>JACCDH010409682.1_pt1 | contig 13222 bp, 6 predicted proteins | sample 7442481 | NCBI WGS metagenome assembly JACCDH01 (sample SAMN15323433, study PRJNA562643) | freshwater metagenome | isolation source: river surface water | place: USA:Blue River Watershed | collected 2017-08-15
GAATAGTATATTTTTTATTAATATATAATAGAATATTTGCTAATTGTAGTAATTTTAAGGGCTCTTAGGATTTCATTCTCAGGGTGTTAAAAACTTTCATATTTGCGTAATAGGATTTTACATATTGGATTATTGCTTGGTGTCCTATTTATAGGAAGGTTAGGTTATGGTCAGATAACCTTAGAAGCTCCATCAACAGTTTGTGCGGGGGTTCCATTTAATATCACTGTAACATCTCCTGATGTAATTTATTTTACACTTGAAAGAAAAATTGGAGTTGGTGGGAATTGGGGTTATTTCATTGACGCAGCTACAAGTCAAAATGGAACTTCGTATACCTATACATTACCTTCATTTATTTTTAATACAACTTCCTATAGAATCATCATACGAACTGATAATAATTTTAATACAATCTCCAGTACACCATCACCCCCTCCAATTGACGTTACTTTATATCAAACTCCTATAATACAATCTTTTACTTCGAATAATATTTGTAGCAGTTTTCCATTTAGTATTGAGCCTTCATCTTCCGGTAATACGATCCCTCCAAATACTACATATAGTTGGTTAACACCTTCAACAGCTGGAGGTAGTTTAACAGGAGGGACAAGTGGAACTAATTCTAGTACAATATCAGGCACTTTAATAAATTTGACGAATACGATAAAAAGTGCCACTTATACTGTTACTCCAAGATCTGCGGAAGGTTGCCCAGGAGCGAATTTTACTCTTACTGTACCTATACTTCCCACACCAAAAATACTTCCACAAGAAACTACTATTTGTAGTGGTGGTACTTTTTCTGTTACAATAAATAACAATAGTCCAACTCAAATTGTTCCTGCTGGAACTACCTATAGTTGGTCTGCACCTACTTTAACAGGCAGTGCTGGTAATTTAACAGGAGGGACAAATGGATCAGGTTCTATCATAACTGGTACACTAACCAATAATACAAATTCAGTACAAACTGCAACATACTCTGTTACACCAACTTCCGCTGATGGCTGTGTTGGTGCAACTTTTACAGTAACTGTAACAGTAAAGCCAAGGCCAAATATCCCAAGCAGCAATCCACCAGCAATATGTACTGGTACTTCATTTGTCTTTACACCCACTGGTATTGTTCCAGCAAATACTCAATATACTTGGACTGTCACTGATAATCCAAATGTTGATGGAGAAAGTAATGTACTTACACCAACAGCATCCTTTACACAACAGCTAACCAACAGAGGTATTAATCAAGAGGTTGTAAATTATATTGTAACACCAGTTAGTGATGGTTGTGAAGGTCCATCTTTCACCTCTTCTGTAACTTTAATTGCTAATCCTCAAATCACTTCTCCAATTCGTGGAACAGTTTGTAGTGGTAGTAGTTTTGGTTTTACACCACAAAATATTAGGGATGGCATTGTGCCAGCGAATACAAGTTATACCTGGACTGTAGTGCCAAATTCCAATGTAACCGGCCAAACAGATGAATCGACACCACAAGCTAGCATCACAGGTTTTAATTTAATTAATACTACATTAAACGAAGAAGACTTAATTTATAATGTAACCTCTTCAACTTCTAATGGTTGTGCAACAACAACTTTTCAATTGATTGTTAAAGTGGTTCCTGTTGCTCAAATCAACAATAAAAACTTGGTCCCTATCTGCAGTGGCGCATCTTTAACTGTTATACCAGGACCTTTTTATAGCGATATTGTTGTTCCTGGAACAAGGTATACATGGTCTTTTGTGGACAATCCAAATGTGACTGGCGAATCTGGTGTTTTTAGTCCAACGACTGCAGATAGAATTACACAAGTTTTAACCAACACATCTAATACATTACAATCAGTTGTTTATAATGTTACATCAGTTGCAAATACATGTGCTGCAGCTAATTTTACAATCATTGCTAATATTTTACCAAGACCTAGTATTACTGAAAAAACTACCCAAACTTGTACAGGGGATTTGTTTGAAGTGACACCAACGAATGGGGGTGGTAATATTGTGCCTGTGAATACAAAGTATAGTTGGTCTGCACCTGTCGTTACTGGTGGATTAACAGGTGGTACAAGTGCAACAGCTGCATCTACCATTTCAGGGACCTTAGTCAATCAAACAAATTCACCACAAACAGCCACTTATATTGTTACGCCAATTTCAGAGGATGGATGCGAGGGCGGAACATTTACTGTTACTGTTACAGTGAATCCAAGACCATCAATACAAGCAAAAGTACCAACAGCAATTTGTAGTGGTGATTCATTTACAGTCACGCCAACAAATGGAAGTGGGGATATTGTTCCAGTAGGAACAACATATACATGGACAGTAGCATCGAATTTAAATGTTACAGGACAAGCAGCATCAAGTGTAGCGAGTGTCACTTCAATCACTCAGCAGTTAACAAATACAACGAATCAAGTTCAGACAGTAGTATACACAGTTACCCCAAAATCAGGAGATTGCGAAGGCGGAACATTTACTGTTACTGTTACTGTGAATCCTAGTCCATCAATTCAAGCTAAAGTTCCTACAGCTCTTTGTAGTGGTGATTCATTTACAGTTACGCCAACAAATGGAAGTGGGGATATTGTTCCTGCAGGAACAACTTATACATGGACAGTTGCAACGAATTTAAATGTTACAGGACAAGCAGCATCAAGTGTAGCGAGTGTCACTTCAATCACTCAGCAGTTAACAAATACAACGAATCAAGTTCAGACAGTAGTATATACTGTTACACCAAAATCAGGAGATTGTATTGGCGGTACATTTACTATTACTGTTACAGTGAATCCAAAAGCGACCATTGCAAGTAATACTGCAGCTGCTGTTTGTAGCGGATTTCCTTTTTCATTCATACCCCCAAATACTGATATTGTTCCATTAGGTACAACATATACATGGAGTAATCCATCTGTCACTGGAGGAATGACAGGAGGAACGAGTGCAAGTAATTCAGCAACGATCTCAGGTACATTAACCAATATAGTGAGCGCTACACAAACAGCAACATATTTGATTACTCCATTATCAGGATCTTGTCCAGGTGGTAATTTTACAATCACGGTGAATATAAATGCTTTGCCATATTCTCCAACTACTGTGCCTGTAATTGTTACGTACAATAAATTATTTCATGCATTCAATGTGACTACAACACCATCCAATGCAAGTAATGAAATTTTACGCTGGTATTCAAGTCCAGGTGTATTTTCAACAAGTTCTCCAACATATAATTTAGCGAGTCCAACACCTTATACGGTTTTGGTATCATCTTATAATAATTTAACGCAGTGTGAAAGTGCTCAAAAAGCAACTGCCAGTCTGACTATTAATACAAAGCAAATAGACGCGCAAGCATCTGCAGTTGATAAAGTGTATGATAGAACAACGACTGCAACTGCTTCTGTGACAAGTAATGAATTAGAATCTGGTGATTTGGTAAACTTTGCACATGGTGGTGCAAATTTTGATACTTACCTTGTTGGCACAGGAAAAACTGTAACATTAACCGGTGTTAATATAAATGGTGGTGCAAATGCATCCAACTATACGCTAAAGTCATCTAGTAATACACTAACAACTACTGCATCCATTACCTCTAAGCCAATTACTGTTACTGCAACAGCAACCGATAGAGTGTATAATGCAACAACGAGTGCTACTGTTACTTTGTCTAGTCCAGGTGTGATTGTTCCTGACTTGGTTGAATTTAATTATACACAAGCCTTGTTCAACAATAAGACTGCAAATGTTGGAAAGCAAGTTTCAGTAAGTGGCATTACAATTTCTGGGGGTGCTGATGCAGGTAATTATACATTAACTGCTACTACTGCGACAACTACAGGAACCATTAGTAAGTCAGAAATAACTATCACTGGTGCAGTCGCTTCTAATAAAGTATATAATGGTACAATTAGTGCTACAATTACTGGAGGAACAATAACGTCTTCTGTTTTGTTGTCAGATGTGGTTACACTAGACTTAAAAGGTGTTTTTGACAATAGGAATGTTGGAGAGAATAAGCCAGTTACATCTACTTCAACAATTGGAGGAGCAGATGCTGCTAATTATTTCTTGACTCAACCAACTGGACTCACAGCAACAATTACTAAAAAGCATATTGTCGAAATTAATCCAGTTACGCAAAATAAAACCTACGATGCCACAGTTAAGGCACTTAACTACACTGCTGCATTAAAAACAAAGCAGTCTGTTATAGGATCAGATACTGATAGTACAGCTTATACAATAGATGATGTAAGCATCGTTCCAACAGCTGAATTTGCAACAATGAATGTGGGCAATTCAATAAGTATTAGTTCAACATCTACTTTGGCTGGAGCCGATAAAGGGAATTATGAGTTGGTAAGAAGTACATTGTTATTCCCTCGAAATATTTCAAAAAAGACATTGAATATGTCTGGCTTAATCATACCCGCATCTAAAGTGTATGACGGTACAAGAAATGCAGAAATTAGTGGTGAAAAATCTTTGTTAACAGCATCTTTACCTGGGGAAGGTACTGCAACGGATGGCAAGCCCTATACAATCGATAATCAATTAACCTTTGCAGGGAATGTGGTCGGCACATATAATACTAAAGATGTATTAACAGCAAATACAGTTACTTTCTCTAATATTCTTTTGACTGGAGCTGGATCAGGTAATTATTCTTTAACCATTCAACAACCAACGCCTGCTACAATTACACCGAAGGAGTTAACGATGAGTGGTTTGAGTGTACCTGCCACTAAGATCTATGATGCTAATAAAAATGCTGTCGTAACCGATAATAAAACTTTACAGATAAAAATTGCACCAGGTACAGGAAATAAGGATGATGGAAAACCATATGATCCTGATGTTGTTTCAATCAGTGGTACTGCGGTTGGAACATATAATTCAAAAGATGTTGTTGATGCGATAAGGGTAGATTTCACTGGATTGTCTTTAACCGGTGCAGATGCTAGTAATTACACATTAAAAATTCAAGCGCCGTCTAATGCAGCTATAGAGCCACTCATTAGAAATATTGTTGCGAATCAACAGAATAAAATTTATGGACAAGATGATCCAATTTTAACCTACACATCTGATCCATTGTTAGAATCAGATACGTACACAGGTGAATTAAAAAGAGTCGTTGGTAAAAATGTTGGTTCTTACCCAATAGAAATAGGTACATTAACTGCGGGCTCAAATTATATCTTGAATTTTACACCGAATGTATTGCTCATTGATAAAGCAATTATGTTTATCACTGCAAAAAATGCAACTAGAACTTATGGGGATGCACCATTAGAAACAAATGCGAATTCAATTGATTTTGTGGCAGACGGAATGAAGTATAACGAAACGGTAGGGTTTGTAACGGTATCTTATGCCAATGGTCCTGGTTCAGGTAATGCTATCAATGATTCAGTGGGTACCTATGCTGGAGCAGTGAATGCAGTTGATGTGACAGGGGGTACTTTCAATGTAATGAATTATAAAACCATTTTCTTTAGAGGGGATATCATTGTTAAAAAATTACCAATCATTGTTTCTGCAGAATCAAAAGAAAAAAGAGAGGGCCAACAAGATCCTACTTTGACTTATAAAATTTCTACACCTTTGGTTTTAGATGATCAATTTACAGGGAGGATCATTAGAGAGCCAGGTGAAGAGATTGGCGCTTATCAGATTCAAATAGGTACATTGGCACTGAGTAATAATTATGATTTAACTTTTAGGCCAGCTGTATTTACTATCAATCCTGAAGATCCTACATTCGTTCTTCCAACTGCATTTACTCCAAATGGCGATGGCGTAAATGATGTATTCAAAATTATTCAAGATGGAATTAGTAGTATTAATTATTTCCAAATTTTTAGTAGATCAGGAAGGCTTGTTTTCCAAACAAAAAATTTAGGGGAAGGCTGGGATGGAAGAGTCAATGGCATTGTCCTTGATTCAGATGTATATTATTGGAATGTGGAATTTGTTACATGGAATAATAAAGTAAGAAAAGTAAGTGGCTCAGTAATTTTAATTAAGTAGAATTGAAAAAATACCTTACCATATTATTTAGTTGCTTGATCTGTAATTTATTTGCACAGGACTTTTCAGTATCTATGCCATTTTTTTCATCTCAATTCTTAAGTCCTGCAAATGCGGGTTCAAGTCTTTATGGTTCTAGGGTTCAAGGAAATTTAAAATCACAGTTCACAGGTAATTCAAATTTATTCAATACAATAGTTGCGGGTTGGGATACTAAATTGACGAATAAGGAAGATTTAGATAAGAACCATATGGGATTGGGTGTTCAAATTTTGTCTGATCAATTAATGGGGGGTGTTTTACAGACTAATTATTTAACAACAAATTTTGCTTATCACTTATTTTTAGACGAAAACAAGTCCAACAGTCTTGCTATGGGCATGGGCTTAACGCTTGCTCAAACCTCTTACGATCAAACTAAACTCACTTTTGGTGACATGTATAACTCCAATGGTACTCAAATAAGTACTGTGAGTCCTAGAGAGGTTTTGAATAACAATCCAACGAGTTATGCAGTAAATATAGGACTTGTATATTCAAGACATGCTCAGGAGACATTCTTTCAATTAGGAGCAAATAATTTTAGTTACTCCATGCCTGAATTAACAAGCGGGGATTTTAAGTTAACAGAAGCTTCAGATACTAGGTACAATGCATTTATCAACCTCGAAAAATATTTACTAGGGGACTATACTTTTCTAATACATGGTAGTTATGATATTAGAGGGAAAGACCATTCGTATTTTGCAAGTGGGGCTATCGGAGCGCCACTAAACGATGACCTAGATTTTCCTAAAAGATTTTATTTAGGGACATCCATTAAACAAAATACAGCCATCACACCTTTCATTGCTATTATGAATACGAGTTACAATTTTGCGCTGAGTTACGATATTTATAAGAATGGTGCTACAGCCTCTCAACTTAGACAGAATGGCTTTGAGGTTTCTTTCTCTCACTTCTTTTCTAGAAGAAGGAAAGAAATATTCAGAAGTTTACTAGACTAAAGCTAAAAATTTATTTTATATAGACATAAATAGTTGTTATTCAATGACTTGTGTTTAATTTGACTTACATTTTGATATTGATAAAATAATATAAAAATTAGACTATATGTTATACAGCCTGATTTATATTAGTTATCTTTGTAATATCCCCCGATTTAAAATTCATAAGTTCAAAAAATTAAACAAATGAGAAACAAAATTTTAACAATTGTATCAAGTGTTGCAATGCTTGCTATTGGTTGTGGTACGCCTCAACAAATGACTATCCAAGAAGCTACTGGCAGAGTGGAAGTATCAACTCCTTTTTCTGAAGCAAAATTCAGAACTGACAAGGATTATTACAGAGCATTCCAATCTTACAAACATCCGAATGAGAATACGGCTAGATCTTTTTCTGCTGTAGCAGCTAGAGCAGAATTGCTTGCTCAAGTAAAGGCGGATATCTCAAATTTCGCAAAGAATTTTGAAGCAACTTATGCAAAAGGGGATGTTCAGGACGTATCTGGTGTATTAAACACTAGAGTAGGTCAATTGGCAGAAGAAATAGTAACTGATGCGATCATTGTTGATAGTAAGTTATTTAAAGAAACAGACGGCAGATTCACTTGTTACACTTTGGTTGAAAAATCAAGAAAAGTAGTTGCAAATCAAGTTTATGATAAAACAATTGCTGAAGACGACAAGTTGAAAATTTTATTTGATAAGAAAAAATTTGAAGAAGAATATGAGAAGTGGAAATCAGATCGCAAAAACTAGTCGATTTTTCCTACTTATTCTTATTGTAACAATCACTAATAACATTTTTGCTCAAAAAAATGTTATTAGTGTTTTTGGGATACAAGGTTCTGCTTTTAACAACGAAAGAATAACCCCGAAAGAAGCAATTCAGGAAGCAATTATTGATGCTAAAAAAAATGCATTGATGAAAGCGGGTATTGGGGAGTATCTAAAATCAAGTCAGTTACTAATATCATCCTCTGTTGATAATGGTAAAAGTGCAGATTTTATCAATACAGAAGTTCAATCACAAATAGAAGGTGAAATCTTAAGCTTTGTTGTTTTAGATACAATTACAAGTTTAGTTGGAAAGCAAATTCAATATACAGTTACCATTGACGCTAAAATAATTAAGCATCAAGTAAAGCCTGATCCTAATTTTAATGTCAATGTTCTAGGGGTAAAAAATGTATACAATAGAAATGACAAATTAAACTTTTCTGTGAAGGCGTCAATCGATTGTTATTTAAACCTATTTAGTTGGACGGATGACGAGGTTGTTTTGGTTTATCCTAATAGCCGGGAAGATCAAATTTTGTTAAAAGCTGGTGAAACTTTTTTATTTCCGACTGGTCGAAACAATTATGAGATGAGCACAGAGAATGGTGAACCTGAAAAAAGCAAATTGGTTCTTGTATTTACAAAAGCGCCAATGAAGTTTATTCAGTTCAATGCAAATGGCATTAGCAAGCCAGAAACAGTTATATCATGGATCAATGCGATATCGCTTGATCAAAAGAAAGTAATTAATATGCCCATATTAATTCAGTAATATTTATGCGTTTATTTATAACTTTTATTTTTTTATTGACCCTGGGTGGGAAATTGTCCGCTCAAAATATTGAGAATGTTGACTTTGTGCCTTATGAAGACCATATTTTGGTCACTTACGATTTAGTGAATTGCCCGTTAAATACAGTGTTTGATTTAACACTTGTTTTTGTAAAGCCAAATGGAGCTACTATTTATCCCAAAAATCTTTCAGGAGATTTGGAGTCAGTAAATCCTGGTTACAAAAAAAGTATTAAATGGTTTTTTAGAAATGACATCGAAGATTATAATGGGGAGTTAAAAGCAGTTTTATCTATTAAAGGATTTAACTTAATCAATCAATCAAAATCAAATAACTCAACTGATGTGCCGAATAGTGGAACTGCTTCAATGAACCAGTTAGCAACAAATTCAAACACCACATTGGATGAGGTTAAGAAGATATACAAATTAGGTGGTGGAGCAGATAATGTAATACTATCTATGTTGGTTCCTGGATTTGGGGATCATTTTGTGAATACAAAAGAACATGTTACGCCATTATTAATTTCAGCAATTTATATTGGTTCAGTATATACAGCATTAAGTTCAAAAAAGAGTAGTGAGGATAATTATGCAATTTATTCTAACTCAAGAGTGCAAGCGGAAATGGATGAGAGTTTTAAAAAAGCATCGGATTTTAAAAACAAATCTGATATCGCCTTTGGGGTTGCTGCTTCTGTTTGGTTGTTTGATGTAATTAAAGTTGCAATACAAGGCAGCAAAAATGATCGATTAAGAAGCAATGGGTATGGCAAAATGAAATTAATACCAAGGTACATTCCAACAAGACATAGCGACGCTTTTCAATTAACGTTTGTTAAAAATTTTTAAATGAAACGTCTTTTTAATATAAAGTATTTTTTTGTAGCAATGTTGTTGACTCAAGGTTGTGCTAAATCTGTAGAGAGAGATAACCCTTTGGATGGAAAGACATTGCCTTTCGTTACCACTTTGCCTGCGACGAATACAACAAGCACCTCTGCTTTAACAGGAGGGGTTATTTCTAAGGATGGCGGATTAGCAATAAGTGCTAAGGGCATATTGTACAGTAAAGCGCCAAATGCGCCAGTACAATCTGCAAGCAAATTTGAAGTTGGTCCAGGTTTTTTGAATTATTCTTCGGTTTTAAATGGGTTAACTCCAGCAACGGTGTATTACTATAAATCTTATGCTACCAACTTACTCGGCACTGCATATGGTTTAGAAATGAGCTTTAAAACTTCTAATGACAAGCCTACAATTTATACCAATTCTCCATCTTCTGTTACTTCTTCTAATATTACCATAGGGGGAAATATTCTTTCCGATAATGGTGCGCCAATAACACAAAAGGGCGTTGTTGTAAGTACTACTAATTTCGTTGACACTAATGCAGTAAATGTTTTTGCAAGAAGTATTGTAAAGTATGATTCTACAACCAACAATACATTTATTGTCAATGTGACGAATTTGAAAGAAGCGACACCGTATTTTATTATGGCTTTTGCCAGAAATTCACTTGGAATAAGATTTGGTAATATAGTGCCAGTGACAACTGCTGCAAAAATACCTACAATTGAAACGACTCCAGTATATGATGAAACAAGTTATACCGCAAAGTCAGGAGGCCAAATTTCAAGTGATGGTGGATCTCCAATCTTATCTAAAGGAATCGTATGGAGTGTTAATCCCAATCCAACAATTACCAACTCTACCACTTTGACAAGTGTGGGTTCAGGTAATGCCTCCTTTGTTTCTGATATGATTAATTTAGTTCCTGGAACAACTTATTATGTTAAAGCGTATGCTAGAAATGCAATAGGTGTTGCTTATGGTACAGAAAGACAATTTAAAGCCTCTCCACTAAAGCCAGTTATAGCTGCTGCTAGTTTTATTGCACAATATGCAAGCTCAGTGGAAGTTAGGTCTACAATTGTGTACGATGGTGGTTCTCCAGTATTGGATTTTGGTTTTGTATATCATACTGCTTCAAATCCAACTATTGCAACTGGGAAAAAAGTGCAGTATGGTAATAATACAAATGGTAAGACAAGGGATATTAATTTTAGTAGTTCAATTGATGGACTACAAGCAGGGGTTACGTATTACATCACTTCTTACGTAACGACAGCGATAACAACGGTTTATGGAACGCCAGAGCTTGTTTATACAACCTCTGCTTCAACGCCTAAGGTTTCAACGCTAAGTTTTTCAAATGTAGGTTTTAACAATGCAAAAATAACAGGATTGATATTGAACAATGCAGGTTCTGCTGTATTTGAAAAAGGGGTAGTAATTGGACAATCTCCTAATCCTACTTACAATAGTTTTGCAAATTCGACCTTCACTGATTTAAACACATCCGATTTAACAAATATATCGGTAACTGCCACTGGATTAAAGGCGGGTACTTTGTATTATGCAAGAGCCTACGCTAAAAATAGTGTAGGGGTTGGTTATGGTGACCCTCAAGTTTCCTTTACAACCAATGACTCTAAGCCTGTTTTATCTGATGTGACGCTAAATAGTGTTACAAGTAGTTCTGTTGTTGTAAATGGGAATATATCAAATACCTATAGTTTGCCGATTACTGAAAAAGGGTTTATTTGGAGTAAGTTCAATACTTTGACGATTGGAAGTAGTAATAATACAGGTCGACAAAATCTTGGTACAGGTTCTGCTTCCTTTTCTCATCCAATATCCAATTTAGAGCCGGGCACTGTATACTATGTAAAATCTTATGCAACCAATGAATCCGGTACAGGTTATAGTAAACTTGGCACATTTACCACCGAATCTACCACTCCAAGCGTAACAACAAACCCATTATCAATCGTAGTGTCCACCAATGCGACAATAAAGGCGGTCATTAATAACGATGGGGGATCTCCTATACTTTCGGCTGGATTTGTCGTTTCAACAATCAGTAATCAAGCAGCTAATAGTACAAATCAATTTACAATTCAAAATCCTAGCGTGGGGGATATTTCTATTACAAGGGTTGGGTTGTCTAGAGGTACTTATTATTATAGGGCTTTTGCAACGAATGCTAAAGGCAGAGTAGAAGGTTTGCAGTATCAATTTGTTGTTCAATAATGTTTAAAATTCTTTTATGAAATATTTATTAGGCTTTTTATTTTTTATAGTTGCTACTGCCTCTGCTCAAACTTCTTCAAGTGCTTTTAAGCAGGTCAATTTAGTGGCTGTTCCAAGACCACAAAAGCCCGCTAATTTAGTTATTTCAGATATTCAATTTACAGATAGCAAGGAAGGGAATAACAATGCAAGTTTAGATGCGGCAGAAAAAGCTGAAATTAATTTTAGCATAGAAAATAAAGGAGAGGGGACTGCTTATTCCGTTAAATTATTAATTAGTGATAGTTCAAATATAAAAGGAGTTCGTTTTGATAAATTAATCAGTATTGGTGTTATAGAACCTGGTGCAACTAAATCGGTTGTTGTTCCAATTAGTGCCTCTATGGAATTGATTACAGGAACTGCTAATTTAAATATGCAGGTAAAAGAAGGTAATAATTTTGATGCAGATCCTTTTGCAGTATTGTTTAAAACAAATGAGTTTAAAAAGCCTGAGTTAGTTATTGAAGATGCTGTTTTTTTAAGTAAATCATCTGTTGACGATGCGCAAATTTCAGTTGGTTCATTAATTCAATTATCAATATTAGTGCACAATAAAGGAGAAGGACATGCCAATAATGTTCAAGTTGAGTTTGTTACTCCACCATTTGTTTTCCCTGTTGATAAATTTAAATTCGATATCGAAGATTTAGGTCCTGACGAAACAAAAAGAATTGACTACGAGTTTATTCCAAATAAACAATATTTAGCAAGTAATGTAAATATTAAAATTAAGGTCACTGAGAAGTCTGGTAAATACGGTATTATTGAAAACAAGTCTACTCCTATTCAAATAAAACAAGGAGAGAAAATTGTAGTCAATACACAATCTATTTCAGCTCCAAAAGCAGAGTATAAGCAAGTTTCATTGATGTCAGAAGTGGACAAGAATATCCCAGTAAATTCCAAAAAATACAACAATCGTTATGCAATCATTTTTGGTAATGAAGACTACAGTTCTTTTCAGTCTGATTTATCCAAAGAAGTAAATGTCGATTTTGCCATCAACGATGCGAAAGTATTTAAAGAATATTGTGAGAAAACGTTGGGTATACCAACAATCAATATTAGGTATGTTGCCAATGCAACCTATGGCAAAATGAAGCAAAATATAGATTGGATCAATAAACTGATGAAAAATTCCTACGGCGAGTTGGAAGTTTTCTTTTATTACGCTGGCCATGGTTTGCCTGACGAAGTAACTAAAGAAGCTTATTTAATTCCGGTTGATGTATCTGGCTCAAACCTTCAGTCTGCTATTAAATTACAGGATGTATATAAATCTTTAACAGAATTTGAGTCAGCAGGTGTCACTGCATTTATTGATGCATGTTTTAGTGGAGGTGCACGAAATCAGGAGATGGTGAAAGCGCGTGGCGTAAAAGTAGTTCCAAGAGGCGATTATATCGAAGGAGGTATTGTTGCTTTCAGTGCAAGTAGTGGTAATCAGTCATCTA
>JACCDH010800448.1_pt1 | contig 13216 bp, 14 predicted proteins | sample 7442481 | NCBI WGS metagenome assembly JACCDH01 (sample SAMN15323433, study PRJNA562643) | freshwater metagenome | isolation source: river surface water | place: USA:Blue River Watershed | collected 2017-08-15
CCACCAGCTCATAGGCCCGGCTGAGGCTGCCAAAGCGCTGGGCGAAAGTGATGGCGCACGGTAGCCCAGGAGCCTGGTTGATGATGAAGCCTGACAAGGTGCCGCATTCGGCATAGAGCTGCTTGAGGTGAGCCAGCAGCTCTTCGTCACTGAAGCGGCGGGTGCGCTCGGCCAGTACCTCTTGGGCTTTGAGGAAAGTGTCCAGCGGCACGATCCCTTCAAACGCACCCTCTTTGCGGATCCACATGGGAGGTGGGTTGTTGACGTGCTTTTTCTTGAGCTTGAAAGAGCGGCGGTTATAGACGTTGTTGCCGATGTACTTTTCGTTGGTCAAGACCTGGCGCACGGTGCTGTAGCTCCAAGGTCGGCCGTAATCGGTGCGGATGCCTTGGTCATTGAGCCGCTTCGCAATTTCAGCCAAAGGCAGGTCGTCTTGGATGAACCAGCCAAACATCTGCAAGACGGTAGCTACCTCATGATGGGGGCCGGGCATGAGGATGACGCGGTCGGTCTGAAGGCTTTTGTGCTCGCCGTTTTTGAGCTCGCCTTTGATGGCGCCGGTTTGGTCAATTAGCACACGGCGCAGACCGTAGCCCGCAGGACCCCCTTGGCGAAATCCCATCTCGATGAGCCGGCACTGACCGGCAAAGACTTTGGCCGACAGCTCTCGGCTGTATTCACCGGCCATGGCGCGCTTCACGCCCTTGACGATGGTGGAGACCGGTGAGCCGTCGTTTTCAAACTGCTCGGCCACGTAGGCCACCGAGATGCCTTTGCGCTTGCAGATGTATTCGTAATAGGCTGACTCGTCCGCATCCTGAAATCGGCCCCAGCGGCTTACGTCGTAAACCAGGATCAGGTTGAAGTCGGTGCTGCCGGCTTCAACATCGGCAATGAGCTTTTGCAGCGAGGCGCGGCCATCGATGGACAGGCCGCTCTTGCCTTCGTCGGCATAGGTGCGCACGATCTCAATGCCACGCCGATCAGCGTATTCCTGAATCTTGTCAGCCTGGTTGTGCGTGGAGTACTGCTGATGCTCGGTGGACATGCGCACGTACTGGGCGGCACGGAATGTTTTGGGTGGATCTTCTGAGGTCATGAGGACTTTTGGACTGCTGGGTTCTGTTCGTTCAGGCCATGTTGGCTTCGAAGCGGCAGAGCTATCAAGTCGTTTCTGGCCTCTTTGGATTTTTTTGCGCAGACTTTTTTCGATCAGCCACATTTACGCAACTTGGCCGGCTCAATGCGCATGGACACGGGCTTGTTGAGCATGGACAGCAAGATCATGGAGCGCCGCTCGGCATCCGCCGTTTGGTAGATGGCTTCGATGCCGGCGAAGGGGCCATCAGTGATGACGACCTTGTCGCCGGCGGCAAAGAGGGCCTGAGGATTGGACTGCTGCAGTTGCTCGCGCTCGTGCAGCGCAGTGATGAGCTCGGCGTCGACCTTGGGCGGATGGCCACCAAACTTGACGAGCTCGCGCACGCCCAGAGTGGAGCGAATAGGCGACCAACTTTGACCCTTGATGTTCTCGCTGGTATCCAACTGCACAAACACGTAGCTGGGGAACATGGGCTCGGCCACGACCACGGGCTTGCCCCGGCGCACCTTTTCCAGATAGAGCATGGGCATGTAGCAGCGGAAGTTTTGCCGCTGCAAGTTGGTGATGGCTGTGTCTTCTTGGCGGGCCTTGGTGTGGACCAAGTACCAGGCATGGTTAGGCGGCAGGCTGAGATCTTGGGGCGGTTTTACGGGTTTGATCGGCTCATTGGCTGGAGCTTGCACCTCAAGCTTCCGCCCAGACAGGGGCACAGAGGCCTTGACCTTGGGCGCGGGCTTGAGGTCCTCGCGCACCGCTGGCTTGAAGACCGTGGGATCAGATTCAACGCCCTGGGTGTTGACCGACAGATCGAGCGATCGGGCTATAGACCGGATGAGCGGCAGGGGCCGTTCGTGCTGCAGCACTTGCTTGAGGAGGTTGCGCACTTCGCGCTGCTCGAAGGCTTCCAGATCTTCAAGCCGGTAATGGACATTGAGGCCTTGCTGGAAGATGGGCAGACCATCGTCTTGCCAGCGCAGCTGTTGCAGGCTGCCGGGCGTGAGGCCCAGGCGTTCTGCCGCCTCTTGGGTAGTCAACAGCCTGGGGGGCATACATCGCTTGTCTTAGGTGTCATGCCAGCATGAACGCTCTGGCGTGGACACAAGTCAAGCGAATGGATGAGTAATTTCAGGCAGTGTGGCTAACGGTCCCCGCCTGTGGATTTGGCCTGTTCAGCGTACCAACGCTGGAATGACAAGACCATGAGCGTCGTCTGCGCGGCATCGCTGGCCAGTTGCTCACAACTCACGGTGATCTGAGCTCTGGCGGGATCAGGTAGAGCGTCGGAGGCGGTTGCAGCAACACCGGTGGCAGGCTCGGCATGGGCGGGCACGGGGCCTGGCTCATGGTTACTTGGGGTCGGCTTGCGCAGGCTGTGAGCGTCAGTGCACTGGCCAGCAGCCAAAGACGAAGCAGATATGGGAGGCGCAGGCGCAGGAATACTGGAAACCTTCTGGGGCTGCCACAGGCGCTGAAGTTGGGTTTTACGGGCGTCATGGTCGGTAGTGATGCGCTGGTTGATCTGTTCTTGCCGGGTCTGGATTTGAGCGACCTGCAGGGACTGCTGCAAGGCGGCGGTTTGCTGCTGCTGGCGATCGGCATCCCAAGCCTGCTGGATGCCCTGCTGACCCAGCCGGTAGCCGGTCCAAAACAGGCCCGCAGCCACCAGGCTTGAGACGATCCATCGCAGGGGTAAGGCGCCGAGCCAGGGGATTAGCCAGGTGCTCATGCGGCCTCCGGCGATAGGTTCAGCGGCGGGTCCAACGCTTCGAGTTGGTATTTGTCGATCATGACAATCAGCTTGTCGGCATAGCGCGGGTCGGTGGCATAGCCGGCCTTGGCAACCGCTTGTGCAAATGTTTTGCCCGTAGTGCAGGCAAAGCAGGCGGCGTAGCGCTTGTTACGGCGCAAGAACTGACCATGGTCCACCAGGCAAGTCTGCCAGTCGGGGTAGGCGCGCCAGTCAGCCGGGATCACCACCCACTGCTTGTTCAGAAACTCTCGGGTATTGAGCGTGATGCGCTGGCCCGTCCAGCTGCGATCGGCCTTGATACCAAAGAGGTTCTTGGCCCGCGTGGCCAGGCCCGACTCGCCCCAGCCGGATTCCAGGGCGGCTTGAGCCACCACGAAGCTGGCGGGGATGCCCGTCTGCAAGCGACTGGCTTGAGCAGCTGGTGCAATGAGCGCGATGAAGTCTTGCGGTTTCACAGCATCTCCTTCACGTCCTTGGCCACTTCATCGATGGAGGCGTCGCGGCGCTGACCAATGAAGTTGAACACCCAGCGCACCAAGGCCCAGCCGGGCAGACCACAGGCGAACATGAGCCCGCCCAGGGCACACAGGCCAACGGTTGAGAAGGCCCAATGGTGCAAATGGAAGTGCTCCACCGTGATGGCGCCACCACCGATGCTGGAGACCACCGTGCTGATCAGGCCCACTGCCCATTCACGTTTGTCACGCGGCGGCGTCATGAGCATGACCACCACGGCAGCCAGCGTGGCACCACTGGCCACTGCTGCAGCAGTGCCCCCAAAGGCCTTGTAGGCGACAGCCGCTCCTGCAACGCCAGAGCTTGTCGGTTCGGGCATACGAGTCTCCAAAGTTAAAAGCCCGTCCGGATGACTCCAGGACGGGCGGGTTGAGGAAATGAAAAAAGGGAAATTTCGCGCCTGGCTGGCTGCTACGTCAGGTCGGCGCTGTGCACGGCGACGTCTTCAGCTACGCAGGTGATCTCCACCTGTTCGCCTCGGGGGCGGAGCGACATGACGCGCGCCAGCTGGCTCCAACTTTGTCCAGCGCCAAAGGTGAAGAGCGGGCGCCCTAAACCCATTGCGCCGGTCAAGTCAGGCCACGCGGACGCAGGAACCACGGCGTGCTGGTCTGACCCTCCACGAGTCACTTGGAAGGGACCGGCGAGCGAACCCTCTGGCATCTGCAAAACCAGTTGGTGCTCACGGCCCTGCACCCAGGGCAACGGCTCAGATACGAGCAATGACCGAGTCGAAGGCTCGAATCCAAGGACCTCCCCACTGGTTCCCCAACTCGGCATGTCATGGCTGATGGCGATCAAGTCGCCATAGGTTGGAATCAGCCCCTCCATCTCGGTCGTGAAAGTGATGAGCCGCCTTCGGTAGCGATTGGCCGCAGCAATGTACTTGCCCTCGCGCACAGCCTGCGCTTGGCTGGTGCAGCCAAAAAGCGTGACCTTGGCCTGGCGAGTCCCATCAGCACCCGGCAGGTTCACAGCGACCTCATCAGGTTTCCAGGTCTTGGGGTTGAGATACCCCATGACGACGGTGTCGGCCGTTTCTTCACCGGGCATAACGTACTGAATCTTGAGGCTGCCCCGGACGATGTTGCGCATCGAGAACAAGGCCACCGGCAAGGTCTTGGGCTCGTCTCGCACGATCCGAACAATGCCGCCCTGCAGGAACGGAACGGCCCGGCCGCACCGGGCGATTCGGCCCAGCGTCTCCCAAACGGTCAGGCCTTGGTCAAAGACAGCGTCAAAGTGGTCACCCCGCGCCGCCCACTGCTGGTCCAGCCGGTAAAGCGCTTGCAGGTCGATGCGAGCGTCGGCCAACCCAGCCCCGTATTCAGCGCGCAGGGCATCGGCAAAGGCCCAGGCGATGGAACGCGTGGGCACTGGGCTGGACCAACCCGATTGTGGAGACCAGGTGGGTAACTTGCGGGTGACCAGGCAGTTGACCAGTCGGCTCGAACGCTGCGAGAGGTTGTCGGTGGCTTTCATGCGCAGCGCCAGCAAGGTCATGTGCTGCGGAAGGCTTGCTCCAGCCAAGTAGCCCCGCACCTCGCCCCAGCGCAATTCATGCCCGGCTCTGCTGCTCGGATCTTTGCTGTCCAACCGGCTCAATCGCACCTGGTACCGGCCTGGGGTTACCGCGTACTTGTAGGAAAGCCGCTGGGCCTCGCCACTGGCTGCGCTGTGCTCGCCTTCAGCCAGCACCCACCACCCCGAAACAGCCTCTCCCGCGTCATCGACCAGCCGAACCTCCACCCGCCACTGCACCGCCTTCGCCGAGAGACTTCCATCGTCGTTGGCATAGTACAGGCCTCTGAGCATCAGCACGTCAATGCCAATGTGACTGACCTGCGTCTGCGGCGGGTTCACCGTGAAGGGCCCCACCAGCGCGCCCCCAGCATCGGCCATTGCAATCAACTCCTGCCCGGCCACCTCAGGAGCGGTCACCACGTCGTGATTGAAGAGCGTATTGACGCCACCCGGCAAAATGACTTGAGCCTGGATTTCGGCAAACGACGCAATCGGCGTGTCCTCAATCCGGATCTGATGCACCTCGTAGTCCCCCATGCCGATCACATGCAGCTGGTGCAGGTACTGGTCATGGTCGACATACTCCGCGTACGGCGTCGAGGCAAAGTCGGGAAAGACCAGATGGTGGCCGTAGACCACAGGAATCGGCTGGGTCAGGCGCGCATAGTAGCCCTGCGCCTGCAGGGAATACGTTGGGCTTGGACTGTTCAAGCTGCCGGCCGTGGGCACATTGGGAGTCGGCAGGGGCACCAATGCGTTGACCAGTACAGAACCCGCCAATGCAATGCCCGCGGAGGCCACAGCGGTTCCCAGCGAGCCGGAAAACCCGAGCGCAGAGGCGAGCGCTCCGCCATAGACGTTCGCCACCACCATCACGGCGATCATCAGGACAGTGCGCAGGGGATTTTTCCCACCCCCGCCGCCACCGCCTTGAGGCAAGGCCACAAAGATGATGGCGCCTTCGATCTGGGTCACCGCCCAGTCAGCTCTGAGCACAGGCTGACCGTTCTTGAGGCAGATGGTGGGCTGAGAGCTCACTGCCGTGCGGACCGCCGCGTCTTGGACATTGAGCCACTGAGCAATGCTTGCGTTGGCCGGGGCGTTAAACACCTCCCGGTCCGTTGGCACGAACGGGTTACGCAGCAGAATGACCAGTGGATAAGGGTCTTGAGTAGCGACTGTGCTCATTGAACCTCTTTAAACCGGTAAATGCCCTCGACCTGCCAGCCGTGCAGCGCCAAGTGCTCTGTGCGCTGAAAAACCACCCCGGCGCCCTGCATGCAATGGAGCACCCCGCCGCCATCGACGTCCAGCCACAACCCCACGTGAACGGGGTAGCGAGACTGGCGCATCAGCACGGCATCACCGTCAACACGGTCGTGCGAGTGAGCAACGGGCGTCCAGCGCTGACGCTCCGGATGCGACTGAAAACCCTTGAGAATGGCGCGCAGGTTGGTGGCATCCACCGGGATCTCCGGCAACTCCCTGCCAAAGCACGTACGCTGGACATGTAAAAACAGGCCCCAGCAGTCAAACTCATGGGGGCCCCTGCCACCGGCTACCCAAGACCTTCCGATGTACTCGTTGACCAGGTGCAGGTTGCGCATCTGTTTTCTCTTCATCGGGTCAGCCCAGGAAACTCTTTGGCGGTGTAAGTCCGCCCCGGAAAGGCCTTGTTGCCAATGTCCACCATCCGTGCCCGGGCTGTGACGCGTAGCGGATTGGCCTCCACAAAGCTCAAGACCAAAGTCAGCGGCGGATCCATTTGCGGGCCCGACAAGTCATTGGAAAGATACGGTCGGTACGTCACCTCGATCATTTGCTGCGACTGCACGGCCGCATCCAAGTGCCGCATGACCTCTCGCGTCACGTTGTCCAGGGTGATTTCCACCTCCGGGACGGGCATGCTGTCGACCGCCGGTAGATTCAGAGCAAAGGCCATGGCCACAAAGCGCACTTCCTGGCCCGGATGCAGTGGCGCAGAGCTTTCCAGATGCGCCAAGAGATCGACCCGATCACGAACCACGCGAATCGCTGTGGGAGCTCCTAGTTCATCCACGAAGTTCGGGTGGCGTAACTCCAGGGTGTGAAAAATCACCACATCACTGGGCGCGCTGGCATAGGCCTCACGAATGGCCTCAGAAAGCGACGCATCAGGCATGGAAAGCTCCAGCGGTTTCTGCACCCCCTACGGCAGGCCTGTTGATTACCCCGATGGGGATGACCTTTCGGGTGGTCTTTTGCACTGGACGCGAGGCAATGCCAAAGACGTCCATTCGATCCTCGGGCAGGTCGCCATCCAGAGACTCGATGCTAAACACCGCACATCCCGTCAAGTGCTCAATGGCCGCCACGAAGAACGGGACGTGGTCCGAGTAGGCGTTGTCACAGGCCGCCTGCCAAAGCGGGCCCTCCAGGAACATGCAAGCACCCTTACAGGCCTGGAGCACCGGGCAATTGGGGCATTCAGTGCGATGAGACCAATGCGTTGACGTGTTCAGCTCGACCCCCGCCAGGTGGGCAAGGTGGCCCACGTGGTGGGATTGGCCGTTGGGCGCGACGGAGACCGAACTCACGTTCTGGCAGGTCAGCACTTGGCCTTTGAGGTCAACGGCCAGCTGGTCTGGCCGGTCCATACCGCACTTTTGACCGAGGCCTTGGGCCGGGCGCCTTTCCAAAAAGCTGCCTGCCCACTCCTGCATCCGCTGGCGGGCCACGTCCATGTGAACGATGCGCCCTCGACGGATTTCTTCCAGCGATTGACGCCGATAGGCCACGGCATCGTCTGTCGACTGGAGGGAGTTGGCAAGGCCCCCCGCATCGTACGGATCCACAAAGGCGCCCTCCCCGATGGAAAGGGATGCGTCCCCCGTGAGCTGCAGGAAGAACTTGGTGATCGCCTCGCGGCTGGTGTTGGTCCTGTGCACCATGGCATTGAAGGAAATACGCCCTTGCGGTGCGAGCCGCTGGTACAGATTCAAGATGCCTGCGCGGCTTGCTTCGTCTTCCAGCGGATCTGGACCCCGGGCTGGCTGACCCGGGCCGTCATGACTGATCCCCACAACAAAGCCCATGTCGTCCAGCCAGGCGTTGACCTCCGGATTGAGCAAGGAGCCGTTGGTGATGATGCTCAAGGCTGCAGCTGGGTAGCGCTTGCGCAAGCCTTCGGCCAAGGGGCGCAAGGTCTTGATGTAGACCAGCGGCTCGCCACCCCAGAACTCAATGCGCTGCGGGGGTTGGGTGAGGTTTTCGGCGAGCAGGGCCAAGAATGTAGGCACATCGGCCTGAGTGGTTTCAAGCGCGTGCGGCACAAAGCGCTGGCTGCAATAGTCACAGGAATAGTTGCAAGACAAGCCCAGCTGGATCTTGAGCACCTTGGGCGCTTCCTTGCGGCCAGGATGGTGGACGCTGATCGCTTCGATGTGCCCAGACGAACAGGTCTTTTCCACATAGGGCAGTGGCCAGGGCGTCAGATCCTCGGCAAGCAGTTCGCTCGTTTGGTTGTCATAGATGAGCGTCACCGGATCATTGGCGCGGTTGTGCGCATGCAAGGTGAACCGGGCCATCACTGACCCCCTGCTTGTGTGCCGTCACCGGCAAAGGCTTCGGGACAGGCCTGGCGGCACACTTCCTCGGCACTTTGGTGTGGGAACTTGGCCAGGTGGTACTGGCGGCGCGAGCGAATGCGCTCGCCATCCATCACCGTCACGGTGAGCAAGACGTGCTCGTCGTCCAGTACTTCGATGGTTTTTTCGATCATGGCGGTTTTCTTTAGGGCTTGTCAGGGTTAGGGCTTCACAGCTGGGTGTAAAGCTCGGTGTAGTTGTGGGACGCGACGCGCAGCGTCACGACCAGCAAGACGCGCTCGCCGCTGGGGGCATTGAAGGGATTGGTCTCGTGCCACACCCGGGCGGGATGGAGGACGGCCAGGCCCGGATAGGTTTCGATCGAGCGAACCTTTTCCCAAAAAGGAAACCCCGCCATGGGGCGGGGGTCCTGGAGGAGCAATTCACCGTCACCGACGGTCCAGTCACGGCCCTCGGGTGGACTTCGGCCTTGGCCGCAATCCAGGTACAGGCACAGCACATGGTCGCCCGTGTGGTGGTAGTGGGGTTGGGCTCGCATGCCCTGTCGGTAGCAGACCGGAATGCACCGTGCGAGTACGGCCAGCTCATTGACGTTGCCCACCGCGTGGGCCTCCTGCAGATAGCGCCGGTAGGTTCTATCGACCCAGCACTTGAAGTCGCCCCAGACCTGGGGAGCCAGCGCTTCATGCTCAGGCTGGAACAAGTTCAGCTGCGTCCGCAATTTCACCGGCACGTCGGGAAGTGCATGCTTGGGCGGGTTTACCTTGTGGTTCGCAAACCGCTCCGTCGTGAACCGACTGAGCTCGGCAAGCTGCTCAGGGCCAAAGGGCGACGACTCATGCAGAACCGGAGTGCTCCACAAATGCTCAAGCATGGTCCACCTCCAACCCGTTGTCACCCACCACCTCCGTGGCGAACGACACCGCAATCCTCAGCTCTCCGCAATACCGTGAAATCGGCCGAGCAGCATGGGTCTGCGTGCCGTTGAACACCAGCAGACGATTGGGCTTGACCAAGGCGCAGGCATCGACCTCACCTTGCGGGTCCAGCGTCACAAAGTCACCGCCCCAGTCCCGTTCCCACTGGCTGACCGGGTACCAAACCGCCGTTCGTGCACTGACCGCGAACTGCGCCGGGAAATCCCGGTGAAACGCCGACTCATCGCCAAAGGACTGGAAATTGGCCCAGATGCGAGTAAACGATTCGCCATCAAAGTACTGGCGGCGAACGATTTCAGCCACGTGGGCCAGGGGGCTGCCTGCTGCCACAAAAGCCTCGTACGTCATGGCTGGGTTCCACGCATCCTGGTCGTAGTGATGCAGGTGGGTCCCCGGCAGCACAAAGTTGCGGTGCCAAAACGCCCCGGGCGCACTCGCATGCGCCCGCCATCCGAAGATGGGACTTTGGGACAGCAGCCAACGGCGAGCGGCATCACAAAGCTCTGGGGAAACTGGGTTGTCGTAAACGTTGATGGGCATGGTTGTCCGCGACCTTGAGTTCGAAATGCAGCTCGATCCCCGGCTCTTTGGCGTTGTAGGGGTGGGTGTGGTGTGCCAGGTAGCTTGGAAAAACCAGCAGCATCCCTTCGGCTGGATAGATCAATTCAGAGCGCAGCCCCTCCCAGGGAAGTTGCTTGAATCCAAACGGCCCGCTCGGGTTGACCAGTACAAAGGCCCCCGAGTAATCAGCGCGCTGCGGGGCGGGCCTGGCGTGATGGCTGAGAAAAAACACCGCCGAAAGATCGGCGTCTTCGCAGTGCAAGGGCAAGGCCTGGCCTTGATGCACGACCACTTCGCGCCCTGTCAAGGCCGTCACCTTGCAGCCGTACTCGGCATCAACCACTTGCTCGAGCAATCGGCAGACGGACGAAAAATCGTCCGTGCCATGCAGGCTCTGCCTGCTCAAGCGGGACCACGGCTTGCCATGGGGGTTGTGGCGCTCGTGTAGTTCAAGGGCCAGCTCACGCATCCGCCGCATCTCTTCAAAAGCGAGCGCATGGATGCCGACATAGACCCGCGCGCCAAACAGATCCTTAGTCTTGGATCTGGATGTAGGCATCACTGGCACCACTGAAATACTTGAAGCCCGCCTTGATGCGGGCAGAATCGCCCGCGACCAATCCCAGCGCCATGAAGGGCACGCTCGCCTGGCCGTTGCTCGTCTTGACGCGGGTTTTGGGCAGATAGCCGTTGACCGCCTCCAGGAAAATTTCGGCATCGCGCTCAAGGGGATGGTCGTTGGCATCGACCACCTGCACCTGCAAGTCGATTCGGCCGTCCGGAGAGCACTTGGCTGGCGCAATCACTTGAACACCAGGCAGCAAGATCAACTCCCGAATCTGCGCACTGGCGGCATAGTCGGTCCGCTCGACCTCGCTTGGCTCGACCCCCTCCACCACACAGTCACCCTTGGTCACATCGGGATTGATGTTGACGGTGACCGCACACTCTTCAAAGGTCGAGTCAGCAAAGGGAACCACAAAGCCGACTGACAGGTTGTTCTGGTAAGTCGTTCGCGACAGCTCTGGCGCCGACATCTTCGTCGCCATCGAATAGGTGTACAAAGGAATGGGGTCGGTGAACGCTCGTGCGTCCCAGCGAAATGTCAGGTGCCAGGCCTGACGGTCGGCCCAGCCCGTGCTTTTCTTGAGCAGCTCGTAGTCAAACCCGCTGGCGGCAATAGCCTTGTAATGTTTGCCTGCACTCTCCAAGACCGTGCCGTCTTGGGCAATGGCCTGGCTGGGGTTGGGCGAGAAGACGATGAACATCTCCACGCCCACTCGCTTGTTGGAGGCATCTACCGTGACACGCACCACGTGATCGGGTGAGCTGGCATAGGCTGGAGGCCGGGTGATGTAGACCTTCATGACGTCCCCTCAGCAGCAGCCACAGCAGGCGCAGTTGCAATTGCAATTCGTACGGCAGTTGAACGCGCCGCAGTTGCAGTTTCGAAACCACCGGCGAAACTCCGAGCCCCCAATTTCGTTGGCAGCTTCGTAGTAACCGTCGTAGTTGAAGCCTACGGAGACTGCGGTGAAAGCCTGGCTGGTGCCACCGGCGCCGTCGTAGCTGCTCCAGTTGGCGCAGTTGCTCGTGGGAACGCCACTGACGCCCCAGGTCCACCAGTTGCCGCTCGGCGGGCTCCAAGTGCTGTTGCCTGCGCAGTTGCCATTGGGAAGGTAGCCATTGCAGTTGCCGGCCCGATCGTCGTAGTACTGGCTCGAACGGTTCATCTCGCCAATGTCTTGGCCGTCGCCCATCTTGTAGCCGGTGTTTCGGGCGTCATCGCCGCCCGCGCTGCTTTTAAAAAGAGCGCCATTGCTCATCGTGATGGAGCCGGTCATGGTCCCACCGGTCTTGTCCAACTTGCCGTTGAGCTCCGACTGCAAAGCATCGTCCAGCCCCGCTTTGGGGATGCGTGTGATTGGCATGGTTTTTCCTCGTCAGATGTAACGCACCACGATCCGCGCGTTGGCAGTTGGTGCAGATGTAAATCGCAATGTGGATCCCGAGTTGGCCAGGACGTAGGCGTCCAGAGAGTCCTGGACCACGTAGTTGACGGTCACGATCAGCTTGTGAACGCTGGATGCGGCCGTACTCAAACCAAAGTCAGTGGCCGATCCGTTTCCAGTGAACACTTGGGGCGCCACATTGGAGCCACCAGCGGCTGCGGCGTAGCCCTGCGCCTGGTTCATGTAACTTAGCGCCTGGGTGGCTGAAGCCGCCGAGGCGGTGGCCGAATTGGCCGACGCTGCCGCACTGTTGCTTGACGCCGTAGCCGAGCTTGCCGCATTGCTCGCTTGCTGGCTGGCCGTCGCCGCATTCGCAGAAATGGACTGGGCGTAATACTTGGCGGAGTACTCCGTCGCGCCAGAGACGGGACCCGCCGTCTTGTTGGCCCACTCCTGGGCCGCTGCCGCGCCCGACTGGGCTTCCTTGTCCAGATAGCGAACGCTGATCACCACGCCGCTCGATGGTGCAGACGTAAAGCGCAGCGTGGTGGTCGCAGGCGTCGTGTAAGCATCCAGCGGAGCTTGCGGAACGCCTGCCACCGTGACCAAGAGCGCACCCGGGTAACCCACAGGCCGGCTGATCGTGAAATCCGTCCTGATGCCGTCGCCCGTGAACACGTCGGCTGGGATGACCGTGTTGGCAGTGACCGCTGCCGCAGATCCTGCCGCCTGACCTGCCCAGTACTTGGCCGAATAACCAGCCCCATCGACAGTGCCCGTGGTCTTTTGGGCCCAGTCTGACGCTGTCGCTGCCTGAGACTGAGCGGCGCTCAATGACGCGGCGGCCCCCGTGGCACTGCCAGCCGCGCTGGCGGCCGAGTTGGCTGCAGCTTGGGCACTGCCCGATGCGTCCGTTGCTTTGGTTGACGCGGTCGATGCCGAGTTGGAAGCGGCGGTAGCTGAAATTGCCGCCTGGGCCGCACTGCTGCTGGCATTTCCCGCAGATGTCACCGCAGAACTGGCGCTGGCCGATGCATCCGTTGCTTTGCTGGCTGCTGTAGCGGCCGATGCCGACGCCGCATTGGCCGAGCTGGCCGCGTTGGTTGCAGAGCCTGATGCCGCCGCCGCTTGAGTGCTTGCGGTGGTGGCCGCTGCTGCGGCGCTGCCAGCCGAGGTCGACGCGTCCGATGCCTTGGTCGATGCAGTGGCTGCAAAGCCTGCCGCCGCAGTGGCGCTGCTTGCCGCATCACCAGCCTTTTGACTGGCGGTTGCGGCAGATGTCGAAA
>JACCDH011341945.1_pt1 | contig 13215 bp, 10 predicted proteins | sample 7442481 | NCBI WGS metagenome assembly JACCDH01 (sample SAMN15323433, study PRJNA562643) | freshwater metagenome | isolation source: river surface water | place: USA:Blue River Watershed | collected 2017-08-15
ATTGGCCACATTCCCGTGAGCAACCTGTACGAAGTTTTCGTGCTGTTTTGCTGGATGACGGCCCTGTTTTATCTGTACTACGAGGACGTCTACAAGACCCGGGCCATGGGGGCGTTCGTCATGCTGGTGGTCAGCGCGGCGGTGGGTTTTTTGCTGTGGTACACGGTGGTGCGCGAGGCACACCAGATTCAGCCCCTGATTCCCGCGTTGCAGAGCTGGTGGATGAAGATCCACGTACCGGCGAACTTTGTGGGTTACGGCACGTTTGCCATTGCTGCCATGGTTGCGTTCGCGTACCTGATCAAGCTGCACGCCACCGAGTCCCGCTGGTACCGTCTGCTCCCCTTGTGGCTATTGGGCGTGTTGCTGTGCTTTGAGCCGGTGGTGTTCCGCCAGCAGTCGGCCGAATCGGGTGGTGGCTACTGGTTCGTTTACTTCGGCCTGTCCGCATTGGCGGTGGCCGGCATACTGGCCGCTCGGCGGCGGATTGCGCAACGGCTGCCGGCGTTTGAGGTGCTGGACGACGTGATGTACAAGGCCATCGCGCTGGGCTTTGCGTTTTTCACCATCGCCACGGTGTTGGGTGCCCTTTGGGCCGCAGAAGCCTGGGGGGGGTACTGGAGCTGGGACCCCAAGGAAACTTGGGCGTTGATCGTCTGGCTCAACTACGCGGCTTGGTTGCACATGCGGCTGATGAAGGGATTGCGCGGTGCGGTGTCGGCCTGGTGGGCGTTGGTGGGCTTGGCCATCACGACGTTTGCCTTTCTCGGCGTGAACATGTTCTTGTCGGGCCTTCACAGCTACGGCTCGCTGTGAGCCTGCGGCGTGTTCTCTTCGTCGCCTCCAACACCAGCGTGTGACATGCGCGTTAAAAAATGAAATAAATAGGCACCTGGCGCACGACTGGAAACACTCTCAAGCTATCAATTTGAAGATTTCTGCGTTTTCGTCGCTGCAGGTCACTCCGGCGGGCTGCGCCAACGTGCAGGGCACAGCCGCCGCACGGGGCAGAACCAGTGGCCCTTTTTGGCCGCAACCGCCAAGGGCAAGGCTGCCGATCAGCACGGCAATGCCAGTCCATAGGCCACGGCGCGGCCGATGATGGGCGACGGGGCGGTGGGTGCGGCTGTTCAGGGTGATGGGGAAAATGGGCATGGACAAAATTCTAATGACCGATGTTGAGTACATGGACCGCGCAGAGGCGGCCTTGCGTGCAATTGAAGCGTGTTGCGACCGCATCAACGACACCACCGATGCCGATGTGGACAACCAGCGCACTGGCGGCATGGTCACGCTGGTGTTTCGGGGTGGCAGTCAGGTGGTGGTCAATTTGCAAAAACCGCTGCAGGAAATTTGGGTGGCGGCGCGCCGTGGTGGCTTCCATTTCCGTTGGGCGGGTGCGTGCTGGCGGGACAGCAAATCTGGCAAAGAGTTGTTTGAGTTGCTGTCCGCTGTGGCGTCCGAGCAGTCGGGCGAGCCGCTCCGATTTTCGGCCTGACCGGCGTTTTCTGGCCCGTCCCCGCGCCAACGCCGGGTCCGGCCCAGGAATTTTCAGTTTCTGAACAGGTCGAGAATGCCTTTGCGCTCGTCAGGGGCCATTGGTGCGGCGGGTTGATCGGGGCCTGGCGTCCCCTCTCCGTCGTGTTCCGTTCCCAGCTGCTGAACGCTGTTGCCCGGAATGAACTCTGAGAAGTACCACTCGCTGCCCGCTTGGAGGACGCCCTCAGGGACCACCGGGTCGTAAACCGGCACCCCCTTCAGGGCTTCTTGCATGTAGCTGATCCAGATGGGCAGACTCAGGCCGCCGCCGGTTTCCCGGCTGCCCAAGTTGCGTGGCGTGTCGTAGCCCACCCACACGGCGGCCGCCACGGTGGGGTGGTAACCCACAAACCAGGCGTCCATGGCGTCGTTGGTTGTGCCGGTTTTGCCGTACAAGTCCGGACGTTTGAGCGTGGCCTGGGCTTTTGCCGCCGTGCCCGAGCGGGTGATTTCCTGAAGCAAGTTGGACATGATGAACGCGTTGCGCGCCGACAGGGCACGGTTGCTCTCGTCCAGCGCTGGCGGTGCAGACTCGTGCAGCACGCGCCCCTCGGTGTCCGTGATGCGGGTGATGAGCGTGGGCGGCAGCAAATGGCCGCCATTGGCAAACACCCCGTAAGCGCTGGCCATTTGCAGTGGCGTGACCGATCCCGCGCCCAAGGCCATGGTCAAGTAAGGCGGGTGGCGCTCCGCCTCGAACCCAAAATGGGTGATCCACTCTTGCGCCGACTGGGCGCCCACGGTTTGCAAAATGCGAATCGAGACCATGTTTTTCGATCGGGCCAGCGCCGAGCGAACCGACATGGGGCCTTCAAATTTGCCGTCGTAGTTTTTGGGCTCCCAGGGTTTGCCGCCGGTTTGCCCCGCGCTGAAAAACAGAGGGCTGTCGTACACCACGGTGCTGGGGGTGACGCCCTTTTCCAGGGCGGCCGAGTAAATGAACGGCTTGAAGCTGGAGCCCGGTTGCCGCCATGCCTGCGTCACGTGGTTGAATTTGTTTTTCTGAAAGTCAAACCCCCCCACGAGTGCGCGAATGCTGCCCGAACGCGGGTCGAGCGCCACGAATGCGCCCTCCACTTCGGGCAGCTGGGTCATTTCCCAGCCGGTCTTGGGGTGGTTCACGATGCGCACCACCGCGCCCCGCCGGATCTTGATGTGCGGTGGTGCCTTGTCGCTAAGGCCAGACTGAACGGGTTTCAGTCCATCGCCAGAGATGTCGATGGGCACGCCGTCGGACCGGGCCACGGTGACCTTGCCCGTTGACACTTGCAGCACCACGGCCGCCAGCACGTCGCCGTTGTCGGGAACGTCCGCCAGGGCGTGTTCGATGGCGTCTTCTTGCCCAGGGCCGTCGTCAGGCAGTGTCAGGAATTGCTCTGGGCCGCGGTAACGTTGCCGCCTTTCGAAATCCATCAGGCCTTGGCGCAACGCGCGGTAAGCGGCTTGCTGCTCCCGGCTGCGGATGCTGGTGGTGACGTTGAGCCCTCGGGTGTAGGCGGCTTCTCCATATTGCTCAAACACCGCCTGGCGCACCATTTCGGCGGCGTAGTCACCACGTACTCGCTGAATGCTGGCTGCCGGGCGAATTTTCACGGGCGCTTGTTTGGCGGCCTGTGCGGTTTCGGCGTCGATGAACCCGTTCTCCAGCATGCGGTCGATGATGTAGAGCTGTCGCGCTCGTGCCCGTTTGGGGTTGCTGATGGGGTTGAACGCGGAGGGCGCTTTTGGCAGTCCGGCCAGCATGGCGGCTTCGTCCACCGTGAGTTGTTGCAGCGACTTGCCGTAGTAGGCCTGTGCCGCCGCCGCAAAGCCGTACGACCGGTGGCCCAAGAAGATCTGGTTCATGTAAATCTCCAGAATCTGTTCCTTGGTCAGCAGGTGCTCCAGTTTGAAGGTCAGCAGAATTTCATAAATTTTTCGGGTGTACGTTTTCTCGGCCGAGAGGTAAACGTTGCGCGCCACCTGCATGCTGATGGTGGACGCGCCCTGGCTTTTGGCCCGGCCCAAGTTGGCCAATCCGGCGCGCATCATGCCGATGTAGTCCACGCCACCGTGTTCAAAGAACCGCGCATCTTCTGCGGCCAGCACCGCATGCTTCATCACTTGCGGAATCTGGTCGATGGGGGTCAGCTCCCGACGCTCTTCACCAAATTCGGCCAACAATTCCCCTTCGGCCGAATACACCCGCAATGGCAGCTTGGGCCGGTAGTCGGACAGCGCCGTGATGGCGGGGAGGTTGGGGTAGGCGACGGCCAGGGCAATGCCCACGGCGAAGGCGACCGATCCCCCGATGGCCAGTGCCACGATCAGCAAAGTGCCCAGCACCGTGGCCACGCGGCGGAAAGGCGTTTGGCTTGAACGGTCCGGCTGGGGATGGTGGGATGCGGTCGGATCCGGCTTGGCCATTTGCGCTTTCTGAGTGGGCTTCAATTATAAAAACCCCCTTCAGGTGCGGGTCGTCGGGTTTTGGCAACGGCCGCTCGGTCTGCATCGGGTAAATACCTTGGGGCCACAAGGAAGTTGCTGATAGCATTGAAGTGGTTTCTTAACTTTGTTTCACTTTCGGGAGCATGTCTTGAGCGCTCTGGCTTCCTTGTTCAGTCGCGAGCCCGCCCCCTTGATCGGTGTGGATGTCAGCATGTCCAGCGTCAAGGTCGTGGAGTTGAGTCGCACGCGGGCTGGGGACTTGGTGCTTGAGCGTTGTGCCCTCGAGCCAATCGAGAGAGGTTGGATCGTTGACGGCAACATTGAAAAATTTGATGAAGTGGCCGATGCGGTGCGCCGCGTGGTGCGCAAAGCGGGTAGCAAGACCAAGAACGCGGCTTTTGCATTGCCAGCTTCGTCTGTGATCACCAAAAAGATTGTTCTGCCGGGTGGACTCAGCGAGTCTGAGTTAGAAATTCAGGTGGAGTCTGAGGCCAATCAGTACATCCCCTTTTCCTTGGATGAGGTCAGCCTGGATTTTTGCGTGATGGGTCCAAGTGAGGCGTCTCCAGGGGATGTCGAGGTTTTGATCGCCGCGTCCCGAAAGGAGAAGGTTCAGGATCGTCAGGGTTTGGCAGAAGCGGCAGGTTTGAAGCCCGTGGTGGTGGACATTGAGGCCTATGCAGCCCGTATGGCCACATCCCGTTTGGTTGATTTGTTGCCCGGCGGCGGTAAAGACGCATTGGTGGCCTTGTTCGAAATCGGTGCAATGGCCACCAGCATGCAGGTGGTCTGTAACGGAGAGATGCTCTACGAACGAGATCAGGCGTTCGGGGGCGCGCAGCTGAGCCAGATGATTGCCCGTCAATACGGCTTTTCGCTCGACGAGGCCGAGTTGAAAAAGCGAACCGCCGACTTGCCAGATGATTATCCCCAGGCGGTTCTGCGCCCATTCGTGGTGAGCATGGCGCAAGAGATTTCACGTGCGCTCCAGTTTTTTTTCACCAGCACGCCCCATAACCGTGTCGATCGAATCCTGCTTGCAGGGGGAACTGCCGGTGTGCTGGGCTTGACGGAGGAGGTGACCGAACAGACCTCATTTGCCTGCATGGTGGTTAATCCCTTCGAAAAAATGGAGATGGGAGCGGCGGTTCGCGCATCAAAAATGAACCGTGAAGCACCTTCTTACCTGACGGCCACAGGGCTCGCGCTGCGGAGATTCTTTCAATGATTCTGATTAATTTGCTGCCTCATCGCGAGGCAGCGCGGAAGAAGAGAAAAGAGCAGTTTGTGGCTTCAGCCGCGCTGTCGGCTGTGGCCGGGGGCGCGTTGGCTTTTTTGGCGAGTTTCCTGATTCAAGGTCAAATTGATGCTCAACTGGCCAGGAACGCCTACTTGGAACAGGAAACGGCGAAGCTGGAACTTCAAATCAAGGACATAGCCGGTTTGCGCGCAGAGATTGCAAGCCTGAAAGCGCGCCAAGCTGCGGTAGAAAATTTGCAATCCGACCGGAACACCCCCGTTCATCTGCTCGAAAAACTGGTGGACCGTGTCCCTGACGGCGTGTATCTGTTGTCGGCGAAGCAGGAAGGGCAATCGATTTCGTTTACGGGCATTGCCCAGTCTCAGGAGCGGGTGTCCGAACTCCTGCGCAACATCTCCGTCAAAAACGAATGGATAACTCGTCCCGAGCTGGTGGAAATCGTTGCCACCGTCCAGCAGGTATCGTCCCGTGAGCAGCGCAGGGTTTACACCTTCACGGTGCGGACCCAGCTGTCTAGGCAAGAGCAGAAGGCCGGAGATGCAGCCCCCGCTGTGTCGGGCTGAGCGGACTTTGAAACCCAGATTCCGAGCTTATGGCCAAAATCTCCAACCCAAACATTGACTTCGCTGAGCTGCAAGCCAAGCTGCAGCGTCAGTTCTCAGGCCTTGACCCAAACGATCCGTCGCAATGGCCCGTTGTTCCCAAGTTGTCGGTGCTGATTGCGATTTTTCTTGCGACGGTTGTTCTGCTTTGGTATTTCTGGATTGATGGACTGACCGTCGAGCTGGAGGCCAATCGTCAGAAAGAAGTCGAACTGAAGGCTGTTTATGTAGACAAGCTGTCGCAGGCCATCAACATTGAGGAATTGAAGAAGCAGCTCGAACAAGTCCGACAGTACGTGACCCAGTTGGAAAAGCAACTGCCCAGCAAAGCGGAAATGGATGCGCTGCTCTCCGACATCAACCAGGCTGGATTGGGACGCAGTTTGCAATTTGAGTTGTTCCGTCCTGGGCAAGTGGTGGTTAAAGAGTACTACGCTGAATTGCCGATTGCCGTGCGCGTGACAGGGTCTTACCACGACATCGGTTTGTTTGCGTCTGACATCGCTCACTTGTCCCGAATTGTCACTTTGAACGACTTGCAGTTGACGCCTGCGAAAGACAAGTCCGATTTCTTGGTGATGGAGGGTACTGCAAAGACGTTCCGTTATCTGGACTTGGACGAGGTCGCCGCACAACAAAAAGCCAAGCAAGCCGTGGGGGCACCGAAATGAGAAATTGCCTCAGGGGCTTCTGTGTTCCCATCCTCACGGCGTCCATTGTTGGCATTCTTGGCGGTTGCTCCGGATCCGGTGATCAAGAGTTGGACGCGTGGATGTTGGAGCAAAAAAACAGTCTGCGGCCCAAGACCGAGCCTGTTGCGGCGCCCAAAAAATTTGACCCGCAGCCCTATGAAGCTGTGGGTCGGCTTGACCCCTTTGCGCCCAAAAAGCTAACGGTTGGTTCAACTTCGGATGCTGGCTCGACTGTGGCAGGCTCTGCCTTGCTGGAGCCTGAATTGAGCCGGCGGAAAGAGCCTCTGGAGCTTTACCCATTGGACGTAATGGCTTTCGTCGGCAGCTTGCACAAAAGCGGGAAGAAGGCCGCACTGCTTCGGGTGGACAAGTTGCTTTATCAGGTTTTTCCTGGCAACTACATCGGCCAGAACTACGGGAAGATCATCAGCGTAACCGATGGTGAGTTGATCCTCAGGGAAATTGTTCAGGACGCCGCTGGTGAGTGGGTGGAGCGTCAGACATCACTTCAGTTGCAGGAAGCGAAACAATGATCGAAAAAATGAAAAAACCCAGATGGACCTGCCGTTGGGCGGTTGGCGCTTCTTTGGCTTCGCTGCTGATGATCACTCATTCGCAGTCTTTGGCAGACACGTTGATTCGTTCGGTCAAAGCGTCGGTTGTTTCAGGCGTGGAACTTGCTGTCATTGAATTGAATGACGACTCCTTCACAGACCCGGTCAGCTTTTCCACCCAGACGCCTGCACGTATCGCACTCGATTTCAATGGGGTGTCCTCTTCAGTCGAACGCGGTGATCTGCAGTTCGCGCTGCAGAACATGCGGTCGGCCAATGTGGTGCAAGCGAATGGTCGAACCCGTGTGATTTTTAACTTGAAGGAATCTGCGGGCTTCGAAGTCAAACGCTTGAGTAACCGCGTGGAAATCGCGCTGAAAGATCCAGCGGCGGCTCGTCCAGCGCTGAGCCGCAGTGAGCCTGCTGCTGCGCCAGCCGCTTTTTTGCAAGACATCGACTTTCGCAGGGGTGGGGACGGTGCTGGTCGGCTGATTGTTTCCTTACCGGTTTCTCAAACGGCAGCCGACATTTCCACGCGTGGGCGGGCGCTTGTCATTGATCTTCCCAACGTTCAATTGCCGGACAGCTTGCGCAAGCGGCTGAACGTGACTGATTTCGGTACCCCGGTGGACTCTGTTGTTGCGGAGCCTTCTGCCACTGGCACTCGCATCACGTTGAATCCTCGCGGCAATTGGGAGCATAGCGCTTATCAAACCGACAGCCGCCTGGTCGTTGACGTCAAAGAGGTCAAGGCCGATCCAACCAAATTGACTCAGGGGCCGGGTTTTGTCGGTGACAAGTTGTCCCTGAATTTTCAGAACATTGAAATTCGCGCTTTGTTACAAGTGATCGCTGATTTCACCAACTTCAATATCGTCACCTCTGATTCGGTGTCTGGCGCGGTGACGCTGCGCCTGAAGGATGTGCCTTGGGATCAGGCTTTGGAAATCATCATGCAGGCCAAAAGTTTGGGCATGAAGAAGAGCGGCAATGTGATCTGGATCGCACCCAAAGACGAGATCGCTGCTCGTGACAAGGCTGATTTGGAGTCCAAGGTTTCGCTGGAGGGTTTAGAGGCGTTGCGAACGCAAGCGTTTCAACTGAACTATGCGAAGGCTGGCGACATTGCTGCTCAGTTGGGTGCCGCTGGTGGGAGTGGCGGCCAAGCAGCTGCCGGCGGTGGCAGTGGTGCCACTGGAATACTGTCTTCTCGGGGCGGAGTGATTGCCGAGCCTCGTACCAATCAGCTTTTCGTCACTGATGTTCCTTCTCGTCTTCAGCAAGTAGAGGCTCTGATCGCCAAATTGGACATTCCAGTGCGGCAGGTGCTGATTGAGGCACGTATTGTGGAGGCAGACGACAAATTTGGACGATCGCTGGGCGCCCGTTTGGGTGGTGCAGACCTTCGCGGCGTTCGTGGCGGTGATCCGGGATATGACTTGGTGGGTGGCAATCGACTCGCTATTGGAGGAACTTACGACGCTATAAACGCAACTACGGGTGTCTATGGCGCGGGTGTGCTCAGTACTCGTTCTCCGGATCGACAAACACCAGCGCCGATCGATTTCTTTAATTTACCCGCAATTGGGGTGGGTGGAGGAACACCTGCGTCGTTCGCTATTTCGCTGTTTAGCCCTTCTGCCAATCGTTTTCTTAATCTAGAGCTGTCGGCTTTAGAGGCCGACAGTCGGGGAAAAATCGTGTCAAGTCCAAGGTTGGTTACCGCGGATCAGGTCAAGGCGATTATTGAACAGGGCGTTGATATTCCTTATCAGGTTACTGCGCCTAATGGTGGCACCACCCTTGCTTTTAAGAAGGCTAGTCTCAAACTTGAAGTAACGCCGCAAATTACGCCGGAAGGTGCTATTATTCTTGATGTTGAGGTGAATAAAGACAGTATCGGCCAAATCCTGCTTCAAGGTGTTGCGATCAATACCAAGCGCGTTCAAACTCAGGTGCTTGTTGAAAATGGTGGCACGGTCGTGATCGGCGGTATCTTTGAGTCTAGTGAGACAGATTCCGAGACGAAAGTTCCTTATTTGGGCGATGTTCCCCTGCTTGGGAATTTGTTTAAAACTCGCACTAAGTCAAGCGACAAGACTGAAATGTTGGTTTTTATCACCCCGAGGGTTATATTGGAGCAAGTTAGATGATTGTTGATCTTTGGTATTGGGTTTTAAAAACTCAGCTATGAATTGCCGTAGATTTTTGCTTCAATTCGGCTTATGAAAAAATTTCTTTTAAATTTAATCAATCTAAATGGGCGCGAAGGGGTGATGAAGTGTTACACAAAGTGAAATTTTTTCTGTTGATGCTGTTCTCTTTTGCCTTGGTTGCGTGTGGGGGCGGCGGTGGTAGTGCTGGTGTACCCAGTGGATCTTCTAATCCCAGTAATTTTAGAGTCAATGCGCCTTCAGAAGTTACGTTCTCTGTTGGGCAAGTTGCCTCCTACTCTATTTCTGGGGGGTTAGCCCCATATCAAGTTAACAATACTGCTCCAAACGTGGTGTCAGCCACAGTGGTCGGTAATGCATTAGAGGTCAGTGCGCTGCGTTCCGGTATCGCAACTGTGACCGTTTCGCCGGCTGGCGGCGGTGCAAGTTTTGTTATTGCTATTTCCGTTTCCTCCAGTGCCAACCCTTTAGATGTAAGAGTACCGGGAGCCAGCACTTTACAGCTTGGGAACAGCGCCATTTACGAAATTGTTGGCGGTGTACCTCCTTACCGTGCCGTATCCTCGGCGCCGGGAGTTTTGAGTGCTGGAGTCTCGGGTTCTAGTTTGCAAGTTTCTGCGCTTCGCGTTGGTGAGGCTGCCGTGCAGGTCTATGATTCCGTCCAGGGTTCAAGTCCCGCTGTCCGGAATTTCACCGTGGTGTCCACTTCCGCTTTCTTTTCAAGTGTGCCATCGTCTTTGACGATGAACCTTGGGACCAGTCGGAACTTTTCGGTTCAAGGTGGAGTTACTCCTTATTTTGTCTCCAGTAGCAACAGCTCAGTTGCAGATGCAAGCTTGTCTGGCGGTAATCTGACCATAGTTGCAGGAACTGCCAACGGCGTAGCGAATATTGTCTTGCGAGACAGCGGTGGATCCTCCATTACCGTTGCGGTGACCGTTGGGGTGAACTCCGTGTTTGGAACAGACGCACCGGAGGTCTTGACATTGCAGGGTGGATCTGGCAGGTCATTCACCTTCCGGGGAGGTACATCACCTTATTTTGCAGCGTCAAGCAATGAAAATATCGTTCGCGTTGCCGTTTCGGGTAATGTTTTCACATTAACTGCGCAGAACAAGGGCGTAGCCTCTGTACGGTTGACAGATTCAGCGAGTGGCTCCATATTGCTGGCGGTGACCGTGGACCAAGGTGGATCTACAACTGTTGGTTCAATAGAGCTAACCAGTTCTCTGCTGTCGATTAACTCCTCAGGGCAAGAGGCAGAAATCCGCGCTTTGGTGAAGGGTGCCAACAATGTTGGTATCTCCGGCGCCGACATCACTTTCAGTACTGACTCTGGTATTTTGCTGGCCCCAAGTGCCCAAACCGACGAGTCTGGAATTGCAAAAGTCCGGCTAGCTGCTGGGTCCAACAAATCGAACCGAACGATTACCGTGACTGCCAGAGTGGGTGCGATTGTGCAGACGATCACCGTGCAGGTTGGTGGTACGACGATTACTGGCCCACAATCACTTAACTTCCAACAGAGTAGCGCTGCCGTCACCACTGACGCCGCTAATCAGTTCGTCGTGCGAGACTCTGCTGGCATGCCGATGCCTGGCGTAACCCTGACTGTTGCAAGAAAAACTGGGACTACTGGCCTCGGTAATGCGACATCCTTCACACCCTTGGCGACAGACTCAACCGGAGCGGCGAGATTGGTGTACACGCCGAGCATTGCAGGTATAGAAACTCTTGTTGTTTCTGGTGCAGGTGCGACTAGTGGTGATGTCAACGTTTCGGTGTCTTCCATCCTGTTTGACTTTGTCGATCCAACCCCGGCCGCCGGTTTGGCTCTGCTGCCGGTGAATCAGGGCGTTCTTGTTCGCGTGAGGTTGGCTGGCGTACCGCAAGTTGACAACAGAACGATAAGATTCTCGACCTCACGAGGTACATTCTCAGCGACCACTGTCCAAACCAATTCGGCTGGTGAAGCTGAAGCTACGCTCACCAGCCCCAGTGCCGGGGGAGCGATCTTGACCGTTCGTTTGGACAGGATTGCCTCTGACCCTGGATCTGGGCAAGTCGGTAGCCTGCTGGTGGAGAGAACTCGCCAAGTTAGTTTTACAGGTGTCACCCCGGCATCTTTGCGGCTGCAAATTAATCCAGGAGCAATACCTCCCAACACGGCAGGCTCAGAAACAAATCGGGCTGCAGTGACTGCGACGGTTACAGATGCTGGTTTCAATCCGGTATCTAACGTTCCTGTTGATTTTGTGTTGAGCGCCGATCCCAGCAATGGTCGTTTGTCGGCGGGTATTGCAAACACTGGATCTGACGGTGTTGCGCGAGTAGATTACATCGCAGGGACCAGCTCTACGGCGAATGATGCAGTAAGAGTAACCGCACGTGCATTGGGTGGTACCCAACCTCAAGATACACGTGCCATGACCGTTAATGGAAATTCGTTGTTCATTAATATTGGTATCGGAAACGAGATTACAAACCTGGACCCAGCAACCTACAGTAAACCTCTATCGGTTTATGTCACTGACGCTTCTGGTAACGCGGTTGCAAATCAAAACGTAAATTTGCAAGTGTTGCCTATCAATTATTTGAAAGGAAGGTTGGCTTGGAATGGCGTTGTTTGGGCGTATACTCCCATTATTCATACCTGCTCTAACGAGGATCTTTTTTTCGCCTCTGGTAATGCGTTTAGGGCAAACGGTATTCTAGACGCCGGCGAAGATTTCAATGGCGATGGCAGATTGAATCCTGGGAACGTAATTTTCGTTAGCCCTAGCGATGTTCGTACTGACTCATCTGGCGTCGCAGTATTTACCTTGCGATACGGAGAGCAGTATGCGCCATGGCTTACGGTGGACTTGATCGCTAGAGCCCAGGTTTCCGGCACAGAGTCTGTTGCTACCGCTAGGCATGACATTCGTGGCCTATCCACCGATTTTAGCGTTGAAAGCGCGCCTCCAGCAGGTGTTGTCAGCCCGTTTGGCGTTAACGTTTGTAGCACGCCAAATTAAACCGTTCCAGCCCAGTTCGCCGGTTTCATATGTGCAAATTACGTTGTTTGTGTTCTTTATGTGAGGCTTGGCTGGTAATGTTGTGTTTTTATGGAGGCTGCATTGGAGTAGTTCGCCCAAAAAGGCAGTGAGGCTAGCAGTGGAAATTTTCGAGGGAGAGTTTCTACATGAAGAAGTCAAGCTCTTTAGACGGCCAGCTCATGGACACGCTCAAGCGCTTGGAAGCGGAGCTGGCAGTTCCCGATATGTGCCGGGAACCGGGCATCAGCGCTGCCACGGTTTATGAATGGCGTGCAAAATTCGGTTGCATGTACACATATCGCTCATGGTCCGCATGAAAGAGCCTGAGAAAGAAGTTCGGCGCCTCAAGAAGATGCACATCGAAGAGAAAATTAAGGCCGAAGTCGTGGCCGAAGCCCGTTGACGTTCCCTGATCAGAGACGAACAGATGCAAAAAAGCCACCGTAAGGTGGCTTTTTCTTGAGGGAGGATCCCGCTGCTTGGTCGGGGGTTACAGGGGCGGCGGGGGTTTTTCAACCCATCATCAATCGGCGAACTTGCCGGCTGCTTCAATCACGGGCTTGAGTTTTTCGATTTCGGCGGCCACGAACGCTTTGTGCTGCGCGCGCTCCATGCGCTTGTCGGTGACCACCAGTGCGCCAAGGCCTTCTTGTTTCTTGACGAACTCGGGGTCTTTCAGAGCCACTTTCAGGGCGTCGTTGAGTTGCTTCAACACCGCTTCGGGCGTGCCTTTGGGGGCGTACAGGCCGTGCCAAATGGTCAGCTCGAAGTTCTTCAGGCCCATCTCTTGCAGGGTGGGGTAGTCCTTCAACACTTTGTGCGACGACAGCGGTTTGGCGGTGGTCACCGCAAATGCTTTGACCCGGCCAGACTCAATTTGAGGCACCGTGCTGGTGGTCTGGTCGCACATCACGTCCACCTGGCCGCC
>JACCDH011204105.1_pt1 | contig 13214 bp, 15 predicted proteins | sample 7442481 | NCBI WGS metagenome assembly JACCDH01 (sample SAMN15323433, study PRJNA562643) | freshwater metagenome | isolation source: river surface water | place: USA:Blue River Watershed | collected 2017-08-15
GGCGCCGACCCGCTGGGCGACCTGGCCGCCCAGCGCGCCGCCGCCGCGCAGCGCCCGGCCTCCGCCCCGGCCGACCCCTTCATCTACTTCGTGCAGGCTGGCGCCTTCCGCACCCCGGAGGAGGCCGAAGCCCAGCGTGCCAAGCTGTCCCTCATGGGGCTCGAGGCGCGCGTGTCCGAGCGCGAGCAGTCCGGCCGCCAGGTGTTCCGCGTGCGCCTGGGCCCGTTCGACCGCAAGGACGACGCCGACCGCAGCAAGGCGCGCCTGGATGCCGGCGGCATCGAAGCCGCCCTGGTGCGCGTGCAGCGCTGACCCTGCTTCCCCCGGAGTACCCCGCCATGCAACGACGTGCTTTCTCGGCCGGCCTGCTGGCCGCCACCTCGCTGGCCTGCACGGGCCTGGCCCATGCGCAGCGCCGACCGCGCGAGGGCCCCGACTACCGCGCGCTGTCCCGGCCCGCCCCGGTCGACGCGCCGGCCGGGAGGATCGAGGTGGTCGAGTTCTTCTGGTACTCCTGCCCGCACTGCAACGCCTTCGAGCCCGCCCTTGAGGCCTGGTCGCGCCGCCTGCCAGCCGATGTGGTGCTGCGCCGGGTGCCGGTGGCCTTCCGCGAGGACTTCGTGCCGCAGCAGCGCCTGTTCTATGCGCTCGAGGCGCTGGGCCGCATGGATCTGCACGCCAAGGTGTTCCACGCCATCCACCAGGAGCGCCAGCCGCTCAATCGCGACGACACCATCCTGGCCTGGGCCCAGCGCCAGGGCCTCGACCGCGCGCGCTTCCAGGAGGCGTTCACCGCCTTCGGCACCGCTGGCAAGGTCCGGCGCGCGATCCAGCTGCAGGACGCCTACCAGGTCGACGGCGTGCCCTCGCTGGGCGTGGCCGGCCGCTTCTATACCGATGGGGAAATGACCGGCAGCATGCCGGTGGCCCTGCAGGTGGTGGACTACCTGGTCGCCGAGGTCCGCCAGGGCCGCTGAAGCAATTCGCGCGCCGGCCGGGCGCCATGCGCGCGGGCCGTGGGTACAATCCCGGCGGAATCGAGCAATTCAGCAAGATTCATGCCTCTATGACCCGTCCATTCCTGACGCTCCTCCTCGCCGCAGGCCTCGGCCTCGCCGGCCCGGGTGCCTGGGCCGAGAAGGCCGACCGCGACAAGCCGATGAACGTCGAGTCGGACAACCTCCGCTACGACGACCTGCGCCAGACCAGCGTGTTCACCGGCCGGGTGGTGGCCACCAAGGGCACCATCATCATCCGCGGCGCGAAGCTCGAAGTGCGGCAGGACCCCGAGGGGTTCCAGTTCGGCACCGTCACCGCCGAACCCGGCAAGCGCGCCTTCTGGCGCCAGAAGCGCGAGGGCGCCGACGAATTCATCGAAGGCGAGGGCGACACCATCGAATACGACGGCCGTGCCGACCGGGTGAAGTTCATCGGCCGCGCCGAGATGCGCCGCTACCGCGGCACCACCCTGGTCGACGAGACCCAGGGCAGCCTCATCACCTACGAGAACACCACCGACGTGTTCACCGTCAACGGCCAGCCGGGCGGCGACCGCCGCGCCGCGGCCAATGCCAGCAACCCCGGCGGTCGTGTGCGCACGGTGCTCTCGCCGCGCGGAACGGCCTCGGCGCCGGCTGCAGCAGCAACCCCTGCCTCCTCCGCGGCCACGCCGGGCGCCGCCGCTTCCGGCCCTGCGCTGCGTCCGTCCACCCGCCTGGGGGGAGACCGTCCGTGACGGGGCTGGCGCCCGAGCTTGCCGCCGACCCGGCCACGCCGGCCCGCGCCGACGACGGCCCCAGCCGCCTGGAGGCGCGGCACCTGCAGAAAAGCTATGGCAGTCGCCGCGTCGTCAAGGACGTGTCGCTGGCCGTCTCCAAGGGTGAGGTCGTCGGCCTGCTGGGCCCCAACGGCGCGGGCAAGACCACCTCGTTCTACATGATCGTCGGCCTCGTGCGGGCCGACGCCGGCGAGATCGCCATCGACGGCGAGTCCATCGAGCGCATGCCGATGCACCGGCGCTCGCGCCTGGGGCTGTCCTACCTGCCGCAGGAGGCGTCGATCTTCCGCAAGCTCAATGTCGAGGACAACGTGCGCGCGGTGCTCGAGCTGCAGCGCGACGAATCCGGCGCGCCGCTCTCACCCTCGGCCATCGAGTCGCGCCTGGACGCCCTGTTGCAGGACCTGCGTGTGGACCACCTGCGCGCCTCGCCGGCGGTGGCCCTGTCCGGTGGCGAGCGCCGGCGGGTCGAGATCGCCCGTGCGCTGGCGACGCAGCCCCGCTTCATCCTGCTGGACGAGCCCTTCGCCGGCATCGACCCGATCGCGGTGATCGAGATCCAGCGGATCATCAGCTTCCTCAAGACGCGCGGCATCGGCGTCCTGATCACCGACCACAACGTGCGCGAGACGCTGGGCATCTGCGACCACGCGTACATCATCAGCGACGGCCAGGTGCTTGCCCAGGGCACGCCGGACGAGATCGTCAACAACGCGGATGTCCGCCGGGTGTACCTCGGCGAGCATTTCCGCATGTAGGGCTCTGATGAAGCAGGGCCTGTCGCTGCGCGTCTCCCAGCACCTGGCGCTGACGCCCCAGCTGCAGCAGTCGATCCGCCTGCTGCAGCTGTCCACGCTCGAACTGGCCCAGGAAGTCGAGCAGATGCTCGGCGACAACCCCTTCCTCGAAGCCGCCACCGACGAGGCCCCGCGCGAGGAGTTCGGGCTGGCTGCGGCCGACGCGCCGCCGCCCGACGACGACGCGCCGGCCTACGTGGCCGACCGGTTCACTGAATCCGCTTCAGGCGAATCCTCCGCAGGCGAATCGTCCGGCAGTGAAGGCAGCGAAGGGGGCGACAGCGCGCCCGCCGAAGCCGGCCCCAGCGACTGGGAAGGCGACGGCAGCACCGAGGTCGTGCCCGACGACGGCGAGTGGGGCGGCGAGGCGCCCGCGCGCAAGGCCTCCGGCGCCGGCGACGACGAGGATGTCGACGCCACCGACCTCGCGCGCGGCCAGGAATCCCTGCAGGACCACCTGCACCGCCAGGCCCTGGCCCTGCGCCTGTGCGACGAGGACTCGGCCGCCCTGCGTTTCCTGATCGAATCGCTCAACGAGGACGGCTATCTGGAGGACACCCTGCAGGAGCTGGCCGCATCCCTCGCGCCCGACGACCTCGAACAGCAGGAAGACCTGGTCCACCACTTCACCGTGGCCCTGCGCCTGCTGCACCACCTCGAGCCGGTGGGCGTGGGCGCGCGCACCCTGGCCGAGTGCCTCACCCTGCAGCTGCAGGCGCTGGCCGAGGCCGGCGACGACCGCCAGTCCGCGCTGTGCGAGGCGGCCCTGGCAATCCTGCGCCAGCCCATGGAGCTGCTGGCCAAGCGCGACGTCAAGCGGCTGGTGCATCTCACCGGAGAGGGGGAGGCCCAGGTCAAGGCCGCCATCGGCCTGATCGGCCGGCTCGAGCCCAAGCCGGGCCGCCGCTTCGTCGACGTCGAGCGCAACGTGGTGGTGCCCGACGTCATCGTCACCCGCACCGTGCGCGCCGGGCAGGCCCGGCTGCGGGTGCAGCTCAATCCCGACGTCATGCCCCGCCTGCGGGTGCACGACATCTACGCCGGCGCGATCAAGTCGCACAAGGGCGAAGGCCACCAGGCCCTGCAGCAGCGGCTGCAGGAGGCGCGCTGGTTCATCAAGAACATCCAGCAGCGCTTCGACACCATCCTGCGCGTGTCCAACGCCATCGTCGAGCGCCAGAAGAACTTCTTCACCCACGGCGAGCTGGCCATGCGCCCGCTGGTGCTGCGCGAGATCGCCGACGAACTGGGCCTGCACGAATCCACCATCTCGCGGGTCACCACCGCGAAGTACATGTCCACCCCCTTCGGCACCTTCGAGCTGAAGTACTTCTTCGGCTCGGCCCTGGGCACCGAGGCTGGCGGCAACGCCTCCAGCACCGCGGTGCGCGCCCTGATCCGCCAGCTGGTGGCCGCCGAAAGCCCGAACAAGCCGCTGTCGGACAGCCAGATCTCCGACATGCTCAAGGAGCAGGGCATCGAGTGCGCCCGCCGCACCGTCGCCAAGTACCGCGAGGCGCTGCGCATCGCGCCCGCCAACCTGCGCAAGGCGCTCTGAGTGAACGACCTCACCCTTTTCCTTCCCTGCGCCGCCGGCGTCGAGGACCTGCTGGCCGACGAGGTCCATGGCCTCACTGGCCTGGCGGGCGAGCAGCTGCTGGTCGGCCGCGGTGGCGTGGTCGCCACCACCCACTGGCGCGACGCGCTGGCCCTGAACCTCCACAGCCGCCTGGCCCAGCGCGTGCTGGTGCAGCTGTCGCACACCCCCTACCAGCAGGAGTCCGACCTGTACGAGGCCGCCGCCGCGGTCGCCTGGGAGGCGTGGTTCACCCCGCGCCAGCGCTTTCGCATCGACATCACTGCGCAGCACAGCCCGCTGCGCAGCCTCAACTTCGCCGCGCTGAAGGTCAAGGACGGCGTGGTCGACCGCTTCCGCGACCGCGCCGGCGTGCGGCCCGACGTCGACACCCAGCGGCCCGACGTGCGCCTGTACGTGCACCTCACCGCCACCCACTGCACCCTCTACATCGACACCTCGGGCGAGCCGCTGTTCAAGCGCGGCTGGCGTGAGGATAAGGGCGACGCGCCGCTGAAGGAAACCCTGGCCGCCGCGATGATCGCGGCCAGCGGCTGGGACGCCTCGGTGCCGCTGTACGACCCCTGCTGCGGCAGCGGCACCATCGCCATCGAGGCAGCGCAGATCGCCTGCGGCATCGCCCCGGGCCTGCACCGGCGCTTCGCCTTCGAGCGCCTGTTGCCGTACCAGGCGCATGTGTGGACCGCGCTGCGCGAGCAGGCCCAGGCCGCACGGCGCGAGCCGCCGGTGCCGGTGTTCGGCTCCGACGTGGCCTTCCGAATGGTCGACTTCGCCCAGCGCAACGCCGAGCGCGCCGGCGTGGCCGGCGCGGTGCGCCTGCGCGGCGGCGACGCGCTGCAACGCATGCCGCCCTGCGACGCGCCGGCCGTGATGCTGGTCAACCCGCCCTATGGCGAGCGCATCGCCGCCGGCGGCGTCGCGGGTGTCGGCCGCGAGCAGGCGCAGGACGAGGAGGGTCGTCTCGCGCAGGACGACTTCTTCGCGCGCCTGGCCACCCACTGGAAGCGCAACTTCCCCGGCTGGACCGCCTGGGTGCTCACGCCCGACCTCAAGCTGCCCTCGCGCATGCGCCTGAAGGAATCGCGTCGCGTGCCGATGTGGAACGGCCCGATCGAATGCCGCCTGTTCCGCTTCGATCTGGTGGCCGGCAGCGCGCGACGGCGCGAAGGCGGAGGCGCCGCCCCGACCGCATGACGGCGGCCCTGGTCCTCGACACCAACATCGTCCTGGACGTCTTCGTGTTCGACGACGAGGCCGCACGCCCGGTGCTGCCCGCGCTGCAGGCCGGTCGCCTGCAGTGGCTGGCCACCGGCGCGATGCGCGAGGAGCTGCTGCGCGTTCTCGACTATCCGCAGATCGTCCCGCGCCTGGCCTTCTACGGACTGCGCCCGGCCGATGTCCTCGGCGCCTTCGACCGGCATGCCTGCCTCGTCGACGCGCCGGCCAAGGCGCCCGTCACCTGCAGCGATCCCGACGACCAGAAATTCATCGACCTCGCGGTGGCCCGCCAGGCGCTGCTGTTGTCGAAGGACCGCGCGGTGCTGTCCATGCGCAAGCGCCTGCTCCCGTGGTCGGTGCGGGCGCAGCCAGCGCTGGATGCCTGACAATCCGTCCATGACCGATTCTTCCGCCGCCGCGCCCGCGGCCCCCGCCCCGGACGACAAGCCCCTGGGCCTCGACGATTTCAACGCGCAGGATGCGGTGCTCGACGCGTTGCGCGCCACCGAGGAAGACACGCCCGACTGGGAATTCTGTGAAGGCTTCCTCGCCGCCCTGGTGTGCACCCGCCGTCCGGTGCCGCCGGAGGAATACTGGCCGGTGCTCCTGGGCGAATCGTTCCGCCCGATGGAGCACATGGAGTTCGTCTGGCGCTGGCAGCGCCGGTGGAAGGAAGTCGCCACCGCGCTCGACACCGAGGTCGAGACGCTCGAGGACGACCGCGCCTACCAGCCCGAGGTGATCGACGTGATCGGCGGCCTGCTCACGCTGCCCGAGGCCGAGCGCGGCGACACTCCGCTGTCCGAGCTGCCTTCCTTCGGCGAGACCTGGGCCCACGGCTTCCTGCATGCGGTGCAGACCTGGTCCGACGAATGGGCGCCCCCGCGTGACCGCGAGGCTGCCGAGATGCTGCGCGACGCGCTGCTGGCCGTCGAGGCCCTCACCCGTCCCGACACCGGCACGCCGGCCGTGTCGATGCACAGCGAGGACGGCCCGCCCAGCGTGAGTGACAAGCGCCTGGACGAATACGGTGTCGCCCTGTGGGCGGTCTACGACCTGCGCCGCCTCTGGAAAAGCCTGGGCCCGCGCGGCGTCACCGTGCGTCGCGACGCTGCCGAGCCCGGTCGCAACGACCCGTGCCCCTGCGGCAGCGGGAAGAAATTCAAGAAGTGCCACGGCGCCTGAAGCGCCGGGCGGTCAACCGGCCCTGAAGAACGACCAGAGCGCGTCGGCCGTTTCCTGCGGCAGTTCCTCGGGGATGAAGTGCCCCGCCGCCACCGCCTGGCCGCTGACCCGGCCGGCGCATTGCGCCTGCCACAGCGCCAGCGGCTTGAAGAGGCGGTTCACCAGACCCCGGTCTCCCCACAGCACCAGTGTGTCGCAGGCGATGCGCTCGCCCATCTCGCGGCTCTGGCGGTCATGCTCGAGGTCGATGCCCGCGCTGGCGCGGTAGTCCTCGCAGGCCGAGTGGATCGCGTCGGGCCGCGTGAAGCAGCGCTCGTATTCGGCCAGCGCCTGCGGCTCCAGGTGGGCCAGGCCGCCCGAGCCCCAGCCGCCCAGCTTGGCATGCAGGTAGGGGAGGGGGTTCCCGCCGATCATGGTCTCGGGCAGCGGCGAAGGCTGGATCAGGTGGAACCAGTGGTAGTAGCCGCGCGCGAAGGCCATGTCGGTGGCGGCATACATGTCCAGCGTGGGTGCGATGTCGATCACGCACAGGCGCAGCACCCGCTCCGGATGGTCCACCGCCAGCCGGTGCGCCACGCGCCCGCCACGGTCGTGGCCGCAGACGAAGAAGCGCGCATGCCCCAGCGCGTCCATCACCGCCACCATGTCGCGGGCCATCTCGCGCTTGCTGTAGTTCGCGTGGTCCGGCAGGCCCGGCAGGCGCGACGAGTCGCCGTAGCCGCGCAGGTCCGGCAGTACCAGCGTGTAGTCGGCAGCGAGCTGGCGCGCCACCCGGTGCCACAGCACATGGGTTTGCGGGAAGCCGTGCAGCAGCAGCAGTGGCGGCTTGCCGGGCGTGCCGCCGAGTCGGGCGAAGATCTCCACCCCGTTGACCGCGAAGCGGCGTGTCTCGAATCCGTCGAACCAGGTCATGGAGATGCTCCTATCCGCTCAGGTCTCGGTCGCGTCGACCAGTTCTGCCAGCCGCTGCAGCGCGTGGCGCACGGTGGCTGCCCGCACCGCAGCGCGGTCGCCGTCGAAGCGGCGGGTCTCGCTGGACAGGCGGCCGTCGACCATGAACCCGAACCACACCGTGCCCACCGGCTTGCCGGCGCTGCCGCCCGAGGGCCCCGCGATGCCGGTCACCGCCACGGCGGCCCGCGCGCGCGAGTGGCGCGCAGCGCCGTGCGCCATGGCGCGGGCCACCACCTCGCTCACCGCACCGTGAGCGGCGACCTGCGCCGCATCCACGCCGAGCAGCTCGGTCTTGGCCTCGTTGGAATAGGTCACGAAACCGCGCTCGAACCAGTCGCTGGAGCCGGCCAGGTCGGTGCAGGCGGCGGCGATCAGCCCGCCGGTGCAGCTTTCGGCGGTCGCCATCATCCAGCCGCGCGCGCGCAGGCGGTCGGCTAGCGCGGCGACCAGGGCCGGGGTGTCGGGAAGGGGCATTTGCGTCTCCATCAGAGGAACCGCCACAGGGCGATCACGAACAGGGTGCAGAACGCGGCCACCAGGTCGTCCAGCAGGATGCCCAGCCCGCCCCGCCAGCCGAAGCCATGGAACAGGTTGTCGGCCCAGCCCACCGGCCCGGGCTTGACCGCGTCGAAGAAGCGGAACAGCACGAACGCCGCCACCTGCGTGGCCAGGCCGGCCGGCGCGAGCATCCACAGCACGCCCCAGAAGGCCACCACCTCGTCCCATACCACCGGGCTGGGATCGAGCATCTGCAGGTCCCGGGCAGTGCGGGTGCAGGCCCACCAGCCGATCCCCAGGCTGGCTGCGATCACGAGGCCGATGGCCCCGTGCGGCAGCCACAGCTGCAGGACCAGGTAGCTGACCCAGGCCCACAGGGTGCCCGCAGTGCCCGGCGCCAGCGGCGACAGCCCCGAGCCGAAACCCAGCGCAATCGCGTGGGCCGGGTGCGAGAAGACGAAGCGCGCCGTCGGCCGCCGGGGCCTCGTGGGGCGGGCGTGCGTGTCGGCGGGCTCGGGCGGGTTCATCCGGCGATGGTACGGGACGCCGGCCGCCGGCCCTGTCACCGATGGCAGGGGCCGTGGCTGCGGCGGAAGTCGCGCGGCTCCATCGCGCCGCCCTCGGCCCACAGGCCGCGCCGCTGCAGGCGTGCCATCAGCTCGTGGTGACCGTAGGGTCCCGCGCCCCGCCCGGGGTTCCAGGACCAGGCGTGGCCCTGGGACACCATCCAGCGGCCGATGTCCGGCTCGTCGGCGGTGGCGATGCGCGCCAGCCGCCGGCCATAGGCGTCGGGGCGGCTTTCGCCCACGGTCACGGCGCGCCGCTCCAGCCGATCACGCAGCGCGTCGCGTGCCTGCGGCCCCCAGGCCTGGCAGATCTCGGGCGCGTCGATGTCCACGATGCGCACCGTCACCGGCGCGCCCCCGTCGGCCGGGCGCACCCGCAGCGAATCTCCGTCGGTGACTTTCATCACTGTGCCCCGGAACGCGGGTTGCGCCTCGCGGGCCAGCGCGCCCGGCGTCCCGAACCCGCCCAGGCAGGCCGCGACGGCGAACGCCGCCAGCCAGGGGCCAGGCCGTCCGGTCCTGCGCGTCATGCGAAGTGGTCGAAGGAGGCCAGACGGCGGTGCACCGGCCGCCCGGCGGCGTCCGCCAGCCGCAGTCCCGCCTCGGCGTCGATGCGGCCGATGCGCGTCACCGCCACGCCGGCCCCGGTCGCAGCGGCCTGCACCGCCGCGCGCGCCGAGGTCGGCGCGGTGAAGGCCAGTTCGTAGTCGTCGCCCCCGCACAGGGCGAGGTCCAGGCGGTCGTCCGCGGGCAGCGCCGCGCCGGCGACCGTCAGGCCCGCCACCGCCTCGACCTGCAGGGTCGCGCCTACGCCCGAGGCCGCCAGCACGTGCCCCAGGTCACCGGCCAGCCCGTCGCTCAGGTCGATGGCGGCGCTGGCGACGCCGCGCAGCGCCTGCCCCAGCGCCACGCGCGGCTGCGGCAGCTCGAGCCGCTCGCGGGCCGCCGCGAACCCCTCGGCCGCCAGCGAACGCGTACCGCGGAACACCTCCAGCGCCAGCCGGGCGTCGCCCAGCGTGCCGCTGACCCATACGTCGTCGCCGGCGCGCGCGCCCGAGCGCAACAGCGCCGAGCCGGCCGGCACCTCGCCAAAGATGGTGATGCCGATCACCAGCGGCCCGCGCGTGGTGTCGCCGCCCACCAGCTCGCAGTCGTGCGCGTCTGCCAGTGCCAGCAGGCCCTCGGCAAAGGGCGCGAGCCAGCGCGCGTCGGCCTGCGGCAGCGACAGCGCCAGGGTGAAGGCCAGGGGCCGGGCGCCGCAGGCCGCCAGGTCGCTCAGGTTCACGGCCAGGCACTTGTGGCCGAGGCGGCGCGGGTCCATCGTGGACAGGAAGTGCCGTCCCTCCACCAGCAGGTCGCTGGAGACGGCCAGCTGCATCCCCGCCGCCGGCGCCAGCAGCGCGCAGTCGTCGCCCACGCCCAGCGGGCTGCGCCGCGCGGGGCGCTTGAAATAGCGCGCGATGAGATCGAATTCGCCCATGACCAAAAGAGAGGCCCCTTGCGGGGCCCGTAAAAGGAAGTCCTGAAACTGGCACCTCGCCACCGGCGGGATGCGGCCCCATTGTTGGCCGATATGGCCGGCGGATCAAGCGTCGCCGCGCCAGCGCCCCGCCGACTGGCGCACCACTTCGGCCAGCAACCGCTCCTGGCCCTGGCGTTCGCGCAGCCAGCGGGCGTCGTTCGCGGCGCGCCGGGCGTCCTCCTGCAGCAGGCGCAGGGCGGCCTCCGCGCCCCTCGCCTGGGCATGCGGCTGCAGCAGGTCGAGGGTGCGAAGCAGGTGCTCACGCAGCGGCTCGGCCCGGCCGGTCGAGGGTTCCACGTACACCGCGTCGAGCCCGAAGCGGCAGGCCTGGAAGCGGTTGTAGGTGTAGACCATGTAGTCGTCCTCCTGCGGCACGAAGGGCTCGTCGCGCAGGAACCAGTCGCCCAGGCACTGCACCAGGCCGGCCAGGGCGGCGGCCCGCTCGACGGTCAGCGGGGTGTCGAAGACCCGGATCTCGATGGTGCCGTACTCGGGCTTGGGCCGGATGTCCCAGTAGAAGTCCTTCATGCTGCGCACCACCCCGGTGCGGGTGGTGCGGGCGAAGAAGTCGGCGAAGTCGTCCCAGCGCAGGGTGAAGGGCGCGCGCCCCGACATCGGGAAGGCGAACACCGAGTTCAGGCGTGCCGAGTCAAACTGGGTGTCCTGCCCCTGCACGAAGGGAGACGATGCGGACAGCGCGATGAAGTGCGGGATGTAGCGCGACATGCGATGCAGCATCAGCAGCGCCGCATCGGCGTCGGGGCATCCCACGTGCACATGCTGGCCGAAGATGGTGAACTGCTTGCTCAGGTAGCCATACAGCTCCGACAGCTGCCGGAAGCGCGGCTTGTCGTAGATGCGCTGCTCCTGCCAGCGCTGGAAGGGGTGGGTGCCGCCACCTACCACCGCGATGTTGAGGCGGTCGGCCACGCGCACCAGCGCATCGCGGACCTGTGACAGCTGCGTCAGCACCTCGCCGGCCGAGCGGCAGATGGTGGTCGACACCTCGATCATGCTGGAGGTGATCTCCGGCACCGCCTGCCCCGGGAACTTCTGCCACTGCAGCAGCCGCAGCATTTCCTCGGCGTAGGGCGCGAGGTCGTAGTCGTGCGTGTTGACCAGCTGCAGCTCCAGTTCCACCCCCAGGGTCAGGGCCTCGGAGGCACCGAACGGTTCGAGCGTGAGTTCGTCGGCCATTGCGCGCCTTCAACCCTGTCCCGGGCCGGGCCGCAGCGGTGTCCCGCCGGCCAGCGCCTGCGTGCGGATCGCGCGCGAGCTCTCGCCGGCGCGGTCGATCGCCACCGTCGCCGCCACCGCGCCCAGCACTTCCATCAGCAGGATGGCCGGCAAGGCCACCGCCCCGATCTGCAAGCCCAGCGCCGGCGAGGCCTGTGCCAGCTCGGACACCAGCAGCAGCGCTACCGACGACATCGGCCACAGGGTGCAGCCGACCCACAGCGCCTGGCGCCAGCGCAGCCCGCTGCCTGGGTTCGCCAGCGCCACCCCCGCCACCTTGGCCAGGGCCCGCGCCACCAGCAGCGCCAGCACGCCGCCGGCCACCGCCGGGTTCCAGGAGGACTGCGCCGCCGCCACTGCCACCAGCACGAAATTGAGCATCACCAGCAGCGAGGCGGCAGTGCCCATGTGCCCCGGCCAGGCCCAGGGCTGCGGGTGCATCTGCTTGAGGGCCAGCCCCCCCACCAGCGCCGCCAGCGGGGCCGAGCCGCCGGCCTCGCCCACGAGTGCCGATGTGGCTGCCAACAGGCTGATCATCAGAATGGCGGTGTTCTCGCTGGTGGCGCTCATGGTCCGCAGCGCCGCCCGCACCGCCAGCGCCAGCAGCACCCCCGCGGCCAGGGAAATGCCCAGCACGCGGGCGACCGGCCAGAGTGCGTCGAACCAGCCGTCGACCGCATCCCCGACCACCGCGGCCCGTCCGCTGACCAGCACCAGCGCATACAGGGTGCCCAGCGTCGTCAGCGCCAGCGCCCGTTCCGTCACCGGGCCGCGCGCGCCGGTGTCGGTGATCACCCGCCCGAGGATGGCGGGCGAGCCCACCATCGCAATCGCGCCCAGGGCTTCAGCCACCAGCGCGCTGGCGCCCAGCCAGCGCATCGTCGCCACGCACAGGGCGAAGGTCAGCACCGCCTCCGCCAGGCTTTGCAGCAGCACCATCGGGTTGTGGCGGAACCAGCGCAGGGGCAGGCGCCCGCCAGCCTCGAACAGCACCACCGCCACGCCCAGTTGCAGCAGGAACAGCGGTACGCCCTGCAGCGGCCAGGTCACGCCAGGAAAGCCGGCCAGCCCCGCGCCGGCGCCCACCACCGAGTAGCCCACCACCTTCGGCAGGCCCAGGTGGCGCTGCGCCAGCTGGCCGGCCGCCGCCGCCAGCGCGAGCAGCAGGGACCATTGAACGGTGGGATCGTGGAACGCGGAGCCCAAGGCGGCTCCACTGGAGGAGGGCAGGTCAAACATGCGCGGATCCTGCCGGGCACTGTAGACCGAGCCTGTCGGACAAGGCTGACAGAGCTGGGGTGTATCTGTAACGGCCTGCAACAGGCCGCGGGGTGCGTTCTGCGCGTTAGTGCAGCACGCGGCGTGAGCCGTCGTCCAGCACGAACAGGGGAATCTCCACCTCGAAGCGCTCGCCGTCCTCGGCCACGCAGAAGTAGGTGCCGTGCATGGTGCCGGTGGGCGTGCGCAGGCGGCAGCCGCTGGTGTACTGGAAGGACTCCCCGGGCCGCAGCAGCGGCTGGTGGCCCACCACGCCCAGGCCCTTGACTTCCTCCACCTGCCCGCTGGCGTCGGTGATGCGCCAGTGGCGCGAGATCAGTTGCGCCGGCACCTCGCCGCTGTTGGTGAGGGTGATGGTGTAGGCGAAGCTGTACACGCCCTGCGCGGGTGCAGACTGGTCGGGAAGGTGTTGCGGCGAGACCTCGACGCGGAACTGGTACTTGGCCATGCGCGCGATGTTAGCGGGCAGACGATTTGCGAGAATCGCGGCATGAGCAATACCCATCGCATCGCCCCGTCCATCCTGTCGGCCGACTTCGCCCGCCTGGGTGACGAGGTGAGAAACGTCATTGCCGCCGGCGCCGAC
>JACCDH010443928.1_pt1 | contig 13212 bp, 12 predicted proteins | sample 7442481 | NCBI WGS metagenome assembly JACCDH01 (sample SAMN15323433, study PRJNA562643) | freshwater metagenome | isolation source: river surface water | place: USA:Blue River Watershed | collected 2017-08-15
CGGCGGCTTCGGCAGCAAGTTTGTTTTCGTCGACCGGCGGTAATGCTGGCGGCATGATTTGCTGGATGGTCGGACCTTTCACCATCGGACGCACCACTGCGATTAAGAATACGATAATAACCAGTGCAGCGATCGCAATTTTAATGAAATTCTGAATATCGCTATTCTCATACCATTGCTCTGGTTTGTAATTAATTTGTGATTCAAAACGTGCTGGAGCAACCGTCACTACGTCACCACGCTCTGCGTTATAACCTACTGAACTACGAACTAGATTCAACATACGATCGAGTTCTTCAGCAGTGTAAGGAATTGTCTTAGGTGCATTCGGTGCTAAAGGCTTGCCATCAGCAGGTGGTGGCGCAGGACGTTCAGCCACGACCACTGCTACGCTTAAGCGTGAAATTGTACCGAGTGATTTTTTCTCATGACGAACCGCACGATCCATTTCAAAATTACGCGTGGATTTCGTAGTCGTGATTTCATTGTTGAGCGGTTTCTTTTCATTGGTATCTGTATTCACTGTCAGATTCGCATCTGGTGGTGGTGTATTACTTAATGCACCTGGAATACCTTCAGGATCGAGTTTGAATTTACGCTCGGTGGTCATCGCTTCCGAACGAGGCTTGACACCTTTATCTTTATTGTCAAAATCTTCAGTCGTTGTTTCTACTGTATCGAAATCTAAGGTTAGATTAACTTGTGATTGAATATTATTTTCACCAACAACCGGTGCTAACAATTCAGTCACACGATTACGATACGATTCTTCGGTACGCATTTTGTGCTGCATTTGTGCGACGGTGAGTCCCATTGCAGCATCAACTGGATTTTCATCTGTCATCAGATTACCTTGATCATCCACCACAGAGACGTTTTGTGGCGTGAGATAAGGCACACTAGAAGAAATCAAATTCACAATCGCTTTAACCTGCGGTGTAGATACACCACGACCTGTATGCGGTGTGACAACAACAGAAGCTTTAGGTGTTGCGCGATCACGTACAAATACGCTTTGCTTAGGCAATGCAAGATGTACACGCGCAGTTTTAATGGTGGAAATTTGCATAATGCTGCGTGCAAGTTCCTGTTCCATAGCGGAGTTGTAATTCACTTGTTCCATGAACTGACTGGTGGTCATGGAAGAACGATCTTTCAGTGAATCCATACCAATCGGTTGCGCTTCTTTTGGTATGCCTTGTGCTGCCAAATAAATGCGTGCTTCGTAATAACGAGGCTCTGCCACCATGATTTGGCCAGTGGATGAATCTAATTTAGGTTTGAAGTCGCCTACCTTCAATGCTTCCATAGCAGCTTGCTTATCATTCTCTGTCATGCCTGGCATGACTGCACGATAAGGTACGGTTTGCGAACCTTGATAGGCAACGAAAGCAATCAGTAAAACAAATAGCAAAATGATCGCTGGCAGCGATCTTCTTATGGATGGTTGTTGAAGTACTTCTTCGACTTTGCCACGAAATGCCATCACTCCACCAGCAACACCAGTTAATGGTGTGCTTGGATTATTCATAGGCACTGGTAGTCCAGTGTTTGCTGTGGCCATGGGCATAGCGCCTGCAGCTCCATCACCGGGATTGGAATTACCACTAGGTGGCAGCTGCGGTGGCATACCGCCCATGTTCATCGTTGCTTCAGCCATGTTTTACTCTCTGTAAGGTCCTACTTATCAATGAATTCTGTAATACTTAAACTGGCATGTTCATGATTTCTTCATAAGAGCGCAGTATTTTGTTACGTACTTGTAGCGTGGCTTCGAAGGAGATCGAGGATTTCTGCATAGCGAGAACCACATCGGTTAAAGGCACATCTTCTCCACGGTCATAAGCTTCACGCATTGCTCCAGCTTTCATCGCAACTTCATTGTCTCTTTCTACTGCACTTTTAACGGCTTCAAAAAAAGTGGGCTTACCAACCTCTGGTGCTTCACGCGTCAAAACAGCAGGCGTATTTTTTCCTGCTGCATCAGTTTGATATTGACGAATCGTCGCTAACATAGAATCAATATTCGTCTGTGTGGTCACTCTGTCTATCATGATTCATGCTCCCCGATTTATCGAGCTGCCATTGGTGTCATACCGCGTTCACGGAACTGCGCCATCTTGTAACGCAATGAACGAGGACTAATACCTAGTTTTTTAGCTGCTTCTATACGACTACTTGTCGTATCAATTGCCGCCATAATGGCTTGATATTCACTACTCTTTACTGCACTAGATAAATCAATTTGATCGATATTTTCTTTGTTCAGCATGAATGGCATATGGGCTGCGATGAGTGGCCTGTTTTCTATCGCTTCAACCATCTCTATACGCGCAGTAACGTCATCAAACATGAGATCAGATTCAGTAATCATGTCTCCTGACGCGAGTACTAATGCACGCTGCACAACATTTTCTAATTCACGCACATTGCCAGGCCACGGATATTGCATGAGCAATTCCATTGCTTCTGAAGTCAATTGCATGGTGCGATCAGGAGGTCCGTAGGTTGCGAGAAACTGTGCAACTAAAGGCAAGATATCGCCTGGACGTTCGCGTAAAGGTGCAACTCTTAATTTGAATGCACTGATACGGAAATATAAATCTTCACGGAATTCACGATTTTCTATCGCTTCGCGTAAATCTTTATTCGTTGCTGCAACGAGTCTGATATCTAAATCGATAGGTGCGGTTGCACCTAAGCGTGTAATTTTACGTTCTTGCAGTACACGTAATAATTTTGTCTGCAAGTGATAAGGCATTTCAGCAATCTCATCTAAGAAGATGGTGCCACCGTTTGCTTGTTCAAATAAACCACGATGCTCTTTCAATGCACCAGTGAATGCGCCCTTCTCATGACCAAACAATAAATCTTCGATCAAATTTTCAGGCAATGCAGCACAATTCATTGCCACGAAAGGACCATCACAACGTGGTGATGCATCATGTAACACGCGTGCTAATACTTCTTTACCAGCTCCAGTTGGACCAACCACCAATGCAGAAACTTGTGTTAACGCGACGCGCTTAGCCAGTTCTAATAAATGCTGACTGACTGGGTCGACAAAAATAAAGGTACGTGAACTCTTACTGGCCAAAGTCGATTTAGTCGGCGCTAGTGATAACGCATTACGCCAACATTCTGGCGACCAATCATCGGCTGCAAGTACGTGATATGCACCACGTCGCATGGCTTCTATGCCTAGTTCCAAATGATTGCGCTCTACTCGGCACAAGACTGGAACAGCATGACCAAAAGCCTGTGTCAGTTTTTTGACCTCTTCTAGCAAGCCGACATCATCCATTAAGCGGATGACGACAAGTCTGGCTTTCGCCAAGCCTTGCTTGAGATCGTTTAGCGTAGCAACAGGTAGAAGTTGCAAGCCCGCTTCCGCGAGTTGCTCACGTTCTTTTGTGCCTACTGCACTTTGTGGATCCAACCATAATGCTGGATGCGAGATGTCTGTTATAGCGGTCACTTTGGATGCCTTTATTCCAATGAACAATTCCATTAGAGCAAGGCTCGTGCCAGCAAGAAATATCAGGTTTTATGCGGGTTTTGACGGGGGTGACCGACTAACCGACAGGGCTTAGCGAGATCAGCAAGACGAAATTTTGACAGCTAGAGCAGTTTTTTAATGTCAAAAAGTTAATTTTAAGGCTGCCGTTTTATTCAGGACAGGATTTATAACCGCTATTTAAGCAATTTCCCGCTAAAAATAAGGCTTCTTCTAAGTCTTTTGCAGGGATTTTCTTACCAGCTTGGGCCAATACCAGATGCGCCTGACGCTCACCATTCACCCGAGCAAGTTCAGCCCAGACTGCTGCTTTTTGTGGTTCTTTACGCCAGCCCTCGCCCGACAAATAAAGAGAGCTCGCCATTAATTGTGCTGCCGCATTGCCTTTTTTGGCAGCTTTTAAATACCAAGACAAAGCGACCGCAGCATCTTTTTTACCAGCCCATCCTTCGCGCTTGTATTCACCCATCATGTATTGGGCCTCAGGTGAACCAGCATTCGCAGCGGCACCATACCAATGTAAAGCCATGGCTTGATTTTTTAAAATGCCTCTGCCGTAGTGATACAAGGTAGCTAAATTATATTGCGCTTGCGCCAAGCCACCTTCGGCTGCGCGGGTGTACCAAAGCAAAGCGTCACTATGACTTTGATTGACTCCCAATCCATGTTCATACAAGTAAGCTAAATTATTTTGCGCTAAAACATCACCGCTTTCAGCGGATTGTCGCAAAGCGCGCTGTGCAGTTGAATAATGACCGCGCTCTATCGCTTTCATTGCAACAGCTACATCTGCGTGGGCAGTTGCTGTTAGCAATAACAAAGGAAGCACGAAGAAAAATAAAGGATACCGGCGCATCATGCGATGGTACTACGCTCTTTCGACTGAGCAGTCACTGGAGGGAGGGATTTAGCAATAAAGCCTTGGCAGCGCTGCCCATCGGCGCGCAAAACTTCCAAAGCTGGAGCAATACGACTTTTAAACCCCATTAACTTGCAAGAGTATGGAAAGTTAGGATCCCAGCTGACAGCAAAATAACGGCACTGCCAACAATTTGGCCCACCGTTGTTATCAGTCTGGTTTATAGAATTCATTTTTTATTCCGCTTGTTTTTTGCATCATGCCAAGCACGGTACACGGCAGCAGCAAGGACACCTGCCAATATGGCGGATCCCAACAACCCTTGCAAGAAATCTGCAAAGCTCATGTCTGGCGGCAAATAACGCTCGGGATGTAACCCGATCAAACCTAAAAACAGAACAGCAATTATCAAGACAACACGTACCAACCGTATCAATGAACGACGACGATTATCCTTTTCATTCATCGTGACCTCCCATGAAGAACAAGCTAAGGCATATTCTGTCATAGTTTTTTCACGCTTTCATTCGTGGTGAGCGTTACGGAGTTAAACTTTGCGCTAATTATTTTTCCACTAGCTTAGGTTTAACCCTGTAACAGCTTCAACACGGTTTGCTGACTCATGTTTGCCTGCGCTAATACTGCTGTAGCGGCCTGCTGCATGATCTGCGTTTTTGCTAACTCAGTACTTGCAGAAGCATAATCAGCATCTTCAATCTGACTACGTGAAGCACTCGAATTAATCGACACACTAGTCAAAGTATCAGTAACGTAGGTCAGACGATTCATCACTGCACCCATCGTTGCACGGGTTGCATTAACTTTATCCATTGCCTCATCGAGTGCGTCCAGAACAGAGTTCGCTCCCTCAGGGGTATTGATACGAATAGTCTTTACTTTGTCATCGACGTCAGAAGTAATTCTGCTTGTGATCGGACCGTTCTTACCAAAGTCAGCAAGGTCGATCGTGATTGTCTGATTGGCACTTGATCCCACCTGGAAGAACAGACGACCTGTCTTCGGAGGCTGCATCTTGCTATCAGCATCAGTCACTTCTCCACCAAATGTACCTGGTGTAAAGCCTAGACCTTCAAAGTTACCTGTTACACCACTGGCGCCCGTTTCGATTGTGAAACGATCGTGAGGAGGATGACCAGGACCACCTGATATAGGCTCGAGCACTGGGCTAGAACCAAACAACTCTGGGTCATTAAAATGTGGACTTTGCGCAGCTAATTCGACGCGACCATATGCAGTTGCAATACCGTCTAATAAGTCTTGATCAGTCGCTTCTACCCCAGTCAAAGTAACAACCGAGATACCATCCAAACCTAGTTCATTCGGATCGGTTAAATCTGCTGTACCGTCTGACACAACACCCACAGACAAATTACGTCCATCTGAAGTTGTAAAGCTTAGACGATTACCTGTCGTCATAGTTACATCAACATTGGAATCAGATAAAACACGATTCAACGCATCTTTCAAAAACTTCACACGATCGCCTGGTGCAGCATAACTATCCGGCGCACTTACCTCTAATGGAATTTTAGTATCAGAAAAATCTAGCTGATAACTAGGTTCCACAATCGGTGTGACTGCTTTATCGCCATAATTAATCGTGATGCTTTGACCATTCACATAGATGATTGAACTAACAGGTTCGCTCGTCAATGAGGTTGGATCACTAGTCGAATCACCTGCACCTTGAATAACAGGTCCTATTGCTTTTGCATTGACACCGGTTTCAGCAGATTTTGAATTAATCGCTGCGGCAATCGCAATCGCACTAGCACTTGGTGTACTGGTGGTTGAGTAATGTGAGTAAGGATCATCCACTGAAGCTGATGCTGGAATTGGTGTTCCATTGATACGTAGATCACCCTCATTCATTGGAATGATTTCAGCAGCACTGTTAGCGATTGGACGTGATGTCGTCATCATTTTCGCTACGTTTTGCGTGTAGTCACCTACAGGCAAACGTGCACGAGTGATGTCTTTTCCTAACTGACTGGTGAGCTTCACTTCAGCTTCAACTTTGGCTTCTAGTGAATAGGTACTTACCTGTACACCACCACGTAAACCGAAGTAACTTTCACCACTTGCATTCGTATGATCGCCAAAGAGTTGTACTTCTATGTTACGACCATCAATGGCTTCTAATGTGATACCGCGAGTATCATCATTGGTGTCAATCGCTTTGACGCCAGTTTTTGCGCTAATTTCATTAATCGCAGCCACCATCGCAGCACGTGATTCACGAACGTTGTCTTTTACCGAGGTGACGTCTGGCGTTTTCCAACCATTAATCACTGCGAAACCTGTTGATCCACCTGGTGTCGGATCTTTAACTACAGGCACACCATTCATCACGTTATCGTTCGGTACGGCTACTACACCCGTTTCCTTAGTGAGACGATTGATAGCAGCTGAAATCGCGATCGCTGAACCACCTGCATTGGTTCTTGGCGAAACCGTATCATCTTTAGCAAACGATGGATTAATCGTGATGCCATTAATGATCAAGTCACCAGTCTCAAGATTATCGACGACGGGATTACCGCTTCCATCATCCACCGTATCGTGATATTCACCCGATGAGGTAATTTTATATACTGGTCTCTCGCCCACTCGCTGACCGACACTGCCGTCAAGGATGGAAAAACCATTCCATTCGACCATTTTCGATGTGCGGTTTATCTCTTGCTTGAGCTGTTGGAATTCTAGATCAAGATAATCTCTTTGATCACTTGAATTCGTGTCCGTGATCGCTTGAATAGCAAGTTCGCGCATACGCTGCATCATGTCGTTGATAGCGACGGTGCCACCTTCGGCAGTCTGTATCAGCGAAGTTGCATCGCCAGCATTTCGAATCGCCATATTTAATGAGCGAATCTGTTGCGTCATGCGAGTCGCGATTGCCATACCGGCTGCATCGTCCTTTGCCGAGTTAACACGCTTACCAGTTGACAACTGGTTCATCGCTGTTGACAAGGCTCGATCGGTGCCTTTCATGGCCGCCTGACTAAAGAGCGCTTTAACGTTTGTGTTGATGACTGACATACTCAGTTTCTCCTTCCGGATTCTGTACGGGTACTACGATTCTGTAGGGAAAATCCCTTTTGTTTATAACCTAAGCAATACCCGTGCCAGCTAAAAAGTTCTTGAATAACAAGGGGTTTTGCCTTGATTTGCCCTAAAAACAACCCCGGCAAACTTGGGGCGGCAAGAATTGTCGGTTTTCCGGCAGCTTGTTGCCACTGACAATGCCGTTGCCATAATGACATTTTCTTATTGCTCCACTGCGCGTAAACCAAGAGCACCTGATACTGCGTCGTATTCTGTTAAGAGCTCAGGATGATCTGGGAAATGGGTCAGTGCAACACGAGCAGCTTCTAATGCAGCCGCCAGTTCTAGATCACAGCGCAAAGCGCGGATCAACATTGCATGGGTAAATACGGTAGCTTGATTGCCTTGCATTTCCATCAATTGGGTCAGCAGATCTACAGCGTGAGACCAATCTTCACGCATGACTGACAACAAACTGGTAATAACCAGAATATCTTCATTGACGGGATACAGAGCTAAACCGGCTTCGCCTAAGGCGTAAGCCAACTCAGTCCGGTCTTCCGCTACCAAAGATTGAATAGCAACGCGGATTTCAGCAGGTGTAAATTTAGAGATCTGCTTTGTATTAAAAAAGCGACCTGCTGCCGACTGGGACATGAGTTCTTGTGCGAGAGTAGACATAGTAATGCTCCTGTTTGTGTTAACTGTGCTGGTGGTTCAAAACGAATTGCTGGATGAAACTCGTTTTGCTCACGTCCTATTAAGCAAACGCTGTGCCAGCAAAAACAATCAAGCACTTTTTTTAAAAAAAAACTTCTGTATATATATGTTGCATGCGCTAATCATGACCTGCCTAATTTTTAAGCGCATGCACTGCGTAGTTATGCAAGACCAATGCCTAAACGTCATTTAGGAAAAGAATTGCCGCAATTGCCGCATCAAATCGGCAAAGCATGACCGCAAGTGGCAATGCTTTTTTCACCACCCCCACCATGCGGCAAATCCTGTTCAGCTTTTGCCGCTTTCTGGCCAAGTTATGCCGTCTAATTGCCATGTTCAGTGCAATCACTTGCCGCAAGTGTCGAAGTTTTAACTAGCACTGCTACTCCACTCAGTTTTATGAGGATCACATCGTAATAAGTGGCAGGCTTTTTGCTTATAGGGAACCGATCGTTCTCAATTGGAGGAATATAAAAATGAAAAATGATGCGCAAGTTTTAATGAATCAACAAGCAGAGTTAGCTGAAGCGGCTTTGTATGCGCAAGAGTGGATTAACACAGCTTCTTCAATTTTAGAAAAGCAACCTGCGATCTTACGTAGCGAACAACCGAATCAAGCTTTTGATGCACTCGCTGCTTCAGTAGATGGTTTAGATTGGCTGCATCAATTAGCCACCGCAGCACATAACCTGGGCGATATTGAAGTAGATGAAAACGGAGAAAGTGCATTTTCAAAATTCGGCAGTAGCTTGTTAAATATCACTACCGAACTCGTGAATGTCATGGAAGCGTGCGATACCCTGCTTTTAGCAGATTTAGTGGAATATGAATTACTTCCCTTGCTAGCTAACTTCCGTCAATCAGCTAATGAATTAACTGTTTGAGGTTAGGGGAAGATTGTGCAGCCAGATGATTTAAAACTGTGGGAAGCGAATCTCAGTATTTTAAGAGAGAAGCATCCGCGGGCTGCAACATTACTCTCCACCACCAAGTCTCTACCAGTCTTTACTGAAACTGACTTCAGCCTACAACTAGGAAGAAAAGGTCATCTAACGCTGTTAACCCATGATAATTTAGGGGAATATTATTTACACAGTCTTTATGACCCTATTAGTGAGGCTAAACAAACTGCAAGCAAAGAGTTAGATGATCCAAAAATCAATGTCGTCGTCATTTTTGGATTTGGCTTAGGTTATCTGGTAGAAGAAATACTCAATGTATGCGATAACAAAACACGCATCATTATTGTGGAACCTCGATTAGATTGCTTGGTTACTGCCCTTTCCTCTCGGGCCTTTGATTCTGTATTGTCAGATGAACGAATAAAATTCGTACTAGAGCACGATAGTAAAAAAGCAGCCACTAAGACAAATCTTGAATTAGGTTTCGACAAACTTAAAAGTTGGAAAATAATAGCAACGCCGCAACAGACACGCTTTAATCAAATCTATTTAAAGTCTTATATAGATCATTTAGGGGCGTGTATTAATCAGCGCGTTTCATCGTTTTCTACATCAATGAATTTATCTGCTTATTTCTTAAAAAATAGCGTAGCAAATTTAGATGCAGCAGCAGAATCTCCAGGCGTTAAACAATTTACGGATTGCTGGAAAAATCGTCCAGCAGTGATTGTTGCAGCTGGTCCTTCATTAAATAAACAACTCCCTATCTTGCATGCTTATCAAGATAAGCTCTTAATTGTGGCGGTAGATAAAACTTGGCCTATATTAAAAGCAACTGGTATCAAACCGCATATTGTTGTTGCGATTGATCCTAGACGTCCTTGCTCTTGGGGTGACGATCCTCCAGAGGATGTTTGGTTTTTATCAGTGAGTAGTTGCAATCCAGATGTTGTCCACTCTATTAATCAACAACGGATTGTTTCCTTTGGCAATCCCGTACATGAAAAAATATTCAAACATATTGTCGGCGAACGCGGTGTATTACATACCGGCGGTTCAGTCGCTACGAATGCATTTTCATTTGCGCGATTAATCGGCGCTTCTCCACTCATTATGATTGGACAAGACCTCGCTTATACAGGTGGTGCCTCACATGCAAGTGGTTATTTATGGCCAAAAACTTTAGATGAAGCCAAAGGTACTAAAGGCGATGGTTTCCGCGAAATTGAAGGCTACCATGGCGATCGCGTACAAGTAGATCGACAACTTGATTCATATCGCAAATGGTATGAAGATTTTATTGCTGCGCATCCAAATGATACGGTGATTAATGCAACTGAAGGCGGCGCAAAAATCTCAGGAACCAAGCAACTTCCCTTTGCCGAAGCCTGTAGTCTTTATGCCGAAGAGAAAAGTGTTAGTCCAGAACCTTTGGCCTTAGCAGCGCAAGGTTTCACGCCTATTGCTCACACCGTAATTCAAGAAAAATTTTTAGAGTTAATCGATCAAATTGAATCAATTCAATTGATTGCAGAAGAAGCTGAGCAAATTTTTCAAAAGCTAAGTCTTAATAAAAGAGGAAAAAAGCATGCACATCGCTTGGAAAAAAGACTTAGTGAATTAAAAGAAATGATTAGAAATACAGATAATCAAGGGAAATTATTTTTGCAAGAAATGGTAAGAAAAGATTCATTTACTGCAGTAAGAAAAATAAAAATTGCAGAAGATAGTGATGCAGAAAGAGACAATGTGATGCGACTATATTTCGAAGCCCTTGCCTATGGATGCAAAAGATCGATTAATCTCATCAAAGAATATATCAATCCAGATCCTCAATACGCTAGTAACGAGCAATTGTTGGTTAGGTAAAATTTATTAATAAGGTTAATTGTATGCGATTTGTTTTTCTTCATGTCGGAAATGATAGTGCCCCAGCATTATTATGCAAATCCATATTGCGTTGCATGCCTGATGCAGAGATTATTCAATGTACTGACTCTACTTCAGAAAAAATTCCAGGCGTAACTGAGGTAGTTCGCTTTGAAGGTGATACAAATAATCTGATGACATTCAGACTGGAATGTTTTGCAGGTCTGAATATCGAAAAATCCGCTATCTATATAGATACAGATATTCTTGTACTCGATAAAATTAATCCAGATGAATTACTAGGTGAAAGTGAAGTCGCCTTATGCGAAAGAACATTCGATAGAAACAATCCCATTAATACGAAGTTTCGTGGAATGGATTTATCTGAATACACTGGCAAAACATTAGGTGAGGTCTATCCTATTATTGCCTGCTTTACTGTTACAAAATCTAGTGAATTTTGGCAGGACTGTAAAGAAAACCTAGAATCACTCGATAAGAAATTTCATTTTTGGTATGGCGATCAAGAAGCGATGCGTAATGTGGTTGCCTCCAAAAAGTATGCAAGCACGTTTCTTCCAGAAAGCAAAGTGGCTTGCTTACCTGAACATGCTGCACCTAGCTATTCGCCCATCGCCTTACATTTTAAAGGCGCTAAGCGCAAACCATGGATGCAAGATGTCGCATCTCAATTAAAACTTTGATTATTAAAAATTATGCAAACCATCGATCATTTGAGTCATTTTGCTCATCAAAAAAGAAGTGAATTTCCAAAATCGAATAGCTTTAATATTTCTGAGTTGCAGAAATTACCAAAGTTCTATAACTGGGTGAATTGCCACGTCACAGACGATATTGATTTCCAAATGTTTTTAGGTGGTGGTGATGATGGTGTTGCCATGCGCTTTTTTTGGAATGGTGGCTATGAGAAATTTTCACTAAAACTCTGGACCCAGTTAGTCGGACAAACCCAAGGAATGAAAATTGATGTAGGTGCGCATACAGGTGCTTATACCCTCGCCGCACATAAGGCTGCTAAAAATGGCACCGTCATTTCTTTTGAGCCGCATTTCATGAACTTTGCACGACTAAGCTTAAATGCGCGAGCCAATAATTTCCCGACTAAGCATTTATACATGATAGGTGTGGGCGACAAATGTGAATCCAGTAACTTTTCTATTTCAACTAATTTAGATTATTTAACCACTGGCGGTGCAATTGGAGCAAAGCCAGGTGGTCTAAATTCTCCTATCAATGTTGTTGCATTAGATGATTTTATTCATCCTGATAGTCATGCACATGTTGGGATTATTAAAATTGATGTAGAAGGCTATGAAGCAAAATGTTTAACTGGCGCTATGAAAATGTTAACTGCATCTAAGCCTATTATATTTTTTGAATGTATTGATGATGCGGTCGGCGCTAAAGTACAAAGCATGTTAGAGCCACTGGGTTATCGCTTTGCGGTGATTGATGATCGTAAAGAAGAAATCACAGAAACAAATTATATTAAATCGCATCGTGATGACAAAGGTAATTTGATTATGAGTCAACTCAATCGCATTGCCACCATAGATATGGATAGCTTGAAAAATAGTCTTTAATCCACCCCTGCCCTGATCTATTTTTTAGGTAGATTAGGGCAAAGCCTCATAAAAAAAGCTGATTCAATGAATCAGCTTTTTTTTACTTCAAAATGTATCGTCGAAATTAATAGACCAGTTGTCTTGGTAATTCAAGCTCTTCTATGTTCTTGACATTCATGTGTGCATATTCAGTTAACCACTCGTCTGCAAAATCACAATCCTGTTTATTTTCGAACCACGGACCACCTAAGGTGTAATGCACTGCCTTTAATTTATCGTAATACGGTGCGTACCAGCCCTCTAAATAATTCCAACCTTTATCGATTGTGCCTATCTCTGCATCCGGCACCCAACTAAAGCGATGTAAATAAGCAGGATCTGCCGAGTTAACAACCGCAGGTGTTAATAACTTAACTGCGGGATGAGCGCAATTAAAAACAATAAAAGAGGACCAGTTTTTACGCGGATAGAGATGCTGAACGCAGCCATCCATTTTAGTTTGTTCGGTCGGCTGATAATCATGTTTGACAACCGAGACTGCCTTAGAAGGATCAATTTCTTTCAGTACATCGCGAATATCTGTCAAAAACAGAAAATCGCAATCCACAAAAATAGCATAGTCTGCATCACCTGCGAGATAAGGCGTGAGAAAACGTGTCAAACTAAATTCAGTCGCTGCTTTTGTATCGA
>JACCDH010704003.1_pt1 | contig 13203 bp, 10 predicted proteins | sample 7442481 | NCBI WGS metagenome assembly JACCDH01 (sample SAMN15323433, study PRJNA562643) | freshwater metagenome | isolation source: river surface water | place: USA:Blue River Watershed | collected 2017-08-15
GCCTCGGCCATCCGCAAGTATCGGGACGCTTTGCGTTGGCGCGTGGACTGGCTGGCGTGCCACTGGTCTGCATCGGCACGCTGCTGGCCGGCATTGCGGGCGCGGCACTGGCGCACTTGCTGGCGTCGGTGCTGATGAGCGCTCTGTTCCTCGCGTGGGTGCACGGGCGTACGGTGCCGGTGACGCTGGCCAGCGTATGGTCGCAATGCTGGCGGCGCGACCTGCTGGTCGGCAGCTGCGCGGCCCTGGCCGTGCTGCCGCTCAAGTGGCTACTGGCCACTCAGCTACCGGGCCTGCCCGGCTTGCTGGTGCTGCTGGCCACCTCGGGTACAGCGCTGCTGCTGGCCGGCCTGGCCTTCGTGCTGCATGCCGACGAGCGCGCGCTGCTGCGCACGCAACTGACGGCCGTGCTGCGCGCCGCACGGCCGGCGCTGCGCCTGTCGATGAAAGCGCCATGGCTGCGCCACATGCGACGGCTGCGCTGATCCGCTGACGAACCGGACACCCGAGGGAACACCATGCGCATACTGCTCGTCAGCGAAGATCTGCCGTCGCCGTCCATGGGTGGCCTGGCGCGCCACGTGCTGCTGCTGGCGCGCGCCTTGCGGGCCGATGGCCACGCGGTCGACCTGATGGGCAATGGCGACATCGGCCCCGACGAGGCAGGCGGCGAGTTCGATTTCGACGGTCGCTTCTATGGCGAATTGCACGGACAGTACAGCGGCTGGAAAGAGATCCGGCTGGGTGTCTTCATGCCGCCCAAGCGCAGCGTGCTCGGCCATCGTTTCGCGCGCGCGATTCTGCGTCGCGCCGCCGCGTATGACGCCATCCACTACCACGGCCACCTGCCCAATATTGCCAGCCACATACCGGCGCACATCAACTTCATCCAGACCCGGCATGACCAGGGCAGTGATTGCCTGGTCCACACCCGCCACAAGCGCGGCGCAATCTGCAATGACATCGATCCCGCCGCCTGCGCGGAATGTCGCACCTGGCGTCCCAACCTGCTGCAGCGGCAGTTATCGATCTGGGCTGTGAACCGCTATCGCAATGAAGTGCGGCGCGGCTTCGAACGCCACAAGACGGTCTTTGTGTCCGACTTCCTGCAAAAGAACCTGACGCGCAGCTTCGGCCGCCAACGCTGGGGCGTGACAGTGCACAACTTCGTCGACACCGACGCCTTGCGCTGGCTGGAGCCGCCATCGCCGTCTGCAGTGCCGGCCACGCTGCTGCGCGTATTCATCGCCGCCAAGCTGTATCAGGCCAAAGGCGTCGGACGCTTCCTCGAGGTGCTGCAGTCGCGCGCGCCGCAAGCCTTGCACGACAGACTGCAACTGGAGGTGGCCGGCGACGGCAGTGACGAGATCCATTTGCGCAATCGCTTTCCCGATGTGTACTTCCATGGCTGGCAGCCGGCGAGCGAGACGCTGCGGTTGGCCAAGCATGCCCATGCGCTGGTGGTGCCGTCGGTCTGCGAAGAGGCCTGCGTATCGACGGTGCTCGAAGGCCTCGCGCTGGGCAAGACCGTCTTCGCGCTGCGGCTGGGCGGCACGCCCGAGCTGGCCGTCTATGCGCTGGGCCCCGACCAGCTGCGGCTGCATGACACGATGGAAGCGCTGGTCGATGCCTTGCTGGCCTTCCGCGCGCGCCCCGACTACGCGGGCAAAGCGCAACGCCGCGCCGATCCGGCGCAGGCCGCCGGCCAGCTGCTGGCGCTGTACCAGATGCCGGCCGGCGCGGTCGGCCTGCAATGACCCGGCAAGGATGACCACAATGTCCGCGATGACAGCGATGACAGCGACGAAGCCCGCACCGCGCTTTTCCATCATCACCTGCACGCTCGACAGCATGCCGTGGCTGGATGCCTGCATCGCGTCGGTGCTGAAGCAGCGCGCCTGCTCGTATGAGCTGGTGTTCGTCGACGGCGGATCGACTGATGGCAGCCTCGAGCGCATCGCGGCGCTGCAAGATGGCCGGCGGCCATTGACCGTACTGCGCAATGTGCGCGGCGGCATCGCGCAGGCGATGAATGCGGGGCTGGCCGCGGCGCGCGGTGACATCGTGGCCCACCTGCATTCGGATGACTTCTACCTGCACGACGATGTGCTGGCCAGCGTGTCGCGCGCGTTCGACGCCAGCGGCTGTCGCTGGCTGTTCGGCCGCACGTTGCGCGCCATCGGCGAGCGTCTCGAGCCAGAGGGCTGGCAGGCGCCACCTTACAGCCGTGCCCGGCTGCTGCACGGGAATTTCATTCCGCACCCGGCGACCTTCGTCGAGCGCCAGCTGATGCTGGACGCCGGCGGCTTCAATGCGCAATGGCGTTATGCGATGGACTACGACCTGTGGCTGCGGCTGGCGCGCATGGCCGAGCCGTTGCAACTGGCGCAGCCGCTGACAGCCTTTCGCGAGCACGCAGGCAGCCTGTCGACGCGCGAGCGCCGGCAGGCCATGCGCGAAGACTTGCGGGTGAGGCTGAGCCATGCGGGACCCAACCCGGCGACGCGGCTTGCGCATGTGGCCCGCCATGTCGCGCGCCATGTACTGCGCCCGGCGGTGCGCGCTGCGCTGCGACGCCGGCGCGCGCCGTCCAACCCTGAAGGAGGCTTGCATGCGTGATTTTTCGCTGGTGCTGGCAACGGTCGGCCGCACAGTGGAGCTGAACCGGCTGTTCGACTCGCTGCTGGTGCAGACCTTTCATGACTTCGAGGTGATCGTGGTCGACCAGAATCGCGACGAGCGGCTGCAACCGGTGCTGCACCGCGCGCGCTGCCTTGGGCTGGCGCTGCGCCACCTGCGGCATTACCCGCCGAACCTCGCGCTGGCGCGCAATGCGGGCATTGCAGTGGCCAGCGGCAGCTGGCTCGGCTTTCCGGACGACGACTGCTGGTATGAGCCACACACGCTGGAGCGGGTGATGCTGCGCAGCCGCCGCCGCGACCGGCCGCAGGGCGTGGTGGTGCGCTGGGTCGAGCAGCAAGACCCGTCGCCACCGGGACTGCTGAGCTGGCCGCGCTCGGCCAGCTTCCGCGATTTTCCGGTGGCGTCGATCACGCTGTTCCTGCAGCGCGATCTTGCCTCGCGCATCGGCGGCTTCGATGGCCGGCTGGGCGTGGGCCAGTGGTTCGGCGCTGGCGAAGAGACCGACATCGTGCTGCGCGCGCTGCGCGAGGGTGCCGTGATCGCGCACGAGCCGACAGCGACCGTGCATCATCGGGTCGACCCACCGCCACGCATCGACAGCAAGATCTCGCGCCGCTCCGCACAGCATCGCGCGCGCGGCACCGGCGCCATGTATGCCAAGCACAGGCTGTCGGCCTGGGTCATCGTGCGCGGCCTGCTGTCGCCGCTGGCCAAGCCGCTGGCGCGCGGCGCACTGCACGAACTCGGGCACGGCATGGCAATTACGCGGGGACGTTTCGATGGCTGGCTACGCTGGCGCGTGCTGCATGCGCGCAGCGACCATCCGGCGCTGCGGGTATCCGACGATGATGGCGCATCGGCCAAAGTCAACATCGAGGTGCGCGGATGAGAGTCGCCCTGGTCACCAACCTGCCGCCACCGTATCGGGTCCCGATCTTCAACCGGCTCGCGCGCCATCCCGGGTTGGACTTCCATGCCGTGTTTTGTACCGCACGCGAGCCGAACCGCGCGTGGGATCTGCCGCCGATGGAATTCATCCATCATCCGCTACGCGAGCGTTACCTGACCCTGCATGGCCGCTACATCCACCACAACCCGGACGTGCTGACCTTGCTGCAGCGGCTGCAGCCGGACGTGGTGATCACCGACGGCTTCAACCCGACCCACCTGTATGCCTTCGGCTGGGCGCGCTGGCGCCAGCGCGCGCATGTGGCCATGACCGATGGCACCGACCAGTCCGAACGGTCGCTGACCCTGCTGCACCAGCTGGCGCGGCGGCTGGTGTTCAGTCGCTCGCAAGCTTTCATTGCAGCCAGCGAAGGCGGCCAGCGACTGTTCCGCGCTTACGGGGCAGATCCGGCGCGCTGCGCGTTTTCATGGCTGTGCATCGACAATGCCGCCTTCGCGCCACCGGCCGGACTGACCCGGCCTTACGACTTCCTGTTCTGCGGACGGCTGGAAGCGGGCAAGGACCCGTTATTTGCACTGGCCGTCGCGCGCGAAACGGCGCGCCGGCTGGGTCGGCGTGTTCGAATGCTGGTGGTCGGCTCGGGCAGTCTTGAAGGCCGGGTGCGCGACGCAGCGCGCGCGGCCATCGCATCGGTCGAGCTGCGCTTCCACGGCTTTGCATCACAGGTCGAATTGCCGGCGCTGTACCAGTCGGCGCGGCTTTTCCTGTTCCCGACCCGCGGCGATGTCTGGGGCATTGTCGCCAACGAAGCCTGCGCCGCCGGCCTGCCGGTGCTGGTGACGCCGCATGCCGGTGTGGCCGGCGAACTGGTGGTCGAAGGACGCAATGGCCATGTGCGTGAAGCCGATGTCGATGAATGGGCTGCCTGCGCGGTGCGGCTGCTGACCGATGACGGACTTTGGCGCGCGTGTAGCCGCTTCGGCCTGCAGCGCGTGCAGCGCTATGCCTTCGACAGTGCCGCGCAGGGCATCGTCGATGCCTGCCGCATCGCCACCGGCGTCGATGGCCTGGCCGGGCAGCCGCCGCGGATGCCGAAGCGGCGCGCGAGCGCGCCGCAAGACGTACCACCGGTGCCGCCGAAATTGCCGTCGCAGGCACCGGCCGCGCAACAGTCCCGCTCGCGTCGGATTGCCCGACCGGCAGCGCAGGCGGCGAAAGCCCTGCCCGAGAACGCTGAACGCAGCAGTTCATGAGCATCATGAGCGCGATGCGCTTCACGCTGTCGGTCGACGACGGTCATCCGCTGGACATGCGACTGGCCGAAAGGCTGGCCGGCCATGGCATTCCCGCCACCTTCTACGTGCCGACCACCAATTGCGAAGGGCCACCGGTGATGACGGCATCGCAGTTGCGCAGGCTGGCGGCGCACTTCGAGCTCGGGTCGCACACGGCCGAGCATCGCTTCCTCGCGCAACTGGGTCGCACTGCGGCTTGGCGTCAGGTACGCGATGGCAAAGCCTCACTTGAAGACACGCTGGGGTGGCGGGTCGACGGCTTCTGCTACCCCGGCGGCCGCTACCGACGCGAGCATGTGACGCTGGTGCGCGCCGCCGGCTTCACGTATGCGCGCACCACCCAGAACCTGCGCACCGACGCGGGCAAGCAGCCATTCGAGATGCCGACCACCTTGCAGTTCTACCCGCATCCGCGACGTGTCCTGATTCGGAACTTCGTATCGCAGCGCTACTGGCAGCTGCGTCGCCCGGCGCTGGCAGCGGCGCTAGGCGAGCGCGACTGGCTAGGCCGGCTGTACGCGCTGTTTTCGCACGCGTGCCGACAAGGTGCGGTGTTCCATCTGTGGCTACATACGGCTGATGTCGAAGCGCTGTGCCTGTGGCAGGCCCTCGACGACTTCCTCGCCTGTGTCGCGCGCCGGGTTCCACCGGGGCAGCGGCTGACCAATGGTGAGCTGATCGGTGAGCTGATCGGTGAGCTGCATGGTGGGCTGAACGACAACCTCATGCACGCGATACCGTCACCCGTGTCGCCCCTTTCAACGGCCCCTGCGGCGGTACATCCGGCTCGCCCGGACGGCCGGCCTCGCGCTGCTCCGATGGCTGCCGCTCGCCCTTCCACACCATCAGGAAATAGTGCGACTTGAAGCCGGCCAGGCGCACATGACCAAGCTTCCAGGTCGGCCGTCCCGGCAGCACGTCGACCATGGTCTTGATGGCCAGCGCATCGAGCAGCTCGACATCGCGCTCAGACCGCAGCCAGCGCGCCAGCGGATGCCAGCGGTTCGCGGTGGATACGAAGATGCCACGCCGGGCCACCCGCAGCAGTTCACGCAGCAGCCTGACCTGTCTTTCATGGCTGCCGCAGGTCTCGATCAACTCATGGCAGGCGACCCAGTCGAAGGCATTGTCGTCATACGGCAGCCGCGCATGGGCGCGCAGCGGCAGCTCTTCCAGGCTCTGGAGCGCCATCCTCGACTGCGCAGGATCCTCGCCGGCAAAAGCGTTGAAGGCCTCCTCGAGGCGTTGCCTGCATTGCTGCAGCGCGCGCGTCATCAGGTCCATCGCCCTCCCGGGTTCGCCGTCATGGTCAGGGTTTGATCTTGCCGCGTACATGCCGTTTTTGCCTTGCGTGCGCTCAGCACGCCGAGCGCTGCGCTGCGTTCCAATCAAGGGATGAATCACGCAATGAATGCTGTATCCCGGACAGCGCCCATCTCCGATGCCGCCCGCCTGTTTGGCACGCGCATCGATGCCCTGTCCTGGGAGCTGGCGCTCGGCCGCATCCTGCGCTGGGCCGGGGCACGCGAGTCGCGCATGGTCTGCCTGTGCAATGTGCACTCGCTGGTGTCGGCCGGCGCGGATGCGGGCCTGCGGGATGCACTGCGAGCGTCAGACATGAACGCTCCCGATGGCGCGCCGGTTGCATGGATGATGCGGCGGCTGGGCTGGCCCGAGCAACAGCGCCTGGCCGGGCCCGACCTGATGGGCAAGCTGCTGGTGGAGGCAGAGCGGCTGCAACTGCCGGTTTTCCTGTTGGGCAGTACCGGCCAGACGCTGGCACTGCTGGCAGAGCGGCTGCGGGCGACGCTACCCGCGCTACCGCTGGCGGGCACGCTATCGCCACCGTTCCGTCCGCTGGACGAGGACGACAATGCGTTGATTGCCGATAGCATTGCCGCTTCGGGCGCACAGCTGGTGCTGGTCGGGCTCGGTTGCCCCAAGCAGGAAAAATGGATGGCGGCGCAGCGCGGCCATTTGCCTGCAGTGATGGTGGGCGTGGGAGCGGCCTTCGACTATCACGCCGGCACGCTCAGCCGCGCACCGGCAGGCTGGCAACGACTGGGCTTCGAATGGCTGTACCGATTGCTGCGAGAGCCGTCGCGGCTGGCCGGACGCTATTTACTGACCAACACCCTGTTCCTGCTCGCTTTGCCGTTTGAATGGTGGCGCAGGCCGCGTCCCTGAGGCGCGCAGGGTGCGGGCATCGCCGTCGCCGAACCACTGCCGCCACTGGCCGGGGCTGACCAGGCCGCGGCCCTCGATCTCGGCCATCGCCGTCGGCAGCGGCGCATAGACATTGCGCCCGAAGTCGGCAAAGCGCGCCACATGCGCGCCGCCATGCCGGCTCCAGAGCCGGAACACCGGTACCGATGCGGGACCGCTGAAGCGGTTGCCCGTCACGCTGTTGGCTTCAATGGCGGCGAAGCCGGCGGTTTCATTGAACAGGATGTGCTCGCGCCGGCTGTCGTCGAAACGATTGCCTTCGATGCGGTTGCGAAAGCCGTTATGCAGTTGCATGCCCGACGGATTGCGCGACAGCTCATTGTCCTGCACCAGTACCCCGTTGGCAAAATCATCGAGGTAGATGCCGAAGGCCGTGACGCCGCCGAGCGCGCGCACCCGGTTGCGCGCAATGACGATATCCAGCGGCGCATGGTCGCGCGCGAAGGTATAGATGCCACCGCAATCGGACAGGCGCAAGCAGGCCCGTTCGACCAGATTGTCGGTGACGCGCGCATGCCGGAAGACCCGAATACCGATGTAGCCTGCATCGCTGATGCGGTTGTTGCGTATGGTCTGGCCGCTGGCAAGTTCGAACACGATCGCGCCACGCGAGCGCTTGGGCATGCCCAGCATGCCGGTGTTGGCGATGCGGGAGTCGGTGATGCTGACTTCGCGTGCATCGTCATTGGCGCGTATGCCATGCCTGACCGTACCATCGACCTGCACCCGCGAGATATCCGTGTCGGAACCGGCGACGATGGCAGCCTCGATGCAATTGATGATGCGGGTGTCGCGGATACGAATGCGCTGACTGCCGGCACCATTGATGCCGGTATCGGCAGCGCGCACCTCGATGCCTTCGATGCGGATGTCGCGCGCATCATTGGCGGCAATGCCCGGTGCAGCAGGCGCGGCTCGCACGCGCCCCACCGGCGAACTGCCTGCTGCCATACGCAGGGCCAGCTTCCCCTGCTGCCATACCCATTCGCCGGGCAAGTCCATCATCCAGCGCTTGCCTTCGACATAAAACTCGGTTTGCGGCAGCAAGCCAAAGCCTTCATCGTCGCCCGGCGCAAGCGCCAGCACCGTATCGTCGGCGCGCGCAATCCGCCTTTCCTGAATCAGCCAGTCGGCCGCGCGCCAGACGAGGTTGGCGCCGGCGAGGTCAGTCGATGGCAAGGCAGCACGCAAGCGATCTGCGCTCACGCGTTCGCCCTTGAGCCAGGTCGACGGCGAGTTCGGATGATGGGCCAGCGGCAGGTAGCGTCCGTCCAGCTCGAGCAAGGCCGGCGCAAAGGGCATGTCGGTGATCCAGGCGTCGGCGTCCTGCGGGTCGCGCCGCCAGCCGTCGACCGGATGCGCCGGTGTGATGACGGCCGGGCCGCAACTGCCCTTGGTCTTCACGGTAATGTCGTGCCGTCGTTCGAGATTCAGCGTGCCCGCGTAGGTACGGCCGCAGTCGAGTTCGATGGTGTCGCCGTCACGCACATTGACGGGCAAAGGCAGCTCGGGTAAAGCCGGTCGTGTGGATGATGCGGCGGGCGTCGCCGGCAAGGCAGTCGCGGGTGGCGCCTTGCCGCCGCCCACATCACTGCGCGCACGCGCCATGGCATCGCCGGAGCTGCCGACGATGAACAGCCAGCAGGCCAGCGCCAGTTGCACACAGAATGCCGAACGCATCCTGTGCTTGCAGGCCGGTGGGGTGCGCATCGCGTCAGCTACAAGTCCGGTTCCCATTGCCTGCCCTCCCTGTCATGCAAGGATGATCCGTGAATGTGGCCATCCCGCATTGGCGACCCGCAAAGCGCCCAGCAATGCCGCCACTGCATGAACAAAAAAAAGCCAGCACGAAGCTGGCTTGAAAAACCGCCTGCGAGCAGGCGGTTCGTGCTGAGGTTTACGTCTTGTTGATGTGGCGCGATCAGCCCTGTTTCCAGGCACGCACGTAGTTGACTTCGTACGAGTTGCCGATGCCGGTCGGCGTCGTGCTGTCAGGCTGGCCGCTCGCGCTGCCATACCAGAGGTCGAGCATGATGTACATCGGGTCCGGCATCGACACGGCCAGCGTGTAGACCTCGCGACCATCGAAGTAGAAGGTCTGGCGACTCGGCTCCCACTTCACGGCGTACTTGTGGAACGCTGCCGACAAATCACTGGTGAGGATGGTCTTGGTGCCTGCGAGGCGACCTGCATCGATCCAGACCGTTGGCGCATAGGCGGTCGGATGCAGGTTCGCGTCCGACCAGCCGGAAGCGGGGCCGCCGCCTGCGTAGGCTTCCATGATGTCGATCTCGGGACGGCGGGTGCCGATGTGGTTGAACAGCCAGAAGGCCGGCCACGTGCCCTTGCCGATCGGTAGCTTCGCTTCGATCTCGAAGAAGCCGTAGGTCTGGTAGTACTTGCCGTCGGTGTCGATGGTGCGGTTGAAGAACCTGCCCGTGGCATCGCGTGCCGGCCAGATCTTCAGACTACCGTTGGACACGGTGTAGTTCTTGGTCGCGTTGCTGGCTTCGTACCAGATCGTATCGTTCCATTTCGCGGTATTCCACGAATTGAACTCGTCCTGGAAGGTCATCGTCCAGGTGGTGCCCGTCTGGCCATACGGCGTGGGTGCAGCGGTGGTGGTGCCGGTGGTGGTGCCGGTAGTCGTGCCGGTAGTCGTGCCAGTGGTGGTGCCAGTGGTGGTGCCAGTGGTGGTGCCAGTAGTCGTGCCAGTGGTGGTACCGGTAGTACCATCGGTGGTCGTCGTCGTGCCGGTCGTCGTGGTAGTGGTCGAGCCCGTGGTCGTTGATGGCGACGTGCTGACCGACGTGGTCTGCGTCGAGCCGTTGGCGAGCTTGGTACTTGCGGAAGCCGAAGTCAGGTTACCGCTGGAGTCGATAGCGTACTGAGCAGAGCCAGTGCCACCACCGCAGGCCGCGAGAAGAACTGACACACTGGTTGCTGCAGACAGCGACAGTGCGCGCATTGCTTTGCTGTTGAATGACACGTTGATCATCAAGAATTTCTCCCTCTGGTTGTATTGATCTCAAGCGAGATCGCTTGCAAATGCTTGTGTCAGAGCATTGCCTTCAGAAAAGAGTTCCAGGTGGGAAGTAAAAATATTTTCGTATGGAAAAATTATTGACGAATGCCTACCGCGCTCAATGGATTGCCATCGAGGCATCGCAATGAACGAATGTCATCGCTGACGGATGTCGGTGAACCTGCTGGAAGATGCTTCAGTTACGCCGCGATGGGCTTGTATGAAGGCAGCGACCTGGATCTTCAGGCAGCCGCCTGCGTGATCGACGACAGGTCGGCCAGCGGGAAAGTCGCATCCCGTCGCAGCTGATCGCGCAAATGATCGGCAAGCCGCAAGGCCAACGCCGTGATCGTGATGGTCGGGAAGTTCGCCCCGGCCGTAGGAAAGACCGAGCTGCCGGCGATATACAGGTTGTCCATCCCGTGCACACGGCAATCGGCATCGACCACGCCCTGGCGTTCGTCTTCATGCATGCGCGTGGTGCCCATGTGATGCCAGGTGCCTTCGCGCTCCCAGCTGTCGGGCCAGCCTTCGGCAAACATCGACGGCCCTGCATCGACTTCAGCCACACCCGCCATGCGCAATTCCTGCGCCACCAGCGCCAGCGTGCGATCGGCCGTGTGGCGCGACAAGGCATCGATGCGCCAGTCGACCTCAACCCGCGGCATGCCCAGCGCATCGCGCTTCGTCAGAGACAGACTGACCCGGCTGTCGGGATTGGGCGCCGGCTCGACGATGACCTGGAAGCTGACGTTGCGGATCAGGAAGCGCGGATGGAACAGGCGTGTGAAACCATACAAGAACGTGTTGACCGGGTCGCGCAGCATCGCGCCTGCTTCTTCTCGCCAGTGCCAGCCCGGCTGGTCCTTGTGCAGCAGCGCCTGCTTGCAGCGAAACAGAGAACGCGCACCCGCACTGCCCTCGCCCGGAAATTCGGAACAGAAGCAAAGGCGCGCATTGAGCACACCCTCGCTGGCCATCGCCTCCGGCGTCAGCGCAAACTGCGCGGCCACATGCTGGCCATGCGCCTTCACCGCGCGGCTCTGGTAGTTGTACTTGATGTCATACAGCTTGTTGCGCGTCCAGCCGGGAGCAAAGCGCACGCTTCCGGCCTGCATGCGCGGATGGTCCATGAAGTAGCGCCCGACCAGGTCATGCCGGTTGCCTATGCCGCAGGCCATCTGCTGGTTCGATGCCAGCAGCAGCCGCGCATTTTCTATGCCGCCGGTGGCAAGCACGAATATGCGCGCCGCCACCGTCATGGACTTGCCTTCCAGGGTCTGCACGCGCACCTGGCTGATACGAGTACAGGCGCGGTCGCTCAGCAGTGCCGTCACGTTCGCATGCAGGAAGATGCGCACGTGCGATGCACGCTGCAATTCTTTACGATAGTGACGGCCGAAGCGCACCGGCGGGCTGAACTGCGACACGGTGTCGCGCACCCGTCCGCTGGCCAGGGGTATGCGCCGCACGTCGCGGCGGCCAATCGCCTGCTCCCAGAAACCGGGGTCGAAGTTCAACGGCCCCAGCTGAAGCACCGAATGCGCGCGCTCGTAATACGGCATCAGGTGCGCCAGCCCGAAAGGCCAGCCGCTATGCGGCACCCAATCTCGGCGCTCGAAGTCCCAGGGATCAAGCGGACGGCTCCAGCCCCCCCAGCAATTGCTGCTGCCGCCGAGGAAGCGGGCCCGGCAGCCATCGGCAAATTCATAGGCAATGCCGGTGGCGTCGCCGCGGCACAAGTCGCGCGTCGCATCGTCGGGTTCGAAGCCGCCGCTTTCGAGCACGCACGTATCGATGCCATGCGCCTCGAATTCGCGCGCGATCGTCAGGCCTGCCACGCCGCCGCCAATGATGCAGACCGTGACGACCAGCGCCCGGCCGTCATTGACCTGGCGCGTGTCAATGAACATGGGCGTGGTCCCGGGCCAGACCGGCCTGCCGTGCAAGGCGCCGCTCGCGCAGCATGGACTTCAGCGACAACCACTGCTGACGCGTGAACAGCAAGGGATGTCGCCAGGCAGCCATCCGACCGCGCCACAGAAGCGCATGTTCGAGCGCCTGTCTTTGCCCGCCCAGCCTGACCTTGTAGTCGTACCAGCCCCACAGGAAATGAAAGCGCTGCAGGCGCTGCGCGATCGCCGCCTCGATGCACAGCACGCAGCACAGGTAGCCCAGCCGCATTTCATCGAACGCCGGGTCATGCGCGATCACGTGCATGTACACGTCATTGCCTGCCAGTGTGCACAACAGACCAGCCCGCATATGGCCATCGACTTCGATCGACGCCAGTTGTCCTCGCTCGCGCATCAGTGCGCACAGCCTGCGCTCTTCGCGCGCATCCATGCCATAGGTACGGCCCTTGGCGCGCATGCGGGCGCGGCTCATTTTCAGCACCGCCTGCACCTGGCGCTCGCTGATGTCGGCATCGTTGAACACCCTGAAGCTCAGCGTCGGCTCGCCACGCTGTGCGCGGCGCAGGCATTGGCGCAGCTTTTCGCGCGTGCGCGCCGACAGGCTGGCATGCCATTCGTCCACGCTAGCGGGCAATTCAAGCACGAAGTCTTCGGACACACAGGCACGCTGCCACAGGCGACGCGATGGCGGGTCGCCACTGTATCCTTCATCCATGGCCAGCATTGCGCCGTCATCCATCACTGACGATGGCGCAGGCATGCGCCGGAACTGCGACTCACGCCGTGCGCGCAACGCCGGAAACGCGTCCTGCTCGTCGACCAGGTGCAAGGCATGCAGTTCGATCACGGCGAGTTCGCTGAAGCGAGCGAACAAGGCGTCGGCAAACTGGTCAATCTCGCCGACCGACGCAGCCATCACCTCGTTCAGAACGCGCGCCTTGCGCCCCTGACGCCGGAATAGCCACAGCGCGGTGATGCGACCGTCGCGCCGCATCACCCAGGCTTCGATGTCGCTGGTCAGCGTGTCGTGGATGCGCAGGTGGGGCTCGGTGCAGAAAATACTCTGGCTGTGCTTCTCCAGCGCTGGCCACAGGTAGCCCGGCAAGGGCCAGCGATGGAATTCCGACGACAGGCCCGGATCGACCGGCCGACTGGCGGGCGTGGCGTCGGCCTGCATCCCCGGCCGCC
>JACCDH011545318.1_pt1 | contig 13203 bp, 11 predicted proteins | sample 7442481 | NCBI WGS metagenome assembly JACCDH01 (sample SAMN15323433, study PRJNA562643) | freshwater metagenome | isolation source: river surface water | place: USA:Blue River Watershed | collected 2017-08-15
CCTTGCAGCGCCCTGGACAGTTTGCGGGCTACCACTTCTTCAACCCCGTGCCCCTCATGAAGGTGGTCGAGGTCATTGCCGGTCTCAAAACCGACGCTGCCGTTTGCGAGCTACTGTCCGAATTTGCTCGCCAGATGGGTCACACACCGGTACAGGCACAAGACACACCCGGCTTCATTGTCAATCACGCCGGCCGCGGGTACAGCACCGAGGCGCTGCGCATCGTGAGCGAGGGCATTGCCGATTTCGCCACGATTGACCGCATCCTGCGCGATCAGGTCGGCTTCAAGCTCGGCCCCTTTGAGTTGTTTGACCTCACGGCCCTCGATGTGTCGCACCATGTGATCGAGGCGATTTACCACCAGTATTACGAAGAGCCGCGTTACCGCCCCAACGTCATCACCGCCCAGCGTCTGGCTGGGGGCGTGGTGGGCAAAAAAGTGGGCGAAGGCTTCTACAAATACGTGGACGGTGTGGCCCAAGTTCCCGCAGAGCCTCCCGTACCCGTGGTGGACAACATACCGCCTGTATGGGTCTCTCCGCGCGCAACACGCCGCATGGAGTTGCTGCAACTGCTCAAAGACCTGGGCGCAAAAATCGAAACCGGCGCATCGCCCTCCCCCGAAGCGTTGACCCTCGTCGCACCACTGGGCTTTGATGTCACCACTGTGGCTGTGGTTGAGCGATTGGACCCGGCCCGCACCGTGGGCATAGACATGCTGGTCAACGATGCCGCGACCAAGCGCCGCGTGCTGGCCACCAACCCCGCCACCCGCGCCGACATGCGCGATGCGGCGCACGCCTTGTTTGCCCGCGACGGCAAAGCCGTCTCGGTCATCCGCGACAGCGGCGGCTTTGTCACTCAACGTGTCGTGGCCACCATCGTGAACATTGCTTCTGACATTTGCCAGCAACGCATCTGCACCCCGCAAGACCTGGAGACCGCCGTCACCCTGGGCTTGGCCTACCCGCTAGGGCCATTGGCCATGGGCAACCGCTTCGGCCCTGACAGCATTCTGGAGGTGCTGTTCAACATGCAAACCGTCTATGGTGATACGCGTTACCGCCCCAGCCCCTGGTTGCGCCGCCGCGGTGCGATTGGCCTGTCGCTGATGCACACCGAAGACTGATGACTTTGCGGGACAGCTCTCGAGTCTGTCCCCACTGATTAGGAAAAAAATGACCGCTCAACTGCTCAGTACCAGCGAAGGCCAGACCCTGATCCTGACCCTCAGCAACCCGGAGTTTCGCAATGCGCTCGGGCCCGAGATGTACGCCGCCGGCGTCGAGGCCCTGAGCGTGGCCGAATCGAGCCCCGACGTGCGCAGCGTACTCATCACCGGGGCCAACGGCATCTTCAGCGCAGGTGGCAATCTGCAACGCTTGCAAAACAACCGCCAGCTGCCGCCTGAGCACCAGGCGCAAAGCATCGAAGGCTTGCACAACTGGCTCGAAGCGATCCGCACCTTCCCCAAGCCGGTGATTGCAGCCGTTGAAGGCCCTGCCGCCGGTGCCGGTTTTTCGCTCGCCCTGGCTTGCGACCTGATCGTGGCGGCGCGCAACAGCGTGTTTGTGATGGCCTACAGCGGCATTGCGCTCTCGCCCGATGGCGGCGGCAGCTGGAGCCTGTCACGCGCCGTGCCACGCCAGTTAGCCACAGAGCTGCTGATGTGCGGTGAGCGCATTGGGGCAGAGCGTTTGCAACAACTCGGTGTGGTCAACCGCCTGGCCGATGCCGGACAAGCATTACAGCAGGCGTTGCTGTTGTGCGAACAACTCAACGCCCGCGCTCCCAACGCCTTGAGCAGCATCAAGGAATTGCTGGCCGATGCCGATGGCAGCAACTTGACGGATCAACTGGCCCGCGAGCGCGATCACTTTGTCACAAACCTGCACCACACCAATGCAGGCATCGGCATTGCCGCATTTTTAAACAAGCAAAAACCCGAATACGAATAAAGCGCCTGGTCCCCCAGGCGACAAATATTAGATTACCAGTCACTCAAAGGACAGAGCATGGACGAACCGATTCTGACAATGGAGGAACGAGAGGCGATCAACAGTGGTCGCTGGTTCTCAAGTCTTTCACCTTCACTCCGTCACGACATACTTCGATGCGCTTACGTCAAACGTTTCAAGGACGGCGACATGCTTGCAGCACGGGGCGATCCCCCCGAGCAATGGATCGCTTGTGCCAAAGGCGCCGTGCGTGTCAGTTCAACCTCGGTGTCGGGCAAGCAAATCACACTGACCTATGTCGAGCCGGGCATCTGGTTTGGCGATGTCTCCATCTTCGATGGAGACCGTCGCACGCACGACTGCTACGCACACGGCGACACGACCACGCTCAACGTGGCCAAGGCCGACTTCAAGAAAATCCTGTCACAGCACGTCGAGTTTTACGAAGCCATGCTGCGACTGCAATCACGGCGCATTCGTCAGCTTTATGGTTTGGTGGAAGACCTGAACACCCTGCCTTTGCGGGCGCGGTTGGCGAAACAGCTCAACCACTTGCTGCGCAGCTACGGTGTGCCGAGTTTGTCGGACGCCAAGGCCGTGCGAATCAGCCTGCAATTGGCACAAGAAGAACTGGCGCAATTGCTGGGAGCATCACGTCAACGGGTGAACCAGGAGCTCAAGCAAATGGAGCGCGAATTGATCATCCGGATCGAGCCTGGCGGCTTGGTGGTGCTGGACCGCGATGCCCTGCTGGCCATCGTGAACGCGGACCACTGACACGCTGTTTTTTTCAACCCATCACTGCGATCGCAGCCGACACAGGTACCCCATGAGTGATTTTGACCATTTCTTGGGGACCCGGCCTGTCACGGGTACCCACGCCTTCGACGTTCTGGCCCTGGAGAACTGGCTCAGCACCAGACTACCCGGCTTTGCCGGCCCCTTGAGCGTGGAGATGTTCAAGGGTGGCCAGTCCAACCCCACCTACAAGCTCATCACGCCCACCCGGCAATATGTGATGCGCGCCAAGCCCGGACCGGTGGCCAAGCTGCTGCCCTCGGCCCACGCCATCGAGCGCGAATTCGCGGTCATGAGTGGCCTGGCCGGCACAGACGTACCGGTGGCCCAGATGCATGTGCTGTGCGACGACGAGTCGGTCATCGGCCGCGCCTTTTATGTCATGGAATTTGTGCAGGGCCGTGTGCTGTGGGACCAATCGCTGCCGGGCATGACGCCTGCCGAGCGCGGCGCGATTTACGACGAAATGAACCGCGTGATGGCCGCCCTGCACAAGGTCGACTTTGCCCAGCAGGGCCTGGCCAGCTACGGCAAGCCCGGCAACTACATCGAGCGCCAGGTCAGCCGCTGGAGCAAGCAGTACGTGGCCTCCATCACCCAGCCCATCCCCGAGATGGACAAGCTGATGGACTGGCTGCCCAAAAACATCCCCGACAGTGCCAAGGACGAATCGCTGGTCAGCATCGTGCATGGCGACTACCGGCTGGACAACCTGATGTTCCACCCCACCGAAGCCCGTGTGCTGGCGGTGCTGGACTGGGAACTCTCCACCCTCGGCCACCCCTTGGCCGACTTCAGCTACCACTGCATGGCCTGGCACATCACCCCCGGCACATTCAGAGGCATTGGCGGTTTGGACTTTGCAGCCTTGGGCATCCCGTCCGAGGCCGAGTACATCCGCCGCTACTGCGAGCGCACCGGGTTCACCACCCCCGAGGCGCTGGCCAAGGACTGGAACTTCTACCTGGCCTACAACATGTTCCGCATCGCTGCGATCTTGCAAGGCATTGCCAAGCGCGTCGAAGACGGTACCGCCTCCAGTGAGCAAGCCCGGGCATCCGGCGCAGGTGCCAAACCCATGGCCGAACTGGCCTGGCGTTTTGCCTGCAAAACCTGAGTTTTCCACGACCGAATCACCAACCCCAGGAGAAAGACCATGGATTTTGAATACACCCCCAAGGTCAAAGACATGCAAGCGCGCTTGCTGGCCTTCATGGACGAGCACATTTACCCAAATGAGGCCCGCTTCTTTGAAGAAATCGCTGAAAACCGGGCCAAGGGCAACGCCTGGGTACCCACCAAAATCGTCGAGGAACTCAAACCCAAAGCCCAAGCAGCGGGTTTGTGGAACCTGTTTCTGCCCAAGTCCACACGCGCACCGCAAGGCTTGTCCAACCTGGAGTACGCACCGCTTTGCGAAATCATGGGACGCGTGCCATTTGCGGCAGAAATCTTCAACTGCTCGGCACCGGACACCGGGAACATGGAGACCCTGGAACGTTACGCCAGCGAACACTTGAAGGACCAATGGCTGGAGCCACTGTTGCGCGGCGAAATCCGCTCGGCCTTTTTGATGACCGAGCCCGATGTGGCCTCGTCCGATGCCACCAACATCGAATGCGAAATCCGCCGTGACGGGAATGAATACGTCATCAACGGTCGCAAATGGTGGTCGTCGGGGGCTGGTGACCCACGTTGCGCGGTGTACATCGTGATGGGCAAGACCAACCCCGATGCAGGCCGCCATGAACAGCAATCCATGATCGTGGTCCCTGCGAACGCGCCCGGCATCACGGTGGTGCGAGCCCTGTCGGTCTTTGGTTACGACGACGCGCCGCATGGCCATATGGAAGTCGTGCTCAAAAATGTGCGTGTTCCGGCAGAAAACATCCTGCTGGGCGAAGGCCGTGGCTTTGAAATCGCGCAAGGTCGTCTGGGTCCTGGCCGGATTCACCACTGCATGCGCAGCATTGGCATTGCCGAACGGGCGCTGGAGTTGATGTGCCACCGCCTGAACACCCGCGTCGCCTTCGGCCGTGAAGTGGCTCGCCAGACTGTGTGGCAAGAACGCATTGCCGAAGCACGCTGCATGATCGAGCAAGCCCGCCTGCTCACGCTCAAAGCCGCCTACATGATGGACACCGTGGGCAACAAGGTGGCCAAGGCCGAAATCGCCATGATCAAGATCGTGGCCCCCAACATGGCCTGCCAGATCATTGATTGGGCCATTCAGGCCCACGGCGGCGGCGGTGTGTCGCAAGACTTCCCTCTGGCCTATGCCTACGCTCACCAGCGCACCCTGCGCCTGGCCGATGGCCCCGACGAGGTGCACCGCAACTCACTGGCCAAGCTGGAACTGGCCAAACACCTGGCCATGCCCGGCGAGGTGGATATGCCCATCACTCGCGGCAGTTAAGCGCGGCCTGCGCCAGCCCAAAAACCTGCCTCGGCAGGTTTTTTGTTGCGCTAAAGTTTTTGCCACTCAAACGCCGTCGCCTCCAGAACACCAACAGTGAATCCAAACAAGAGAGCTGCGACTTTTTTAGAGCTGGCGCCCGGAATGGCCGATTTGCGGGTTAGAATAGAGGCAGTCGGAGCGTAGCGCAGCCTGGTAGCGCATCTGCTTTGGGAGCAGAGGGTCGCGAGTTCGAATCCCGCCGCTCCGACCATTTCCCTTGCATCAAGGGTCATTTCCAAAAAAATAGCGTTCTAGACGCCCACAAAAAAGGCCCATCAGGGCCTTTTGTGTTTCTCGCATCTGCCCGTAGCTCAGTTGGATAGAGCAACAGCCTTCTAAGCTGTGGGTCACAGGTTCGATCCCTGTCGGGCAGACCAATGGGCTGGCCTGAGTCCAGACGCCATCAGTTTGCGTAGTATGTCTTGCGACCCGCATCCGCAAGCAGACTGGGCAGGGTCTGCCAAGCTTGCGAAATATCCCGGATCAAGGTTTTGACTTCTTCCAGTGCGGTCAAATCGTTGTGCGCGTTGACGTGGAACAGTCGGCGTGTGATGTAGGCATACAGCTCATTGAGGTTTTGGGCCAACTCACCACCCCGCTCGAAATCCAGCGCACCTTGCAAACCCACCACGATGCGTCCCGCACGGGCCAAGGCTTTGGATTTTTCTTCGATGGCATTGTTCTGGATGTGTCCCGATGCCGTTGCGAGGCTCTCCAACAGGCCATCAAACAGCATCTGAATCAGCTGAATGTTGTCCGCTGTCGCCACCCCCGTGGAGACCTGAACGGAACCGTAACTTTCAGCAAATTTGGAATAAGCACGCATGAAAAAACCCCTTTACTACTTCAGTATCAGAGGTATCGGCGCTTCAAGAAAAAACTTGAGGCCCGCCTGGCACGCACGCCCAAATTTCATCAAACACCGGCTATGCCAGGCAATGCATTCCCTTAGACACCCTCAGGAGCCGCTGCGGAAGGGCCAGATGGGGCGCCATCTGAGGCAGAAGGCATCAGCCATTCGGACAATGGACTGGTCGCGTCAAGTTGGGCTTTGGACCATAAAAACTGCCCTGCTTCATCCATCGATGCCCTGATGCTCCCCCACTCCGCTTCAGGCGTTTGAGATGCGCTCAAACCACATTGGTACAAAGTATTGGCTTGTGCAGTGGGAATCCAGGATTCAACCGATCCCTTGGCCATGACAATTTGCTTGGGGTTTTTGGGTTCAGCGGCTGCATTGCCCAAAATGCCGTCCTTGAAGCCATCTTTGTACAAAGCTTCCGCATGCTTGGACAAAATCACGGGGTAGCGGCCACGCAGATCCGCCAACATTTGAGGATCCAAACCTTCGGTCGATCTGCCCGTCATGGCATCCCAAAGTTTTTTACCGCTCAACCCCATTGTGGGTGTGGCCAGCCTTGCGGCGTTTTCGTTGAGGGTATTGACCACTTTGCGGGTTTCAGACTCGATGGAGTTAACCCTGTCGATCAGGTAGATGATCAAAATCAAGACCAGCAATAAGCCGATCGCCATCAAAGCGTTAAGTAAAGCTTCCATGGGCATCAGGGAGGAGATCCATCATCGACGGCAACTGCGCTATCTTCTGCCGGATCCGTGGTGGCCAGCAAAGCAGCTTCAGCCAACTCCTTGCGCAAAAAATCCATGACCTGAAATGGCGTTTGCAAGCGCAACTCGTAATGACTGATCTGGTTAGCCAAGGCTTGCATCGCATCAATGGCCTTGGGTGCAGACAACTCGGTTTTTTGGTAACGGGCCCCCAAAGTGAACGCTTCCGTCACGAACTCTTCGGGTAAATAGGCATAAATCTCCCCATCCCCCGAGCGTATTTTTTGAAATTTGGAGGGTTTGGGGGTCTCTGGCAGCGGCAATCCTTCCAGCAAGGCGCTGCGCGCGAGCTCCTCCCAGACAACCGTTTGTTCGGCTCCTGCGATGAAGGTTTTGTCCAAATGAGCGCGACAAATCAAGCCCATCCGCGAACGCAGACTTCTCGCTTCAGGAGAGTCGCCCTTCAAAGACACAATTTTTTCATACGCCGCAACCGCACGACGCATTTCATCGACGGGTTTTTGGCGCGTAAAAAAACCAAACATTGATTTTGAAATTGTTAAGCGATTTGTAAATTCTGCCGTAATTTTTTCACGACTGCAGAGAGAATTTGGCTGACTCTGGATTCACTGACCCCAAGAACTTCCCCAATTTCCTTGAGGTTGAGTTCTTCAACATAGTAGAGCGACATCACCATGCGTTCCCGCTCTGGCAACTGGTCAATGGCTTGCACGACAGCCTCCATGAACTCGGCCTCTTCCACCATGACCTCGGGCTGCATGGCACTGTCACCGGGCATGCTCATGACTTCATCGTTGACAACCTCCATCGAGAAGGTTTCAAAACGTTTGGCCTGACCGCGCTCTTTGTGAAACTCTTCGATTTCCTTGCCCATGAATTGCGCCAACTCGACTTGGGTCGGCGCACGGCCCAACTCAGCCGCCAAAATGTGCACCGCTTCATTTTCATTTTTATTGAAAGCAACTGCTGAACGCGGCAAAAATGACTGTCGACGGACCTCGTCCAGAATAGCTCCTCGCACCCTGCTGAGGGCGAAGTGCTCGAATTCAAATCCTTTCGTCGGATCAAATGACCGCGCAGCTTCGATCAACCCCACCATACCGACCTGCACCAACTCATCCAGCTCCATGAAAGGCGGTAGCCGGGCCTTCAAGTGCACCGCCACACGTTTGACCATGGGCATGTGGGTCAAGATCAGGGACTCGTGACGGTTCCCGACCTCTTCATAGAGCGAGATATTGATGCTCATGCGCTTGACCCACCTGACGGCACCCGGAGCATGCGCTCCATGAAAAACTGCATGCGGCCTGAGGCCAATTGAACTGGCGGCAACTGGCTCACAGCCTCGGCCAAAGCCCGAAAGTCTCTGGCTGCAGCACTGCCCGGGGCGTAATCGAGAACCGATTGGTACTTGCGCAAAGCCTGTAATACCAGCTCATCGCCTTCAATGGCATGCAAATAACGAATGGATACGCCAAGAAAACGGGTGCAGACATCATTGAGTCGGCGATAAAGTTGCCGACCTTCATGGGCGTTGCCCACCATATTGGGAATCAGGTAAATTTCGTCCAGCGACTGCTCGGTCGACATGACCTTGATCAAGCCATATGCGTCGGCAATGGAGGAAGGTTGGTCGCACACGACCACAAAGCGTCTCTGACACGCGGCCATGAACTCCAAAACAGCAGGCGCAATGCCGGCAGCCACGTCCACGACCAGATAGTCGACCGGCTCTTCAAGGCTGTCAAAAGCACGGATCATCGTGGCAATTTGAGTGGAGTCCAGTGCAGCAATGTTGCGCAAGCCCGATGCGCCGGGCACCAATCGGACACCTTGGGCCGTGGTGACCAACACTTCTTGAAGTGTTTTACTGCCATTGAGCACATGGCTGATGTTGAACGGCGCATGGGCACCCAAAGCAATTTGCGCATTGGCCATGCCCAAGTCTGCATCCAAAAGCATGACTTGATGCCCCCTCAACGCCAAAGCGACGGCCAGGTTGATGGCGACGGTTGTCTTACCAGCGCCCCCTTTGCCGCTGGCCACGCCAATCACCTGAGGGAATGTTTTCTTATCCATGAACTGCCTTGGCAGATGACATCGTTGTGGCCCGCTTCGTCACCGAACGGGGTTTGGTTTGGAGTTCGACAACAGGAACAGACGCTTTTTTGGCCCTGGGCTTGCGCACGGGTTTCGCCAATGTAGCCGAGGCGTTCAGTGACTGAACTTCAGGCAACAAGGCCTGCAAAGGCGCAATGGCCAAATCCACCAGACGTGCAGGCACGAAAGGCAAAGGCGCAACACTGATTTTGCCGTCCTCTGCGACGCAGGAAATCGGCAAGGACTGTTCGCACAATCCCTTGACCAAGGGCCATGGATAGGCGGCCTCGTCCATTTTGGTCAGCATCAAGGAAGACCAGCGAATTTCGGGATTTTGTAGGATTTTCTGCACACTGGTCACTGTAGCATCAACAGGCAGTACGGCATGAAGGTTCGCGCTCAATTGTGCCTGCAGTTGTTGTGCGTGCGCAGCAAAATCAGCGCCCGGGGTATCGATCCAAACCGTTTTGCCTTGCAAGTCATCCAGCAGTGTCTGCAGCATCCCCAAATCTGCGGCGCGAAAGCAGGTGGCACCGGCTTGGGATGCCAGCAGCTGCATCTGAGACCAAGCCCCTGGACGCTGGTCGCCGTAGCTGATCATGACTTGTTTTTCTGCGCCGTGGGTCTGCGCTGCCGCATAGGCCAGCCGCCCCAGCATGGAGGTTTTGCCAGCACCCGAGGGACCGCACAGAACATGCACACCGGCATCCGGCACCTTCATCGTTGAACGGCTCATGGCATCCACCAACAAACTTTGCAAGACAGGCCAAGCTTCCGCCAGCGACTGCAAGCCTTGGATACTGTCGGTCAGCAAGCTGCGCAGGGCCGCAGGCATGCCAACTTCCTGCATCGCCATGGTCAAGCGCTGAATATCCGGCGACAAGCCCAGTGTTTGCTGCCAAGGCTGCATCTGACGAGACAGGGCAAATTCCCTGCGCAAAGCGGCCATTTCCTCGCGCAGCATGGAGACAATCTCCTGACTGCGCTGTTGTTCATAGTGGCCAGCTTGAGCTGCTGGCTGCATCGCCGGGTCTTGTGATGACACTTGGGCTGCTTGAGGGACTGACACAGGGCGATCAACCATCACATCGCGCGTCAACAAACCGGCATGGGCTGCCTGAAAGTCCCCATCCACATCCACCTGAGGCTCGTCGACAGCCATTGTCCGGGCGTTGGCATTGGTATTTTGAAACACCTGAGCGAAAGCCAAGGACTGGTCTTTTTCCGACTTGAAAGTCCGCTCCTCTGGGGTGTTTACAGACTTCACCTCTGACTGAGGCTGCAAAGCTGGCGCATCAGCCCGCTCATCTTCGCTGGTCACGTCAACCGCCACGATCAACTCGGTCTGCTGATCCACCCTTTGGCTCGAGATGATCAGGACATCAGGACCATACAGCTGGATGGCTTTTTCATTGGCTGATCGGCTGTCGCGGGCAAGGATACGTTTGAGTTCCATGATTTATCAGGCTTTGCTAACAGAGGGGTTGTTGCGTGGGTCGGCTTGCACGGTGTTGATCACCTTGACGGCCTGGTCATCGGGTATTTCGCTGTAGGACAGAACGGTGAGGTCATTCACGCGGTAACGCACGGCGCGCGACATCCAGGGGCGGATCGCGGGCGAGACCACCAACACCGCAGGCAAGCCCTGCTCTTCGGTCGCCCGCGCGCTTTCACGCAATGCAGCAAAGAGACTTTCAGCCAAACCTGGCTCCAACACCATGCCAGCAGCGTTGGTATTTTGTTGAAGCACGTTATGCAACAACTGCTCCAACTGAGGATCGAGCGTTAAAACTGACAAGGTGTCACGGTTCTCGGTCAAGCTCTGCACGATCATCCGGCCCAACTTGGGACGAACCAATTGTGTCAACTGATCAGGGTCTTGCGTGCGCCCACAAACTTCGGTCAAGGCCTCGACAACCGTGCGCATATCGCGAATGGGGACCGATTCCTGCAACAAGTTTTGCAAGGTGCGGGTCACCACGCCCAAAGACAATTTTCCAGGCACCAACTCTTCCACCAGCTTGGGAGACTTGGCGGCCAATTTATCCAGTAATTTTTGAGCCTCATCATGGCTCATCAGCTCAGAAGCGTTGTCGCGCAGAACCTTGTTCATGTGGGTGGCAATCGCCGTGCTGGGATCTACCACGGTGTAACCCAATGCCCGCGCCTGATCTCGCAATACAGGCTGAATCCACACGGCCTCCAAACCAAAAGCCGGCTCTTTCGTCGCTTGGCCTTCAATTTTGCCGTACACCTTACCGGGATTGATCGCCAATTCGCGCCCAACCTTGACTTCGCCACGGCCTCGCACCACGCCATTCAAGACAATGTGATACGCGTCTGGCTCCAAATTGAGCGCATCCCGAATGCGCACCGGTTGCACCAAAAATCCTAATTCGGCCGAGAGTTTCTTGCGCACGCCCTTGACACGGGTCATCAGCTGGCCACCCGACTCCACATTGACCAATGGGATCAAGCCATAGCCAATCTCCAAACCAATCAAATCCACCTGCTCAACATCGTCCCAATCCAGCTCCTTGGGGGCGTCATTGGTGGCCAACGCCGGCGCCGTCGTGCTTTGCTCCAGCAACATTTGTTTGCGCATCACCATGAAGGCCATACCCGCTGTGGCAGCCGCTAGGGTCAAAAAGACCAGGTGAGGCATGCCGGGCACCAAGCCCAAAATGGCCAAAATCCCGGCCGCGATGAACAAGGCAGGCACATTCGACAGCTGGGTGGAGGCTTGCTCGGTCATGGACTCGGAAGTCGTCACCCGGGTCACGATGATGGCGGTTGCCAAAGACAAGAACAGCGAAGGGATCTGGGCCACCAGGCCATCACCAATGGTCAGCAGGACATAAATACGACCGGCATCAGCGACAGACAGATTGTGCTGACCAATGCCAATGGCAAGCCCGCCGACGATGTTGATGATCAGAATCAACAGGCCCGCCATCGCGTCACCACTGACAAATTTGGAGGCACCGTCCATGGAGCCAAAGAAATCCGACTCCTGCGCCAGCTCTTCGCGGCGCTTTTTGGCAATTTCTTGATCGATCACGCCAGCGTTCAGGTCCGCATCGATCGACATCTGTTTGCCCGGCATGGCGTCCAGGGTGAAGCGGGCATTGACCTCAGAAACACGCCCTGCACCTTTGGTGACCACAAAAAAGTTCACGATCATCAAAATCACGAAAATAATGAAGCCGACCACATAATTGCCACCAATAACGAATTCACCGAACGCAGCAATCACTTTTCCCGCTGCCTCGGGCCCCTCATGGCCACTGACCAGCACCACGCGGGTGGAGGCCACGTTCAAGGCCAGACGAAGCATGGTGGCAAACAGCAACACCGAAGGGAATGAAGAAAACTCCAGAGGCTTACGGGTGCCAATGGCAATCATGACCACCAGCAGGCCGACCATGATGTTGAAGGTGAACAAAATATCCAGCAACAAGGGTGGCAAAGGCACCACCAACATAGCCATGATCAGCAAGACCAAAGCAGGCAAACCCAGACCCGCCAAATCGAAGCGAGAGAAATTCTGTCGAATCGCAGACAGGGTCAATGTGCTCATGGATGGAAGGGCTCGGACAGATTGAACTGGGTAAAGGTGTAAATATTTCAACACCGTTAAGCAAGGTGCATGCCACTCACTCCGACACCCGGAATCAAACCGATTCAAAACGCCCCATGAAACCTGGTGCGCAACTTGCTGAATCAAGGAATCGACGATGCAAGCGGCAAAAAATGACCGCTTCCGTTGAAACCTTTTGACCCTCCAAAACCCTGAAAAGTGCCACACCCATGCCCATCGCCTCGATTGAATCACCGATCTGTGCCACACCCTCTCCAAAAACAAATACTTTGGAGATCAAAAATGACAAGAACACCAGCACTGATGCATCCGAGTTTGGACAGGTGATGTCAGGCGTCATGGGGCAGAAGCCCGAATCGGCTTCCGGCTTGGCTGGGCAAGATGTCGCCACCCACTGGCCTGCGCAAGACAGTCTCGGTGCAACGCTGGACAAGGATTTTTTGAAAGCCGTTCACCTGGGGCCTCATTTGAATGTCATCACGGTGCAAACCGCCACCCCCGATGATCAAAGTCTGGAAGCTTTCGCCAGATCGCAGGGACTGGATGAAACTGCAGTTCAATGGCTCATGGGAACAAGCCCCGGCTTGACGCCGCCCTCTCCGGTGTTACTGTCGGACGCCTCGGGTGCCTCTGGCTCGACGCCCCCCTCTGACTTGACCCTGTCATTCCTTGGCCTGAGTGGCAAAGGTCCTTCAGCCAC
>JACCDH010312695.1_pt1 | contig 13202 bp, 14 predicted proteins | sample 7442481 | NCBI WGS metagenome assembly JACCDH01 (sample SAMN15323433, study PRJNA562643) | freshwater metagenome | isolation source: river surface water | place: USA:Blue River Watershed | collected 2017-08-15
CCTCGTCGTAGATCACTTCGAGCGAGGGCTTGGCGACGATGTCGCGGCCCATCATGTCGGCCGCCGTCGCCGGCTGCAGCACCACGTCGCGGCCGACCGCGTCGGCCGAGAACAGGCCCAGCAGCGCTTCCTGCGACATCGGCTTCGGGCGTACCGGCGGCGCGTCGGCGACGTTCTGCGCGAGCGTCGCGAACAGTTCGCCCCACGGGCCATCCGGGCGGCCGATGATTTCGTAGCTGGCGCTCTTGCGGCGGATGTCTTCGTTGGCCGGAATCGCGGACAAGACCGGTATGCCCGCTTCCTTCGCGAAGGCATGCGCTTCGCCGGTGCCGTCATCCTTGTTGATCACCATGCCGGCCACGCCGACATTGCCGCCGAGCTTGCGGAAATACTCGACCGCGGAGCACACGTTGTTGGCGACGTACAGCGACTGCAGGTCGTTGCTGCCGACGACGATCACCTTCTGGCACATGTCGCGCGCGATCGGCAGGCCGAAGCCGCCGCAGACCACGTCGCCGAGGAAGTCGAGCAGCACGTAGTCGAAGCCCCAGTCATGGAAGCCGAGCTTTTCGAGCAGCTCGAAGCCGTGGATGATGCCCCGGCCGCCGCAGCCGCGGCCGACCTCGGGGCCGCCGAGCTCCATCGCGTACACGCCGTCGCGCTTGAAGCAGACGTCGCCGATGGCGACCGGCTCGCCGGCAAGCTTTTTCTTCGACGAAGTCTCGATGATGGTCGGGCAGGCGCGGCCGCCGAACAGCAGCGACGTCGTGTCGCTCTTCGGGTCGCAGCCGATCAGGAGCACCTTCTTGCCCTGCTGCGCCATCATGTACGACAGGTTGGCCAGCGTGAAGCTCTTGCCTATGCCGCCCTTGCCGTAGATCGCGATGATCTGCGTTTCCTTCTTCGCGTCGCCGGTATGTACCGGCGTCGGCTCGATCGCCGCCTCGGCGCGCAACCGTTCGGTGCGCATGAAATGCACCGGTGCCGGCTGGTGTCCCTCTGTATTGCTCATCGCGCGCCTCTCCAGTCGAGAATCATCTTCAGGCAGCCCGGATCGGTGAACGCGGTGCGATACGCATCCTCCGCATGTCCGGGGCTGCTACGGTGGGTAATCAGTCCCTCGAGCGACAGCCGCCCGCACTCGACCAGGTCGCGCACGGCCAGCAGCTCGGCCGGCTTCCATTGCGCGGCGACGCGGATGCGCACCTCGCGCATGAAGGCCGGCGGGAAAGTGAAATTCATCGGTTCGTCATAGAAGCCGGCCAGCACGATCTCCGCGTTCGGCGCGGCGCGCGCGATCAGGCGGTCGAGGATGGTCGGGTCGCCGCTGACGTCGCAGATGCAGCGGTAGTTCGAGCGATCGTCGTCGGACGGATCGATCACGTCATAGCCCTGCGCGCCTTCGCGGCGCGTGGGATTGGTCTCCCAAACGACCGGCCGCGCACCAGCCTGCACCGCGATGCGCGCGAGCATGCGTCCCAGCACGCCGTGGCCGACGATCAGTTCCGGTTGCCCCGCGCTCGGCGCGGAAAACGCGTGATAGGCCGTCGCGGCCAGCGCCAGCAAGGTACCGCGCTCGCCCAGGGAATCCGCGATGCGCAGGGCGCGCAGCGCAGGAATCACCACGCGCGATGCCGCGCCGCCGAACAGGCCGCGCACCTCGCCGAAGCAGGCTGCGCCGGGCACGAACACGGACTCGCCGACCTCGAAGTTCGTATCGGTACCGGCCTGCGCGACTCGCCCGACCGACTCATAGCCGGGAACCAGCGGATAGCCCATGCCGGGGAAGGAAGGCATGCGGCCCGAGTACAGCAGCTTCTCGGTGCCGGTAGAGACGCCAGACCAGTCGATGTCGACGACCAGGTCGTTGTCGGTGGGATCGACCAGCGGCAGCTTGCGCACCATCAGGTGCATCGGCTTTTCGAGCACGACGGCGACCGCGTGCGCGCTCATGCGTGCCTCCGCTGCATCTTGTCTCGTCCCGTCGTCTTTTGGTGCAGGTGGCTCATTGGTCAACCTGTCTGGTCATTTACGGTGTATTTTTTACCTTACATTGCGCTGTGTCAACTTTTATTTACGTCAGGGTGGCCGACGGGCGACCAACATGCTGACTTGCAGCGGTATCCGGGTCGGGATCGCGCGCGGCGGCAGGAAGCCGGCGGCCACGACCAGCGCGGCCAGTTCGGCGGCAGTGCGCGCCCTGCCCCGCCCCATGGCCAGCAAGTAGAAGCCGAAATACGCGTCGCCCATCGCCTCGGCACCGGCCGTGCCGGCCATGGGCTCGGCCAGCAGCAAGGTGCCGCCGGGCGACAGCGCCCGGTGGATGGAACGCAGGATGGTCAGCGCGCGCTCGTCGTCGTGGTCATGGATCACCCGCACCAGCGTGGCGATGTCGGCGCCTTCGGGCAGCGGATCGGACAGGAAATTGCCGCCGACGGCCTGCGCGCGGCCGGCGATGCCCGCGGCGGCGAAGCGCGCACGGGCGCGGTCGGCCACGGCCGGCAAGTCGAGCAGGGTCAACTGCAGGTGCGGCGCGCGCGCGGCGACGCTGCACAGGAAACGGCCTTCGCCGCCGCCGACGTCGAGCAGGCGGCGGTGGCGGTCCAGCGGATAGGCATCGAGGATCTCGGCCGCCACCAGCGGCTGCGACGCCGCCATCAGTTCGGAATAGCGGTCGACCCGGTCAGCCGCCAGCGTGCCGGCATTGGCCGGCGCGTCGGCGGCGGTGTACGGATAAAAGGCCGACAGCGAAGGCGCGGGCCCGCTGCCGCGCAGCAGCGCGACAGGATCGGCAAGATCCGCGTACAGCGCGTCGTGATGGCGGATCATCGCCAGCACCGCCTCGTTGCCGACCAGCGGCGCGCCCAGCATGCCCAGGGCATAGCGGGTGCGGCCGTCGGCGTCATTGCCGCGATGCTCGATCAGCTTCAGCGAGATTGCGGCGACCAGCAAGCGCTCGGTCGCCTCCTCGCTCATCCGGCAATGCAATGCCAGCGCCGGCAGGGACAGCGGACCATCGGCGAGCTTTTCAAACAGGCCCAGCTTCACGCAGGCCGACAGCACCTGCGAATACACGAAGCCGGCGACCAGGTCGAACAGCTCGCGCGCCTTGCGCTGCGCGATCGGACGGGTCAGCGGAAACGCGGAAGCGGCGCGATGAAAGGCGGGACTGGCAAGCAGGCGGTCGCGCAGCGCGAGCAGCCGGTCGCCGAAGGACAGCGTTGCCGCGGCCATTTACGCGGCCACCCGGGCCAGCGTCGGCGCAAGCTTGCGCGTCATCTCCGGCGGCACCAGCCGCTTGGATTCCATGCGGATCAGCGTGCGCAATTGCGCGGAGCCCCGGCAGCTCGGTATGGACGCGCTCGCATACGCGATCAGCTGGTCGAACAGCTGTATCGCGCCGGTCAGTCCGTGTTCGGCGGCCGAACTCGGACGGCCGAGCGCGGCATCCTGGCCGACCGGCTTGCCCAGCGTCTCGGGATCGGATGCAACGTCGCGAATGTCGTCGGCGACCTGGTAGGCCTCGCCGAGGCATTCGCCCAGCACTCGCCACGGCTCGGCGTCGACGCCGGCCGCCTGCGCGCCGCCAACGGTGGCGGCGACGAACAGCGCGCCAGTCTTCGCGCGCTGGTAATCGGAAAGTGCGACCCGTGTCTCGCATTCCCAGGCCTGCCCGGCAATGATGCCGGACGGCGCGCCGACGGCGGCCGAGATTGTCTGCATCAGCGGCAACAGGCGCTGCGGACAGGTAGACGCGGCCGCCGCGAGCGACTGAAAGGCGGCGACGATCAGCGCGTCGCCGGACAGTACCGCGAGGCGCTCGCCGTGCGCGGCGAACACCGACGGGCGGCCGCGGCGCATCAGCGCATTGTCGAAACAGGGCAAGTCGTCGTGGACCAGCGAGGCGCAGTGCATCAGCTCGATGGCTGCGCCGGCGGCGGCGGCCAGCGCCAGATCGTCGGCGCCGCAAGCCTGCGCGACGGCCAGGGTCAGCAGCGGGCGTATGCGGGCGCCGCCGGGAAAGACCGAGTCGCGCATCGCCGCGGCCAGCAGCGGCGGCCCTGCGTCGCCCTGCTGCACCGCCAATGCCGCCTCAAGCGCGGCCTCGATTCTTTCGATGTTTTCCATGACGCCTCCGTCGGGCCGCGAGGATGCGGCCATCCGTGTAAAGTATGGGCGTCACTTGTTTATGTCAAGTAATATTGACACACGGGGAGTCAATTCTCCCTGTCGCGCTCGCGCCGGCGACGTTCGCGGCGCACGTCATGCAGCTGCCACAACGCAAATGCGATCGGCACCACGCCGAACAGCAGGATCTCGGCCAGCAGCGCCATCTTTCCTCCGTTATTGAAGCCGCACGGCGTCGAGCACGCCGGACAGCAGTTCCGCGCACTGCCGCGGGCTTTCCTCGTGGGCCAGGTGCCCCAGCACCGGCCACAGCACGCGCCGCGCCTGCGGAAGCCGTGCGGCCACCAGCGCGGCCTGCGGCGCGGGCACCGTCAGGTCATTTTCGGCGGCCACCATCCACACCGGCAGGTTCAGCCGGGGCAGCTCGCGCTCGAGTGCGTCAAGGTCCCAGTGCGCCATCATGGCCAGCGCCGCCTTCACATGGCCGGGGCTTTGCAGCAGGCGTTCGTACAAGCGCATGCCCGCAGCGTCGATCGAAGAACCGGTGCCGCGCATCAGCCGCCGCACCACCTCCGGATCGCGCGCGTGCGACGCAAACAGCCGCGCGGCGAGCGTGCCAGCCGACAGCATTCTCGCCAGCGGAGAAAAGACTGCGCCGGCCAGTCCGCCGAAGCCGACAAAGGCGCCGTTGAGGCTGACCAGCGCCGCCGGCTTTGCCTGCCCGTCGAGCACCATGCGCGCGGCGATCGCCGCGCCGGCCGAGTGGCCGACGATCACCGTGGGCGCCACGCCGAGTTCCCTGAACAGGCCGGCGACCCGCTGCGCCATGCCGGGCAGCGATTGCGCGGACGACGGCACCGGCATGTCGGTGAAGGCGTGGCCGGGCAGGTCCATCGTGATGACCGCGCAGCGCTGGCCGAGCAGCGGCGCGACGTCGCGCCATGAATGGGTGGACGAACCGGTGCCATGCAGCAGCGCAATCAGCGGCGCACGGGACGGCGAAGGCCCGAACTGCTGCACATGCCAGTTCAGGCCGGCGGCGCGCACGAAGCGGCTTGCTTCGCGGTTCGGCCAGTCGCGGCCATCAGCGGCCCAGTCCAGTCGCTCACGCAAGCTTGCGCGCCTCCTGCAGCGCGACTGCGCGTACCGATTGCGCCAGTTGTGCCGAGCCGGCCTGCGGCAGCGCCAGGTAGCGCGCGCGCATCGCCTGCGACAGCTCGGCCGCCTCGCGCTGCGGCCGGGTCGATGTGTCTATCAGCAGCAGCGGCGCGCCGCTCAGGGACAGCTGCCGTGCCGATTGCATCGCATCGGACTGCGCACGCTCGCGACCGCCGCTGCCGTCGCGCGCAACGTTCGCGCGGCCATCCGTCAGCAGCACCACCAGCGGCGACTGTCCGCGGCGAGCGAGCGCGTCGACCAGCGCGGCGGCTGCATCGAGCGCACTGGCCAGCGGCGTGCCGCCACCGCCGGGCAAGCCGGACAGGCGGCGCTTGGCAGCCGTCAGCGAACGCGTCGGCGGCAGCAGCAGTTCGGCCTGCCTGCCGCGAAAACCTATCAGCGCCACCTGGTCGCGCCGCACGTAGCAGTCGGCCAGCAGCAGCTCGACCGCGCCCTTCGCTTCGGCCAGCCGGTGCATCGCCGAGGAGCCGGAAGCGTCGACCACGAACACGGTCGTGGTGGCGGTCTTTTGCCGTATGCGCGCGACATGGAAATCGTCCGCGCGCACCAGCACGCGTGACGCGGGCGCGCTGTCGCCGGCGACAGCGCGGCGCAGCCGCTGCCACGGCGCGGCCGCGCGCAAGGTATCGACCAGGTGCAGCCGCTGCCCGCGCGGCACCTGCGCGCGGCGCGAGCCGACAGGACGGCCGCGCAGGCCGGAGCGCGCCGCCGCGCCCGATTTTCCCTGCGCGGCGCGGCGTGCATGGGTGCCGGCGATCAGCCCTGCGAGCAGGCCGGCCGGGATCGCCGCCTTCGCGGCGTCGAGCACGCGGTCTTCCATCGCGCCTTGCGCATCGTCCTGTGAGGAGGAGGTCTCGTCCTGTGGCGGCGCGGGCTCGGGGGGCGTGTCTTCTTCGGGTGCAGGCTCTTCGGAAGGAGGCAGCTGCGTCGCGCGCGGCGCGAGCACGAGGGCTGCGGCGATCTGCGCATCGTCATCGGTGCAGCCGGCATTGCCGTCGAGCGCGGCGTTGGCGCGCGATGCGGCGAGCGCGAACGAGGATGCGCGCAGCGAGCCCACGCCGAGCGCGACCGCCACGCCGCACAGCGCATCGATGATGTCGTCGGCCGCTTCGGTCGCGGCGAGCCGCTCGCGCGCGTTGACGATATCGCTGACGGCGATCAGCGCCGGCGTCGATTCCGCGATGCGCGGGGAAATCGCGCGCAGGTCGATGTCGAAGGCCATGCGGTCGCACAATGCCTCGGGCACGCCGTCGTCATCCTGCAGCCCTTCGTCGAGTGCGATCACGCCGAAGCGCGCGGCGGTGCGCTCGCGCAGGCCGTCACGTTCGATCGCCACTTCGCCGCTGTCCATCGCCTGCGTGATGCGCGCGGCAACGCCGGCCGTCACGCGTTCGGCCATCGCGAGCACGAGCACGCCGCCGTTCGCTGCCGACAGCAAACCGGACTGCAGCACTGGCTTGCCTGCGGCCAGCGTCGCGCTCAGGTCGAGGCCGCCGAGCAGGCGTTCGTCGGTGGTGGACAAGGGCACGCGCACCCACGGGCGCGCGCCGATCAATTGCTGCAGCAGGGCCAGCCACGCATCGCGCACCGGCCCCGCGTGCGCGCGCACGCGCACGCCGCCGAGTCCTGCCGGGTCGATGGCCAGCAGCGCGGCGACCTGCACCGCGCGCTGCCAGTCGCGACCGGACGGATCGGGGTCGCGATCGCGCGGCGCGAGCATCAGGCCGCCTGTGTGAACACTTCGCCGAGCGCTCGCTCGACGCGCGTGCCGGAACCGGCATCGTCGAGCGGATTGCGACGCAGGCGGTGCCGCAACGATGGTGCGGCCATGCGGCGCAGGTGTTCGTCATTCACGACGGTATCGCCTTCATACGCTGCCAGCGCGCGTGCGGCGCGCATCAGCGCCAGCTCACCGCGCAGGCCATCGGTGCCGAGCGCCATGCACAGCTGCGCGGCGCGGGCGAGCGCTGCGTCCGGCACCTCGACCTCGGGCAGCCGCTTGCGTGCGGCGACGATGCGGCGGCGGATCTTTTCATCTTCCTTGCGCCACGTTTCGCAGAACCCTTCCGGGTCGCGCTCGAATGCGTCGCGGCGTTTCACGACCTCGACGCGCAGCTTCAGGTCGGTCGGCGTGCTGACATCGACGGCAAGGCCGAAGCGATCCAGCAGTTGCGGACGCAATTCGCCCTCTTCCGGATTGCCGCTGCCGACCAGCACGAAGCGCGCCGGATGGCGCACCGACAGTCCCTCGCGCTCAACGAGGTTCTCGCCGGACGCGGCAACGTCGATCAGCAGGTCGACCAGATGGTCTTCGAGCAGGTTCACTTCATCGATGTAGAGGAAGCCGCGATTCGCGCGTGCCAGCAGGCCGGGCTCGAAGGCCTTCACGCCCTGCGACAGCGCGCGCTCCAGGTCGAGCGCGCCGACCACGCGGTCCTCGGTCGCGCCCAGCGGCAGGTCGACCACCGGCACCGGCTTTTGCACTGCCTTGATCGTTCCGTTCGCCTTCAGCGACGCGCAATGCTCGCAAGACGATGCGATCGCGTCCGGGTCGCAATGGTAGGGACAGCTCTCGACTGCGCGCACCTTCGGCAGCAGCGCCGCCAGCGCGCGCACCGCAGTCGATTTTCCGGTGCCGCGGTCGCCAAGCACCAGCACGCCGCCGATACGGGGTTCCACGGCCGCCGTCAGGATCGCGAGCTTCATCTCGTCCTGGCCGACGATGGCGGAAAATGGGAAGACAGCCATCGCAATACTCCTTCAGCTCCAGGTCAGCGCTGCCAGCGCCGCCTGATATCAATCATGTGCGTGAGGCCCGAGGCCAACAGCAGCAGGGCAACGGGATACCAAGGCAGGCCCATTGTCGCGCTGCGCACCGCCAGCATCAGGCACAGGCCGGGCAAGAGGGTCCATCGGAGCGCGGCCGGCGGCAGGCCGATGCGGCGACGCCGCCACAGCCATGCCAGCGCAGCCCACTCCAGCAGCGTGGCGACGATGACCACATCGATCAGGCCTGTCTTGGCAAAGGCTTCTTGCATCCCCACTCTCGTTATCGGTCCGGCAACCTGAACAGCGCCACGCGCCGCAGATATGACTTTACACCCACAAGTGTAAATTTAGATAGACATTTATTACCTACACGCAATAGCGCTGTCGCTTGTCCAGGGCAGCGAGCGCTAGCGGCAGCCTTTGCCGGGGAGCGCGCCCTCCTCCAAACGCTACGGCAGAACCCACAGGGGTGTTCTGTCACCGACCTGTATGCCCGTTGTGCGAACCACACGGATCGTTCACTTTTCGGTGCCGGAGACAAGTAATGAGGCCGATTTCAACGATACACCCGACCGTCAGGGAGACACAGCCGGTCCGCCCGCAGACGGCGCGCTGGATCACGCTGTTCGGCGATGACATCTCGCCTGACGATATCGACCATCGGGAACGCCAGCTGGCCGCCGGCAGTTTGCTCTCCGAGAGCATCGATGGCGGGCGCCTCGGAGCACGTGAGGCCGTACGCAAGCTCAGCCGCAGGATGGACGGCGGCACCCACCTCGGTCGCCGCCGCCAATCGTGACGCGGATGCTGTCAGCGTATTGCTGGAACATGGGGCAGGACCGGACGAGGGACTGTCGCAGGATCTGATCGACCAGTGCGTGCGGCACGGCAGCCCCGAGGTGGCGCTGATGCTGACAGATACGCTGCATGGCAAGGCGGAGTTGCCGGTCGCGCCGGTCGAAGGCGCGGAACAGGGCTCCGACGATGAATGAAAGCTCGTGCGAGCGCTCAGGCCTTCGCCCGCATACCCCACTTCCACAGCCAGCTGGTCGGTATCGGCGCCACCATGAACAGGTGCTCGATCACGGCCAGCGTCAGCAGTCCGGCCACCAGGCACAGGCTGGTCGCCGCGAAACCGTCGGCCGGCTGTACGGCGACCGCCGTCCACAGCGGCACGGCGACGGCGGTTGCGCCGACCAGCGACACCGGCATCAGCCAGTTGAAAGCGCGGCGCGTGAAATAGCTCTGCAGGTAGGCCAGGTGCGCAGGCAGGAAGTTTTCCGACAGGTTGCGCACGCCAAGGAAAAGATTCAGCTTCGCCGACAGCCGCATCGTCCACAGCACAAGATAGGTCCACCAGCCGGTCTGGTTCGGCTGCTGCCAGCTGGCCGCGAATACCAGCAGCGCCAGCACCACCAGCGCGAGTTCGTGATGCAAGATCGCCTCGGTCGCATGCCATGCGCGCGTCCAGCCGCGGCTGTCCGGCGGGCAGGCGCTGCGCCGCGCGCCGGTCACGTAGCCGAGCAGGAAAGCGATCTCCTGCCAGCCCCAGACCAGCACCGCGCAGGTGAACGCGCAGTAGGCCGATGCGACCGTGGCGCGGGATGCGGAAATATGCAGCCCGACCAGCGCAAAGCCCAGCCCCACCGTCGCGGCCATCATCGTCGGCCGGAAGGTCCAGCGCGGCAGACGACCCAGCCACAGGATCGCGCCGGTGCAGAACCACCAGACGAACAGCGTGAACAGCGCGGGCAGCAGGTACTGGGACATCGCAGCGGCTTCCCTACCAGCTCGGTTGCAGGCGAACCGTCGCCGGCAATTCGTTGCCCTTGACCGGAATGAAGAACATGCGGGCAAACACGGCGGCCCCTGCGACGCTCCACAGCGCCCGTTTCAGGCCGCCGAACAGGCCGCCCGCTTCCTTGCCCTCGTCCGCGCGCTGCGAGCAGTAGAACAGGCGCCGGAGGTTCGCGTGGAAGGCCGGATGGTCCAGGTCGAGCACGAACGGGAAAACCTGCTTCGTGATCTCGTTGCAGATGCGGAAGACCTCGAAGTCGTACTCGGTCGGCTCCAGCCCCATCGCCTGCTTCAGCGCCGGGCGCGTATGGTCGCGCACGTACATGGTCGCGTAGACCGCGAGCAGGAAGAAGCGTATCCACAGCCGATTATGGCCCTGCAGCAGCTTGGGGTTCGCGCGCATGATCAGCGCGAACGATTCCCCATGCCTGAACTCGTCGTTGCACCAGCGCTGGAACCAGCGGAAGATCGGGTGGAAACGCTTCTCCGGATGCTTCTCGAATTGGCGGAAGATGCGGATGTAGCGCGCATAGCCGATCTTCTCCGACAGATAGGTTGCGTACATGATGTACTTCGGCTTGAAGTAGGTGTAATGCTTGCTTCGCTTCAGGTTGCCGAGGTCGATGCCGAGTCCGTAGTCCTTCAGCGAGGAATTCAGGAAGCCTGCGTGGCGCGACTCGTCGCGCGCCATGTATTCCATCAGCTGCCGGATGTCCGGGTTCTTCACGTTGCGCTTGATCTCGTTGTACAGCACGCAGCCGGAAAACTCGGAGGTCAGCGAGCTGACCAGGAAGTCGAGGAATTCCTGCTGCAGTTCGTGCGGCAGCTTGTCGAACAGCTCGCGCGCCTCGCCGGCGAATGCGGCGTCGCGCTGGAAATGGTCGTGGTTGTTGTCGCCCTCGTACTCGGCCATCATCGCGTCCCATTCGGCGCGCACCGGCTCGATGTTGATCGCGTCCATCGCCACAAAGTCAGTCGTGTAGAAGCGCGGAGAGAACAGCGTATCGGTGACGGCCTTGCGGGCGGCGTCTTCGACCGAATTTATTTCATGGCTTGAGGCGTGCATTGAAGCTCTCCTTGCAAGGGATGGTCGGTTTCCTGGCCGTCATAGACCGGCGAGCGCAACAGCCACCAGTGCAGCAGCAGGTAGCCGGCCCAGAACAGCGCCAGCATCGTCTCGATGAAATCGTTCATGTGCGCAGCTCCATCGCTTGCGAGGTATAGAAACCACTGGAAATCTTTTCGGTGCGCCCGACCTGCCATGGCGCGAGGCCGGCATGGCCGGCGATCACGCCGCGCAGCGCCGACTCGGACACCGGCTCGATGAACGGCGCGCGGTCGCCGCGCGGGAAGATGCGCCCTATCCTGATCATCGCGGCCAGCACCGGATTGCTGGGCGCGAAGGTGAACAGCATCGATGCGCCGGTGCGCCCGGCCAGTTGCGCGAGGCAGCCGACCAGGTCGTGCCGCTCGTAATGGATCATCGAATCCATCGCGACCACATGATCGAAGCGACCGTGCTCGGCCGCCAGCATGTCGCCGGAAATGAAGTCGATGCGGCCGCCATTGATGCTGGCCGGCACGCGTTCGCGCGCCAGCTGCACCAGCGTCGGCGACAGGTCGATCGCGAGCACGTCGGCGCCGCGCCGCGCCAGCTCGCAGGCCAGCGCGCCGGTGCCGCAGCCGGCGTCGAGGATGCGGCGACCCTTCAGGTCCTGCGGCAGCCAGGACAGCAGCGTCTCGCGCATGCGGTCGCGGCCGGCGCGCACGGTCTTGCGGATGCCCGATACCGGCGCATCCGAGGTCAGCCGCGCCCACTGGTCGGCCGCGGTGCGGTCGAAGTATTCCTCGAGGCGCGCCCGCTTCTGCGTGTAGCTCGCGTGTTCCATGTCAGTCAAATCCCAGCAGGTCGAAAATGTCGCGGTCCTTCATGGCCTCGCAGGGAAGCGGATCGGTGCCGTCCCACAGCCGCTGTGCCAGCTTCAGGTATTCCTGCTGCACCGCAAGCACCTCGGGCGTCTCCTCCATCTCGAACAGCGTCGCCTTCTTCAGGCGGCTCTGCCGGATCACGTCCAGCGACGGAATCTGCGCCATCGTCTGCAGGCCGGTGCGCTTGTTGAACTTGTCGATCTGGTCCGTTGCGTCCGAACGGTTCGCGATCACGCCGCCGAGGCGCACGTTGTAATTCTTCGCCTTCGCGCCGATCGCCTGCACGATGCGGTTCATCGCGAAGATCGAGTCGAAGTCGTTCGCGGTCACGATCAGCGCGCGGTCTGCGTGCTGCAGCGGCGCGGCGAAGCCGCCGCAGACAACGTCGCCGAGCACGTCGAAGATCACCACGTCGGTATCGTCGAGCAGGTGATGTTCCTTCAGCAGCTTCACGGTCTGGCCGACCACATAGCCGCCGCAGCCGGTGCCGGCCGGCGGGCCGCCGGCCTCGACGCACATCACGCCGTTGTAGCCTTCGAACACGAAGTCCTCGACGCGCAGTTCCTCGCTGTGGAAATCGACCGACTCCAGCACGTCGATCACGGTCGGCATCAGCTTTTTCGTCAACGTGAACGTCGAGTCATGCTTCGGGTCGCAGCCGATCTGCAGCACGCGCTTGCCGAGTTTCGAGAACGCGACCGACAGGTTGGACGAGGTCGTGCTCTTGCCGATGCCGCCCTTGCCATAGATCGCGAACACTTTCGCGTTCCCGATCTTCACGGTGGGGTCGAGGCTGACCTGCACGCTGCCCTCGCCGTCCGCGCGCCGTTCGCGACGGATCTCCGCGACGGGCACTTTGCTGACGTTCATTGGTTGTCTCCTTCGTAAATTCCTTCAAGCCGGTCTTCGAGCTCTTCGCCGGCGCGCCGCATCGCTTCTAGCGTGTCGGCATCGGGTGTCCAGTACTGTCGTTCGGATGCTTCCATCAGCCGGCTCGCAAGCCGCGCGGACGCGGACGGATTCAGCTTCGCGAGACGCTCGCGCATCTCGGGGTCGAGCAGGAAGGTCTGCGTCAGCTGCTGGTAGACCCAGGGCTGCACCTGTCCCGTGGTCGCCGACCAGCCCATCGTGTTCGTCAGGTGCAGCTCGATCTGGTGCACGCCTTCGTAGCCATGCGCGAGCATGCCCTCGTACCATTTCGGGTTCAGCATGCGGGTGCGCGTCTCGAGAGCGACCTGCTCGGTCAGCGTTCTGACCGTACCGCCGCCGCGCGTCTGGTCGCCGATATACACGGGCGCTACCTGTGCATCCGGCCCCTTCGCGCGCTTGACCGCACGGCTGATGCCGCCGAGGGTGTCGAAATAGGTGTCGATGGTGGTCACCCCGACTTCGACCGAGTC
>JACCDH010638956.1_pt1 | contig 13198 bp, 13 predicted proteins | sample 7442481 | NCBI WGS metagenome assembly JACCDH01 (sample SAMN15323433, study PRJNA562643) | freshwater metagenome | isolation source: river surface water | place: USA:Blue River Watershed | collected 2017-08-15
AGTGCACGAAATACATTTCTAGCTTCTGGAAGAAATTTACCTTCAATATTGTTAGAGATTGTCTCTAATAACTTCAAATCAACAATGGGCTTCCAAGAATTTGGTAAGAAATCAGTTAAATTAACGGGCACGAGCAAAAAACCGTCCACCTTCAGATTGAACTGATATAGGCAGACCATAAGCATGCGAAAGATTTTCATCAGTAATTACCGTATCAATCACCCCTTGCGCAACAACTGTCCCATCTTTACGTAGTAGTGCATGTGTCGTACCCGATGGAATTTCTTCAATATGGTGTGTCACAATAACTGTTGCTGGCGCAAGTGGATCTTTTGCGAAGATCTCGATTCGCTTGAGAAGATCTTCTCGACCGCCTAAATCTAACGATGAAGCGGGTTCATCAAGCAAAAGTAATTCAGGATCAGCCATTAGTGCTCTTGCAATTTGCACCCGTTTTTTCTCTCCATCGCTGAGTGATCCGAAATGGCGCTCACCAAGTTCACGAACGCCTAAAGCCGTCAATAATGCCATAGCTCTTGATTCATCCCATAAATCATACTTTTCCTGCCATCTTCCCAGCATCGCATAAGCAGCTGTAAGAACAACATCAATAACCAATTCATCAGAAGGTAGTTGCTCAACTAATGCCGAGGAGGTTAAGCCAATTCTCGTGCGCAATTCAAAAACATCTACTTTTCCTAACTGCTCTCCAAGAATTCTTATGTTCCCAATAGTCGGATGAATAAGAGAGGAGCAAACCTGTAACAAAGTAGTTTTGCCCGCTCCATTTGGCCCCAGGACGACCCATCTTTGTCCCTCCAAGACCTGCCAATTAAGTGGTCCTAGTATGTTTTTATCGCCTCTTCGAACGCTAACATTATCGATCTCTAATATTGCGTTCATAAGGAAGAAAGATACCTCGCCAGAGGGTGAAATATGGTTAATCTGAGCCAATGCCCGAAGGAAATATGTCAACCTTTACTGGATTAATTCTAGTTTCAGGCCAAGATAAGCCTGGTATTACACAACACCTCATGAAGGTGCTCTCTGAATTTGTTGTGAAAATTATTGATATTGAACAAATAGTAATCCGCGACCGACTGCTACTAACAGTTCTTATATCTCTAGATCAGGGGCACGCTGAAGCAGTCGTAGAGGACCTAAATGTACTTCAAGCAACCCTGGGCTTAGATATTGCTGTTGATTTCGCATACCATAACGAAAAGCTTCAGGAATTAGATCACCTAAGAGTTGTGATTGTAGGCAAGGAGATTAAACCATCTGCGATCGCAATCATTGCGACTGAAATTGCAAAGTTAGGTGGAAACATTGAAGATATATACCGAACTTCAAGTGCGCCAGTTATGGCAGTCGAACTTGTTTTGTCATTACAAAATGATGCTATAAAGAAAGTTCAATCGGCTCTAGCAAAAGTGGCTGTCGAAAATGGCATCGATCTAGCTGTTGAACTTGGTGGCAGTGCACGAAATTTGAAGCGACTGGTTTTACTGGATATGGATTCAACTCTAATTGAACAAGAGGTTATTGATTTATTAGCAGAGTATTCAGGAAAGTCCCAAATTATCTCAGATATTACTGCCAAGGCTATGTCTGGTGAACTTGATTTTAAGCAAGCATTAAGTGCAAGAGTTGAGTTACTAGCGGGTCTAGATGAATCTGTAATCGACCAAGTTCGCCAGAAAGTTACATTGACTAAAGGAGCGCAGCAATTGATTACTGAATTGCATAATCTAGGGCATAAAGTTGGAGTAGTTTCTGGTGGATTTATTGACGTGATTGAACCAATTCTGAAAGACCTAGAAATAGATTTTTATAAAGCGAACAAGCTTGATATTCGCGATGGAAAATTGACTGGCAAAGTTGTGGGTAAAGTAATAGATGGCTCCGAAAAGCTTGCGGTTTTAAGGGAGTTTGCAAGCAAGGAAGGAATTAATATCCAGCAAACGGTTGCTATTGGCGATGGAGCTAACGATCTGGAAATGATTCAAGCCGCAGGGTTAGGAATAGCTTTTAATGCCAAACCAAAAGTAGCGCAATCTGCAGATACCACTCTTAATATAAAAGATCTGTCTGCAGTATTACTACTTATGGGAATTAACTCTTAATCTTGCCTAAAGCCAGTTGTCTTAATCTAATTAGCATTTGAGCCGGATCATTTGATTTGAAAACAGCACTTCCGGCCACAAAGCAGTTGGCTCCAGATTGTGCAGCTGTTTCAATCGTATACTCGGAAATTCCACCATCTACTTGCAAAAGTGGCTGAGGAGCGGGACATTTATCAATATGTTCTCTAGCAATCTTTACTTTACTCATTTGATCTTGCATAAATGCTTGTCCTCCAAAACCCGGTTCTACTGTCATTATCAATAATAGGTCGATATGTTCTACTAAATCGGCAACTGCTGAAAACTCAGTCTTTGGCTTTATTGCGATGCCAACTTTAGATCCATTCGACTTGATGTTTTCTATTGTCTTCTTGGCATCTTTAACCGCCTCTAAATGAAAAGTCACAGAATGACAACCAAATTGAGCATACTTAGGGCCCAGATTATCTGGATCTTCGATCATTAAGTGAGCATCAACCGGCAATTTAGAGAATGAAATTATCTCACTTGCTCTTGCCATTGAAAAAGTAAAGTTGGGCACAAATTTGTTATCCATGATATCTAGATGCAAAAAATCTGAAACCGAGGATACCTTGGCAATCTCATTCTCAAGATCGTCAAAGTTGGCATTTAAAATACTTGGGCTCATAAATACCTGACCAGAACTAATCACAATTATCCATTCTTTCGAAATAATGCCATGAACATAGCATCTGATTGATCATTATGCGTCCACAATTGCATAGTTCCATCTTCTTGAATTCCAGCGGTATTTGAAAGCGGCAAGGAAGTCAACGGCAAGATGCTCATTTGGGGAAAACTGCCAAGAAAATCAATTACTTGGCCTTTAGTTTCTGCAAGATGCGGTGAACAGGTTACATACGAAATTATCCCGCCAGGTCTAAGTAATTCAAATGAACTAGCTAAGAGGTTCCTTTGCAGCGATACCAACTCCTTTAAATCACTTTGAGTCTTACGCCATCTTGACTCAGGACGTCGACGTAGTGCCCCTAAGCCAGTGCAGGGAGCATCAATGAGAATACGATCATACTTTGACGTAAAATTATTGGGATCAGTTCCGTCATTTGTTACTACCAGATTATTCCCAATAACTCTTTTTACAAGCTCTGCTCTTTTTTGATTTGGTTCATTGGCTATGAACCTAGGAGAATCCTCTAATTCTCTAATTGAGTAATAAAGATAAGCAGCTTTTCCCCCGGGACCAGCACACATGTCCAGCCATGAAAGATCTGGTTGAAAGGTCTTTAAAAAATTCTCAACAACAATTTGAGATCCTCTATCTTGAACACCAGCCCGACGTTCAATAATGGGGGCAAAATCTGAAGGTATAACGGGAATAGTAAATCCGTTGGTACAGCCAGCAATTCTTTCTGCACCTAAGGATAAGAACTCTTGATGAGTAGATTTTGTCGGCCAACTTACAACATCAGGGGCCGTAGGTATGTTATTTGCAATTAGTAATTTTTCCACTTCGTTCCAGTTTTTGAGTTGGTCATAGAAAGCCGAAACTATCCATTCTGGATGGCTGTGTTGTATGGATAATCTTTGCAAATCAGGCAGTCTGGCTAGTTCACTTAGATCATCTCTATTTGTCGTGATTTTTCTCAAGATCGCATTTACATATGAGGCTTTAGATTCTCCCGCCACAAACTTTGCTAATTCCACTGTCTCTGATACAGCTGCATGATCTTGCACCCTCATCTCTACAATTTGATGAATCCCAATTCTGAGTAGATCAACTATTTTTGTATCAAGTTCTTTGATTGGTCTATCAATGTATTTTGAAGCCAAATAGTCATGCTTTCCCTGCATTCTTAAAGTCCCATATGCCAACTCTGTAGTGAATGCTTTATCAGCTATGCTTAATTTAGATTTCACTAAAAGCTGCGGTAATCTTAAATTTGCGTAAGCGCCCTCACGATTTACTTGAGAGACTAGTTCATAGGCTACTAATCTCGACTCGTTTGGCTTGGGTTTACCCAAGGTGTAAATCCGTACGCTTGCTCAATCCTCTAACAAACTCCCCCGCACTCATCTTGTTTCTTCCAGCAGGGGTTAGTTCCAATATTTCAATCACGCCATCGGATGTTCCCACAAAAAATCTCTCATCTTTTATCAAAACTGCACCTGACTGAAGTACTTGATCCAAATCGCAAACTTGCAGTGAATCTAACTTTAACCTTGTACTGCTTAAGTTCGTCCAAATACCGGGATTGTGTGAAATGGCGCGATAAAGATTATAAATACTTCCTGCACTTTTTTTCCAATCTATTTGGCCATCATTTTTACGAAATTTGGGTGCATTTGATACGCCGGTATCAGATTGATGGTACGGTGAATGATTGGCTTCAATTAAATTCAAACATTCAGGTAACTTTTTGGCAGCCAAACTACTAAGAATTGACAATACCTCCTCAGTTTTAGCATCCTTATCCAAATCAATCTCGTGCGTTAAATAAATAGGACCAGTATCCATTCCCTTGTCCAATTTAAAGATACTTAGTCCGCTCTTATTTTCACCAGATAAAATACTCCATTGAACTGGTGCAGCACCTCGCCACTTCGGAAGTACTGAAAAATGTATGTTTATCCAACCAAATTTCGGCTTAGTCAAAAGATTTTCTGACACTAATCTTCCAAAAGCTATTGTAATAATTAGATCAGGACTTAAATCATCAAGTATTTTAGATAACGCTATGTCATCTATAGGTTTAAATAACCTGATTTCACAATCATCAACCCAGGAAGCCAAAGAGTTGGGTTCTACATGTTGGCCACGACCGACTGGCTTATCAGGGTTAGTTATAACTCCAAGAAATTCATGAGATTTATAATTTTCTAATAAAGATATTACCGGTTGAGCTACTAACGATGAGGAGGCAACAAGTAACTTCAAACTATAGACCCAAGCCAAAAGTTGAGTGTGGAGAAACCTTAATTGTTGGCTTTATTCCCTTCTCAGTTATTAAACCAAACCAGCTAGATTCGCGAATCTCTTTCATCGCAGATTTTCTTTCTTCTGAATTCATGCGATCGATGAAAAGCACTCCATTGAGATGATCCGTCTCATGTTGTAAGCACCTGGCAAGTAATTCAGTGCCCTCCACCGTAACAGGGTCTCCATACATATTAAATCCTTTAGCCACAGCACGAAATGCCCTAGGCGTATTAAATGTAAGGTCGGGAAAGGATAAGCAGCCTTCTTCGCCATCCTGCATCTCATCACTCAGATCTAAGGTCGGATTAATCAAATGTCCTAGCTCATCATCTATATCCCAAACAAAAACTCTAAGTGGAACTCCAATTTGAGGTGCAGCTAATCCTGCACCAGGTGCAGCCTGCATTGTTTCAGTTAAATCAGAGACCAGCTGTCTTAACTCTTTATCGAAATCGACTACTTCTGATGCCGGTGTTACTAGAACCGGATCGCCAAATAATCGTATAGGTTGTATTGCCATAGATGAATGATACTTCAGAGGTGAGGCTAGATATCGAACTGGTCAAAACGGACTTTAAAAACTTGCCTTGCCTTAATGCTCTGTATTTTGACAATGTCGTCGAGTAAGTCAACCAAATTACTGGCCTGCTCAAGCGGTGAACGAACAATTAATCTACTTAGCTCACCTCTCAAAGTTATTGGACCAGTTATTTCATACTCCGATTTGCCTCTTAAATTCTCAGCGAATTTAGAAATTTCAGAATTTTTTCCTTCAATCACCGCGATCCGATAATACGGTGGCAACTTGGCTAGCTTGCGCTCCTTAAGTGAAAGATTTGATCCATATGATGAATCATTACGTAACACAGATTGAACCAGCGGGTGATTATTTGGCAAAGATAGGAACACTTCGGCTTCGGCACTTGCCCTACATAAAAGACTAAACCAAAGCAACCTTGCCAACTCTTCAGATCTTAAAGAGGGCCTATTAAAAACTCTTTCACCATCCAGCAAAATTACGCCTGAATATTCACCATCGGGTTCAGATCCCGCAGTTGCTAGTACTACATGATTACCACTAGGCAGTTCAGTAATTTGTTTACTGCCAGATGAAATTAGCATGGGGGTCTTGTTAAGAGCTCTTCCAATTTCCTCAGCGGTGCGATCAATTCCTTTAGCAATTACATACGGACGATTATCGCCACAGAAGCTGCACTTCCAATCTACTTTGAATTTTAAGCATAAGTAACATTGTGGAATCATCTTTTCTGAGGCAATTTGTAATTTTCCTCCGCACTCACAGCTAGCTGTATTTCTGCATCGGCTGCATAAAAAAAGATTCGCATACCCTTTCTCTGCTACGGAAACTAAGACATTTCCCTTACTAATCGCTTTTTTGATCTGAGAAATGTAGTTCTGCCCACCATCGCTAGTCCCATAATTGTGATTGAGAGAACGCTTATATCTTTTACGTTCAAGCCAACCCACATCCATCAGCCTTTCAATCTCTAGAGAGTGCGAGGCGGAAACGAAGATCAGTGAGGTATCACTTGATCTAAGTAGAGTCACATCGCGTGTATTCCATCCCGGAGAATGAAGTTCATAATGTGAAGTGTCTAGATCGGAGTAAACAATTACAGTCGAATCTGACCTTAATGGAAGAAAGGATCCACTTCTAGTTGCCAGAATAAACCGTGGACACTTGTCAACAATCTGTAGAAAGTTTCGATAGCGCAAGCTTTTAGAAAGATGACTTCCATATTCAACCAAGTTATCTCCAAATATCGGATGCAAAACTTTCCTTAAACTGTTTAAATCTTTCTCATCAGGAACCAATAAAAGTACTTGTCCTAAATGGCTCCTGAGTTTAGCAATCTCAGATATAAACCAGGTGGGATTTACGCTCAACGGCAAACTTAACCCCCAGCGCAATTTTTCCTTAGTATGAAGTTGCAATGAGTCAGCTCGACCCAAAATGCTTTTGATCTCTTCAGAAATTGGCAGAATTTCATCAACATTTTCTTTATCTAAATGAACATTTTCTTCGCGTATGACTCGAGATGGGATTGCTTGATTTAGAAGGTTCCAAAAACTTCCACCAAATCTATTTCGCACAAGTTCTATATGCTTTAATGTCGAGGGTTGAACTAGCCCACTTGGCGAGGACAATGCTAATAATGGTTTTAACCGAGGTATCGAGGCATCAAGATCCTTACGAGCAAGGATTAAGCCCTCAGTTTTAGCCTTTCCAAACTCGATTAATACCTTCGTCCCAACAACAGCTGCGCTCGATAATTCTTGCGGTACTAAGTAATCGTATATTCCCTCTAGATGAGAGACTGGTGTATCAACTAGCACTGAAGCGACTGGTTTCAACTCAGCAACCAGAAACTTCTTACTCTGCGACCTAACCTCTGATGATCTTTGACGCTTTAACTTAAGTGGAGCGGACACTGCTAGTTAACAAGTGATTTAAGAGCAGAAGCACGATCAGTTTTTTCCCAAGTGAACTCTGGGAGTTCTCTTCCAAAATGTCCATAGGCTGCAGTCTTACTATAAATTGGGCGCAGTAGATTCAAATCTCGAATTATTGCAGCTGGCCTGAGGTCAAACACCTCTCCAACGGCTTTACTAATTTTCTCTAAAGATACTTTTTCAGTTCCAAATGTCTCAATGAATAATCCAACAGGCTGAGCCTTTCCAATTGCATAAGCAACCTGAACTTCACAACGTTCAGCAAGACCTGCTGCAATTACATTCTTTGCAACCCAGCGCATTGCATATGCGGCAGAACGATCAACTTTTGAGGGATCTTTACCGGAAAACGCCCCACCTCCATGACGTGCCATGCCACCGTAGGAGTCAACAATTATCTTTCTTCCCGTTAAACCAGCATCCCCCATAGGTCCACCGATAACAAATCTTCCAGTTGGATTAATAAGAATCTTCACATTACTAATATCTAAATCCAAATCCTTAATGACTGGATCGATAACAAATTTTTTCACCTCTGGAGAAAGTTGCTTTTCTAAATCAATTTCACCTGCATGTTGAGATGAAACGACTATTGTGTTAAGCGCTATTGGTTTGTCTCCAGAGTACTCAATAGTTACTTGTGTTTTTCCATCTGGTCTTAGGTAAGCAAGAGTGCCATCTTTGCGAACTTTAGCTAACTGTTGGGAAAGTCTGTGAGCCAATGAAATCGGTAGTGGCATCAACTCTGGAGTATCACTACATGCGTAGCCAAACATAAGACCTTGATCACCTGCACCCTGCAGGTCTAGCGGATCAGTCGAAGATGAAACACGACTTTCAAAAGCATCATTAACTCCTTGGGCAATATCTGGTGATTGCTGACCAATTGATATTGAAACACCACAACTATTCCCATCAAAACCTTTATCAGATGAGTCATAACCAATTTCAAGAACAGTATCTCTAACGATATTCATTACATCGGCATATCCATTTGTCGTAACTTCCCCGGCAACATGGACTTGACCGGTGGTTATTAATGTCTCAACGGCTACTCGACTTTTTGAATCTTGTTCAAGAAGGGAATCCAAAATTGCATCTGAAATCTGGTCAGCGATCTTATCTGGATGACCTTCAGTAACTGACTCTGATGTAAATAGTCTATTAGCCATTACTCAATACTAACTTAGAGGCTAATTTATCCAGTAATATCTCAGAAAGTGTTTCCTTTGATATTTCAGGAACTTTGGTCACATTTTCTGAATCATCGATTATTAAGCCTTTTGTATTATCACTTCCAAATACCGCCCCGTTTGATACATCGTTAACATAGATCAAATCCATGGACTTACTATTGAGTTTTGAAACTGCATTTAGTTCAAGCTTTGAAAGGTCACTAACAGTTTCTGCAGCAAAGCCAACAATGACTTGGTTTGTGCGCTTACTTTTAGCCAGCATGGCAAGAATATCCTGATTGCTCTCAAGCTCTAATGTTTCAAGCATGTCTTTAGATATCTTATTTTCCCGATAGTTTTTTACCTTCGCATCTGCAATCGCTGCACTCATTATCAGCGCATCTGCGTGAGGAAATTCAACCTCTAGCACCTTACTCATCTGCTGAGCAGTCTCCACATTAGTAGTGGTAATACCATCAATAACTGGTAATTGAGTATTGGCAGTAATCAAGTGCACCTGTGCGCCTCTTGCCGCAGCTGCAGCAGCAAGTGCAAATCCTTGCTTTCCAGAAGATCGATTACCAATAAATCTAACCGGATCGATCGGTTCCCTAGTGCCTCCTGCAGTAACGATTATCTTAAATCCCTTTAAGTCTGATATTAGATTGGAATTTGCATAAATCTCGGAGATAATTTTTGAAGTTTCTGGATATCTTCCTACGCCATAGTCAGAACCAGTCATTCGACCCAAATCTGGTTCAATAACTATGAACCCCCGACGCTTTAAGGTTTCGACATTTTCGACAGTCGCTTGATTGCTCCACATCTCAGGATGCATTGCGGGAACTAAAAATTTAGTTGCAGTAGAAGCAAGCACAATGTTCGTCAACAAATCATCAGCTCTGCCGGAAGCTAATTTTGCAATCAAGTCAGCAGTAGTAGGAGCAATTACTATCAAGTCATTCTCTTTTGCCATAGCAATGTGTGGCACTGTTTCGACGCTAGACCAAAGATCGGTGATAACTTTTCTACCTGAAAGCGCCTCCCAGGTGGCTTTTCCTACAAAATTCAAACTCGCCTCAGTTGGCACTACATCAACTATGAAACCTTCATCTTGTAGTCTTCGAAGTAAATCACAGGATTTGTACGCAGAGATTCCACCTGAAACTCCAAGTAGAAGTTTTCGACCACGGGGAAACATGGTGAAGAGTTAGCTAGCTGAGTCAGCTGGCTTTGGTTCCAAATTTTCAATAGTAAGCAAACCTTCATTTATCTCTCGCAATGCGATAGATAAAGGTTTTTCATGAACATAAGTTTCAACTAGAGGACCAACATACTCCAACAGACCTTCACCTAATTGAGAGTAATAAGCATTAATTTGGCGGGCACGCTTTGCCGCATATAAAACTAAACTGTACTTAGACCCGGCCTTATCTAGAAGAGCATCTATTGGTGGATTAGTAATGCCGTCTAATGCTTGATTGCTCATGATGCCCCTTTAGTGAATTATCGAAGGGCTAAAGATACCAGTTCGGATACTGACTGCTCTACCTCGTGATTTACCAGCACATGATCGAATTCAGAAGCAGCAGATAGCTCTTCTTTGGCTCTATCAAGACGTGCCTGAGTTGAAAACTCAGATTCAGTACCTCTATTTGATAATCTGGTTTTCAACACCTCCCAGGATGGTGGTTCAATAAAAATCATAATCGCATCCTTGGAACTCTTACGTACCTGTCTAGCCCCATTTAGCTCAATTTCTAGAATTACATTTTTTCCCGCTGCCAGGGCTTTATCAACTGCCTTCCTTGGCGTGCCATATCTTGCACCTGCAAACTCAGCGAACTCTAAAAACTCATCTGCCTTTATCATCTCATTAAATTCATCATCATTTACAAAATGATAATCGATACCATTAACTTCACCTGGGCGAATCTTTCTAGTGGTAACTGAAATTGAGATCCAAAAACGATCATCGTTTCGAAGATTATTTGTAATTGTACTTTTACCAACTCCACTTGGTCCTGAGACAACTAATAATTTGCCAGCTCTCGGAGAGTTTTTCATTAATAAAAACTCCTTTCTGAGCAACTCTATTTGTCTAGGTCCAACTCCCCCAATTCTACGTGAAGGTGAAATACTGGCTCTTTCGAGTATTTGCTCTGCTCTTATTTTTCCTACTCCAGGTACGGACTGAAGTAAATCAATTAGCTTCATACGAGCGATAGATTTACGGTCATCTTCAAAAAGCTCTAGAAAAAAAAGTTCCCCTGATGCCACCAATTCTTTAGTCTTGGCCCTATCCCTACGAGCTGCAACCGCTTTTTCTCCAGCTTTTCTGCGAAATCGATTACTTATCTTGGGCGGCTGCATCTAGGCAATTGTATTTGAAATCAGTTCTATTTTCCCACGCATCTTTAAGTCAGATCCATCCCAAAGTTTTGTTATTGAGCGCCCAATAACCACAAAATCTGCACCTTCAGATAAAGCATCTTTTGGAGACATGACTCTTACCTGATCGCCAACATCATCTCCTTCAACTCTGACGCCAGGAGTAATCAATACTGCATTATTGGATAATTTTCGCAATGCTGAAACTTCAAATGGCGAGCACACCAATGATGTAGCACCTGACTGAAGGGCTAAATTTGCCCAACTGATAGTTGTTTTCTCGATGCTCTGAGTATTGCCCATTGAACTAAAATCCTCTTCGGAAAATGAAGTTAGCACTGTTACGGCAGTTATAGAGCCGTTGGGTAAAGCTTTTGCAGCCTCTGAAATCATTTTCTTACCACCAGCTGCATGTATCGTTAAAAATTTAGGTGAAAGTTTTGCTACAGACTCAACTGCACCCTTTACAGTATTTGGTATGTCATACAGTTTTAAATCCAGGAAAAGATTAAATTCGGCCACCTGTCGCAATCGCTCAATACCAGCTGGGCCATGTTGTAAATAGAACTCAAGGCCCACTTTAAAATGGTCAACTCTGTCGAGGCAGGCCAGTATCCACTTTTGTGCAAGATCTATGTCTTTAGTATCCAAAGCTAAAATTATTGGTGATTTCATCACACGCCTCTATGTGCAAAACCGATTGCGTCTCTAAAATCATTGAATCCACGTTCAATCAATAGATCAGATAACTGACTTTTCACGAGCATCGCTGCATTTGGATTACCAAAACTAGCTGTACCTATTGATACTGCACTTGCACCAGCAAGAATAAGTTCGAAAGCATCTCGACCACTTGCCACTCCTCCCATACCTACTATCGGCGTATTAGGAAAAGCTTGATGAACCTGATAGATAGCGCGAACTGCAACCGGTCTGATTGCAGGTCCAGATAATCCACCAGTTTTACCAGCAAGCTTAGGCTTCATGCTGTTAGTATCGATTACCATTCCAAGCAAAGTATTTATTAAAGCCAAGCCATCAACACCAGCATTAATAACTGCTGCAGCAATTTCTACAATATCTGTTACATCCGGAGAAAGTTTGGCAATAATCGGCAACTCTCCTCCAATATTGCGCCGCACCGCCTCAATCACTGCAACAGAGGTATCAGGATGACACGCAAATACCTGCCCCCTGTTCTCAACGTTTGGACAGGAAATATTTACCTCAACTGCACTTATTCCAGAAATAGCTCTCAATCTTCTAGACAGAACTCCATACTCATCAACTGTCTCCCCAGCAATTGAAACGATAATTTTTGCTTTCTGTTCAACTAGCCAAGGAATATCGTTTTCCAAAAATGCATCAATTCCAGGTCCCTGTAATCCAATAGAGTTAAGCATCCCACTTGGGGTTTCAGCCATCCTTGGCGTTAAGCGGCCGGTTCGAGATTTGGTCATAATAGATTTAGTAACAATTGCACCCAATTCGGTTAGTGGAAAAAACTGAGAAAGCTCCTGACCACTACTGGCACAGCCGCTTGCCGTAAAAATTGGATTAGAAAATCTCTTGCTCCCGATCTTGGTTGAAAAATCTAACGTACTCATAAGCCCATCAAATCTGATACTTCTTTTCGATCCCAAATTATTTGCGATCCATCCATGACTGGACCATCAATACAGGTACGCACCATCTTCACATTTTCTTCACTTCTAATTGGCACCACGCAAGTCATGCATACGCCTATGCCGCATGCCATGGATTCCTCAACTGAACATTGATGTGCAATATCAAACTCTTTTGCAATCTTAGCAATCGCAGAGAGCATACCCATTGGTCCACAGGAGTAGATGACCTCAGTTCCAAGTTCTCTGATCAATCTAGGTATTGCTTCACTTATTTGTCCATGAATTCCGGCACTTCCATCATCGGTGGTTAAGGTTAAAGAAGAAACGGTTCGTTTTCCCTCTAATGGTGCAAAAATCTTATTTGCGGTACTTGCTCCAAGGACCATATCTACTCGACATCCTCTATTTTTAAGAAGCTCGGCTAAAGCAAATAACGGAGCGGAA
>JACCDH011415325.1_pt1 | contig 13197 bp, 22 predicted proteins | sample 7442481 | NCBI WGS metagenome assembly JACCDH01 (sample SAMN15323433, study PRJNA562643) | freshwater metagenome | isolation source: river surface water | place: USA:Blue River Watershed | collected 2017-08-15
TCTTGGTAATGAAAAACACACATCTTTCTGTGGTGTGTTTGGTATTTATGACTACCATACAAATAGGTGTATTGTGTGGGATGCAACATTTCGTGAAGCAACATCAGAAATAATACCCAGAAATAGAAGATATATCAAACTTCACGAAGAACTAAATGATATAATTACTAATATTATATTTGATAAGTTATGATGATATATCTAGTTTCGTATAAAACGAGAAGTGAAAACACATATCATCTATATTATAATAGTGATGATAGTTTGATATATGAATCTCGTACATATCACAATCATATCGTATATGTCAATTTATCTTATACATCACATCGTTATGATATATCAAACCATAGTTTACATGATTGTTATGGTGTTGTATCAGAAGTAATATCAGTAGAATTACCTGAAATAAAAAATATATATGATTACCATATAACATATAGCGAAAATCATATTTTAGAAATGGTAGAGAAAGTAATATTAGAAAATATATGATAAATGATTTTATATACCTTGTATCATTCCACCAGGATGGAAACTATACACATATATTTTATAATAAAGCAGATGCTATGTTATATACATCAGAAATATGTAATATTATTAGAAAAAAAGTGAGTGTAACGAGAAGTATGTCACGGTATAATTCTGATAACCATACACTTGAAAGAGTAGGTTATGATATGTTGAATCATAAACATTATAAGATAAAATTACCTATTATAAAAAATATAATTCCGAGAGAAGAAACAACACCAAGTACATATTTAATGTATATTGAAAAAATCATATTTGACGGTTTATTATAATGAAAAATAAGTGGATATATCTGTTATCATATGGCGATTTATATTATACAAACTGTAAAAAACATGCATTTTATAACAAAGAAGATTGTTGTGTTTACGTATCTAATATTTCAAATGATGGTAGTACTTTTGTGGATTTGATAACAATTTTTTATAAATTTAATAGTGGTAATTTGATAGATATACCATATAATCGTTTAGATGATAAAAACAAAATAAAAAAGAAACTACCGAAAGAAATATTAATGCTTGATAAGCATAATCTAACAAAAGAAGTGTTTTTAGATAGAATTTTTGAAAAAATATTAGGTAATATTTGATTATATGAAATATTCTACTTAACTTTGTAGTGTAAATCAGATATATCATGGCATTAGCAATTGGATTCGGTGGAACATTCTATACATTATGGGATATCACAAAAGAAATTGGATACTCTACTATTAAGACAGCCAACGGTGAACAAAGTTTCCCAAGTTACGAAAGATATATCTGTACTTACTACAAAAACATATCAAAAGATATGGATAAAGTGAAAACTCTTTATCCTGGTGTTGATATACAAGAAGATTTAAAAGGTAAAAGCAGGTCTTTTGAATATCAAAAATTAATTGAATTAGAACCACATTTTATCAACAAAGGTAGAAATCGTGGTAGATTAATTTCATCATTATTGTATTTTGATGAATTACGTTTTTCATATCATGCTGAAAATTGTGAGGAAAGATTATCAAATATCTCAAACAGATTAACTGAAATAGGTGCTGTTTATTACGAAGAAGTTTGGTATGAAACACAAAGCAAAGTTGATGAAATAAAAAGTAATCAAGCAAAATTTGATGAAAGAAAAAATTTTTATAAATCATTTGCTGATGGTCGCACAATTACATTGGAAGCCACAAAAAACTTAACACGTAGTGGTTGTTTACTAATTGATGATATATCATATTATTTCAAAGATTTCAAAATTTTATATTATAGTGGTTTTGAATATGGCATACCTACAATTAACGGTGTTGGTAAAAAAATCAAAGGCAAAACATTAGAGTGTTTTGTTAAATGTAATTTAGAATACGATGAATATAAATTGATTGTTGAATCATTTAAAATATTGAAATAATATGGAAAATATTATATTATCATCAGAAACACAAATGATATATCTTTGTAATGGTAGCAAAGAACAAGATTACAAAGAAGTAATCAACCGTTTACATAGTATTAGTGGTATCACTGAAAACCACACTAGTAATTTACAAACCGTTGAGAATTTAGATAGACTTGATAGAGGTCAAATATTAGAAACAATAGCATCAACATCATCTGTTCGTGGTGAAGAGAATACACTTATCCAACGTTTAATCATAACAAATAGTGTGTTTACAACAACCGAATATAATTCTAAACAACAGTTGGTGAATATATTAACTGGTGTGGGTTCAAACAGAATCAGTGGTTTGAACTATCTGAACCTAAACTATTATTTATCCGAAGCATTGGAATATGTATTCAATAATGCATCCAGATTAGGTAGCACTATATCTTCATTTCAGATATTAAGTATCTTATCAGCATTACAAACCAATAACATTATGGAATTGAATAATCGTGATGGTAAGATATATCGACTGAAAAATATCCAAATGTGTGATATGAGTTTTGAATTAGTTAGAGAAGAAGTTGTATTTGCAAATTAGTGTATTATGGAAGATTATTTAAATAAAATTGCTGAGATACCATACAAAATGGATTTCAGTTCTGTTACTATTTTAACAGGTAGGAATGCTGGTGGTAAATCTTTGATAAGAAAACAATTAGTGTTTGCATTATCGGAGAAATTAGATATACCTTGGAAAAAATTATTTATTCCACATGCATCACTACAATTAAGAACAGAACCTAAACCAGAAATGGGTGCATTAGCACAATTAGCTAGTGATTTACCATGGATAGCATCAAGTGCTAGTACTATTGAAGTTATTAAAAAAGTTTTCTCTAAGAAAGATAAAGCAAATTATATTATAATTGACGAACCTGAGATTGGATTAGGCGTTCCATTGCAATTAGGTTTATGCGATTATATCAACGAGCAAATAGAGGAATGTAAGAAATTAGGTATTGGTGTGCTAGTAATAACACATAGTAAAACAATCGTTGAGAATATCAAACATGAAAATTTCATTAATCTTGAAGATATGGATGAAAATGAATGGTTGACACATATTCCACAGAAAATATCTATTGATGAATTTGAGAAATTTTCCAGCGATTTTTTTGTAACTGTAAGAGATAGAATGAACCAAAACAAATAATATATGTCAAATATAATAGAATATGCAAATCATATTTTCTACGGTGAAAATTTGAATGCTAATGATTTGGATGTTAAGAATATCATTATGACTGATATATCACCGGATGACACAGATACAATAAATGATATAACAGCCAGAATCAATAAATGTGATGATATGCAGAAACAATTGATTGTTTCTTATATGCTTAAAAAACATACAGATAAACTGTTGTGTTTAATTGAACCATATCGAAGCATAATCAGTGATAATTTCTCTGATATGATTAAGAAAATCAGAAAAATAGCAGAATCATCACCCAACAACATACATGCACAGTTGTGTTATATCATTGACGATTATTTCAAAAAAACTGGAATCCGTTAAAATCCAAAGCTATTGCTATAACCGTTATTATAACCACCACCAAAAGATGATGTGGTTCTAATACGTGATTGTACATTATTGAGCACAGAATAATCAGACCCCACAATGGATGGAGACAATTTCATTTTTTCCTCTATCCATTGTCTTTGTTGATTATTCAATTTATTTTGTATAATATCTTCGCACATTTCTTTGAACTTATTATTTTCAAAAACAGTGGATGATTCGACTACTGTTATAACAAGGTCATCATTAGCACCACTATCAGCACTATAACTAACATTCCCGCTACTATTTTCTTTTTTAATGAATTTAGTCATTTCTTGCATAGTTAAAGTATGTGTAATTGATATATCACCACCACGCACACGTTTTTGATAGTCTTTTACAAACATATTTTTATTCTGACGTAGTTTGATACCAATCTCTGGTTTAATAGCATCTATTCTATGTTTATATCTAAAAAAGATATGTGTACCATACATATTATTACCATCAAGATAAGTTCTCATAGCAAGTAATAATTCACCACCAAAGGCATTTACTTCTAAAACAACACCAATTTTATTATCATCAAATACTTCAAAGCACAATATATATAATATTTCTGCTAAATCTGGCACAGCAATAGTATTACATTGATAAACTCCTACTTGTACTATTTTAAAGAAATCAACAACACTTGTTATTTTAACTGGCAATTCATCTTCACTTTTAAGCATTATTCTAAACATATTGATAACAGAATAATCACCATTCAAACCTTCTGATAAATCAACACTAAATACCATATAATAATCCTTAGCATTTTTGATATCAAATAATTCTGGGTTACTTACCATAAATTCCAATTCATCATAACCTATATGTGGTTTGCGTGAAAGTTGTTGGATATATACATTTTCGTATTTTTCTAAGCTTTTCTCTATACGTGCCATAGTAACACTATCAAGTACCATTTTAGCACCAGACATGAACTGTAAATCGTATTCTTGGTTAAATGCTTCTATTGAACCAATATCACTAATAGCATCTTCTTTCCAAGATGAAATCTCACATATATCAATAAACTTGGTTTTAACTTCTACTTGTTCATTTTCATATGTTTTGATTCTAGTATATACTTGTCGTCTAAACCAATCAGACAATGGGTTTTCACTATTAAGTGCATCACATTGTGCTTTTATATCATTAGGTAAATATCTATCACTACTTGGTATATGTATTTCAACCTTATCTGTATTGAAATTTCTAACAAGTTTGATACCTTCTTTTGCAATGAAACCTTTTTCGTCTAATACTTCCATATCAAATTTATAAGTTTCTATAAGATATGACAAAAATGTTTCTGCTGTTAATCCAATCTTTTCTAATTCATACTCATTTAATCTTAAATAAGTAACAAAACGACCTTGTACATTGTACCAATATACCATTTTAGAAACATAGTTGTTTTTATCTTTGTGTCCTTTTGGTAATTGTGATTGATACAGTAATTTCCAGAATAAATTATAACCATTTGGTGTACTTGTTAAAATGATTTTAGAGTTACCAAATGATGAAACTGTTGGATATATCGACCTATACATATCTTCAAAGTTCTCAATATAAGCTGCTTCATCTATGTATAATAAATTGATAGAACTACCGATACCTGGGTTTTTACCAGCAACAGTTTTGATTTTACATTTAGTGTCCTCAAATGTTATTTTTGATTCATTATAATTTGATACACCTGGTTGTAACCAAAATGGTAAATTAACATAAATATCTTTAATTTTATTTATAACCTCTTTAACCGTTTCATTTTTATTAGCATATATCAAAATATTTTGGTCACGATTAAATATAGCCATATATAAAATAAATATACTTGATGATATAGTATTATGGCTTAAAACATTATTGGTATAATACCTATGATTTTCGTGATTAATAGATAAATCACACATAGATAATTTGTGTTTAGTTTTGATTACTGAAATAACTTCTTCAAGACCATATTCGGTCCATATATAATCACCGATTTTTAAATCTTTAACAAATACTTCTGTGTAATCAGATAAAAATACTATGTGTTTATCTGCACATTCTAAATGTGTATTTGTAGTGTTTACTTCATATACACGATATGGTTGTGTGTTATGAAGATGTGTAGCATTTACATAACCTGTATCAGATAACACATCATAATTAACATCATATGTATTGATGATTTTCTTTGATATATCATTCTCGTCTAATGATAAATTTCTATATTCATACTTTTCTATAATTTCAAGTATGTAATATAATATATGTTTTAATATTTTTTTCATAATTAATTATTCGTAGAATATCCTATTAATGACATGCTACCACAGCTATTGCATATAAAATAAACACCACCATTTATTTTGATTTCTCGTGTTGAACCATTACATTTACATTTCATAAAACAGAATATTCTTTTTCTTATATATATTAAAAAGAATATCTACTTATGAGTAAAGAAGAGAGAGAAGAATATGAAAGACAATTAAACCAAAGTTTTGATACTATTAAGCGTGAAAACAGTTTAGATAACAACACATTAGATGGTCTTATAGCAACACCAGATAGATTAGGCGTAGATGTGACCCAAAAAAGTAGCATGGATGTTATTGAAGAAAATATGTATGCTGAGAGTTTGGTTACTGTTACTAATATGGCAAGATTATATTTATCTGATGAAAATTTATTATCAAATGAATATATAAAAGATAAAATTAAGAATAATGCAGCAGATTTATCTGATATGAAATTCTTACAATATATCTCAAAAATGGTAATAAAGAAACAAGTAGAACAAATAGAATTGGGTGAAGCATCACCACGTTTCTTCGAAACATTGAGTTTACATATGAAAGAAACAAGGGATAGTATCAAACAAAGTACATTGACTATCAATACTATGGAGAAGTTCTATCTTGAATTAAGGCAATCATTAGGCATAGAAGGTGATATAAATGCTAAAACACCATCCGATAATGATAATATAGAAGAAGGTCAAATAACTGAAAGTAAATCAACAGGTGTCAATACACAGGATTTACAATCACATTTAAAAGAAATAATTAAACGTAATGCTGAAATAGCATCTAATAACAAGAAAAAACAATGAGTGTTTATAGTATGAGAAAGGCTGTGTGTGCGATTATAAAAAATCATGATAACCAAATAGTATCAGTAAGTCGTAAAAATAATCATGAATTATTCGGCTTTGTTGGTGGTAAAGTTGATGAAGGTGAAACGATATATCAAGCAATTGTCAGAGAAATTAAAGAAGAAACTGGTTTGATAGTTGATATATCGGACTTAGAATTAATATCTGAGAAAATTTATGGGATGAACAAGGAAACCACTTTCCATCAACATTGTTTTTTAGTCCATAAAAAATTTGATAAAAATGATATCTACGATGATGCGACAGCACTAGGACTTGGTGAAGGTCTAGTTAGATGGGTCAGTGAGGATTTCTTAGCAAATGGATTCTTCGGTGATTATAACAAAGAAATGTTGGAATTGTTGGAACTCAAAGAGTTTTTGAAATAATGAAAACATTTGATGAAATAGCAGATAAATTAAATAATTTTTTTAATAATTGTTATTTATTTAATAATATAAACAGTTCTTATTTGTATATGTATAATACGAATAAGAACTGTTTTTATAAAGCACATAAAAGTAAAAATAGTTTTTATATTTATCGTTTGACACATATATCAGATTATAGTGTGAAAGTTGTAGGAAAAATACACTTTATGAAAGATGATGAATATATCATGATTAACGAAAATGTTAGAAACTGTTTAGAAAAAATCAAAAATAAACATCTGATACAATATAAAATAAGTGAATTAGAAAAAATATTTTACGACAATGTTATAATATGATAGTAAGTGAAAATCTAATAAGGATATATCAAAGAAATAAACTTTTAAGTTATTATTATGATATATCAATAAATAAAATGTATAGAGTTGCATTTTATGCTAAATATACACTTGTTGATGAAATGCAAGAGAAAACAAATATACAGCTTGATGATGTTATCCTAACTACTGATGATGTAGCTAAACTCAAAACAATGAAACCTATTATAGCATTATACGAAACGATACGTGAATATGATAATGGCTTAAAACCATCTATGTATAAAAGATTATTGTATGTCATAGAAAGAGAAATTTTCAATAAGATATTATGATTACTGATTTTAAATATTTAACATGTTCCGATAATATCATATTTGTGTTAAATGGTAATTCTGTACATATTATATGTGATATATCAACTATGACTTTTTATGAATTAGTGATATATCATTCACATATAGCATTATATTTAATCACGCCAGAAACTTTACTTTTTATTAAAAACTTTACTGTTGAAAGAAATAATATTGTAAATAGTTTTAGGTATAAAGTTTCGTTACGTAAAGTTGATTTTTATATTGAGAAAGATAATTTATACGAAAAAATAAATAATATCGTAGAAAAAGAGATTTTCAAGAATTTTTAAAACTTTTTGTATATTCATGTATATAATACATATGAATATACTTTCTTTATTTGATGGAATTTCTTGTGGACAAGTAGCATTAAACCGTGCTGGTATAAGTTACGATAATTATTATGCATCTGAAATAGATAAATTTGCTATTCAGATAGCAGATAAAAATTACCCTCATATTAAACGCTTAGGTAATGTTTTAGATGTTAAACATACAGATTTACCACCCATAGACCTCCTCATAGGTGGTTCGCCATGTAAAACTGTTTCTCGTGCCGGTAATGGTAAAGGGTTTGATGGTGAATCTGGTTTGTTTTGGGAATATTTGAGAATACTTAATGAAACCAAACCGAAATATTTTTTACTTGAAAATGTTAAAATGAAAAAAGAATGGATGAATATTATTACCGAAAATTTAGGTGTACAACCAATCCATATCAACAGTAATTTACTAAGTGCACAGAATCGCCCAAGAACTTATTGGACTAACATACCTGGTGTAACATTACCGGAAGATAGAAAGATATATCTATCTGATATAATTCCTAATAATCCAGTGTGTTTTACTGAAAGAAGAACAGAAGAAGCAAAACAAATTAGACGTGAAAACAGAAAAAATGGTATTGATTTTTCTCCTAGAAGAATGAAAGAAATTGTTGCCAGAACAGATGGTAAATCGAATTGTTTAACAGCAACTTTTTCTAGTAAAGAGCATATGGTTAAAACAGACATTGATGATTATATGCGTAAATTAACACCTAATGAATGGGAACTATTGCAGACATTACCATTGAATTATACAGAAGGTGTATCTGATAACCAGCGATATAAAATGATTGGTAATGGATGGACAGTAGATGTGATTACTCACATATTAAAAAATATTAAATAAACTATGAATATACTTTCTTTATTTGACGGCATGAGTTGTGGTCAAATAGCTTTGAACCGTTTAGGTATTCATTATGATGATTATTTTGCATCTGAAATAGACAAAGATGCTATAAAAGTAACACAACATAATTTTCCAAACACAAAACAGTTAGGTGATATTAGATATATCAACACAACTGATTTACCTAAAATTGATTTGCTTTTTGGTGGTAGTCCATGTACTAGTTTCTCTTTTGCTGGTAAACGAAATGGAATGACTACAAAAGATAATGTTAAAATTCTTACATTAGAACATTACTTAGAGTTGAAAGAAAATGGTTTTGAATTTGAAGGTCAATCATATCTGTTCTGGGAATATGTTCGTGTATTAAAAGAAACAAAACCAAAATATTTTCTTTTAGAAAATGTGATGATGACTAAAACGTGGGAGAATGTTATCACAGAAGTATTGGGTGTAGAACCTATTTATATTAATTCCAATTTGATAACAGCACAAGATAGAGAGAGATTATATTGGACAAACATACCTGATATATCTATTCCAGAAGACAAAAATATCATACTTAAAGATATAGTATTACCTTCTAATGAAGTTGATGCTAAATTTTGGTATAAAGAATCATTTGTGTATAATGGTGATGATAAAAAAATACAAGCTACTATTGCTCTTAACGGACATGATATATTAAAAAGAGCATATAATTTAAATGGCAAATGTGGTGCATTAACATGTTGTAGAGGTGGCAATCATCAAAAGAAAGTTTACCAAGATGGTAAATGTAGAAAATTAACACCACTTGAATATGAAAGATTACAAACAGTACCAGAAAATTACACAAGTATTGTTTCTAATAGCCAACGATATAACATGCTTGGTAATGGCTGGACAGTAGATGTAATTACACATATATTTTCGTATATTATATGAGATTGATATATCATTATAAACAAAATACTTATATAGAAAATGGGGTATTTTATAATACTAAAACATATTATGTTTTTTACATACCAGTTTATAGTAAAATTGAAATAATAATATGATAAATAGTAACAATACAATATTAATCAAAAAAGATATTGATTCTATATATCACCACTTAGGTGCACATAATATCATATATGATATGAGAGCAAGAATGTTATATGATGTTTTGATATCAGATAATACATACGTAATAAGCAACCTAAAAACAAACAAGATATTATATGAATTTATTGATATCTATGATACGAGAGAATATATACATATATCAAGAATATTACAAAGTGAGGAATACGGTAAAGATGATTTTGTTTTTGTTCCTGATTATGTCAATATGATGAAATCAATATCAGAATTATTAGAAAGAAAAATGTTAGAAAAATTATGAAGTTTTTAAATCGAAAACTAAACTGGAAACAGGCAGAAAAAATAGGGAATAGTGTGTATTGTTTCCAAGATGCAATAGAATATTTCTATAAGAAAGGTGTAACTTTTCATATGCAAATAAATTTCCCCGATGAATACACATCAACTGTGATGCATGGTGAACATATATTATTCACATCAAAAATACATGAAACTGATGTAAAAGCAATGAACGAATCAATGAAATATGTATCTGATAATTTAGATAATAAAATATTTATGACCATTTTAAACAAAATATAATATGTTAAATATATTAGATAAATTAGCACCACCTAGTATTTTCAAAAAATACAAAACGAGATATTTCAGTGATGTAATTAAATATTTTGAAGAGAAAGAAATAAAATTTGTACATATAAGCAATCTAGCATCTTCTCCGAAAAATACTAAACATGTAATGCAAGTATTTTATAAAGAAACATTGATATATCAAACAATAGAATGTGATTCTGATAAAAATTGTTTGACCATGGCAACGAAATATGTATTTGATAATTTAGATACAAAAATATTAATTCAAATAATTGATAAAATATGATTGATATATCAAAAATAATATTTAACTTTGTATTATAAAATACAATATATGAATTTATCACATAAAAAATTGAAAAAAGGTTCGTTCAAATTATTGAATGTGAAACCGAAAGATGTGCGTGATGGTGGAAATCTACCAGAAACAATCGTGCTTCACACTAAAAAAGAATTAGATAACGGTGTATATCTTTTCAAATACAAAGGTGTGAAAATCCGAGGTGTTATTGAGAAATCCTTAGATACTGTTTATAAAGTATCAGCTTTCAGCAAATATACAAAAAGTGTGGATGTTAAATTATCCGAAGCAGAAGTATAAGATTTTAGATAAATAAAAAAAGCAACTTATTTAAGTTGCTTTTTTTATATATAATTAAAACAGTAATTAATATAATGAAATATAATTATGTGATGAAATATAAAGATTTTGTTAATGTAAATGAAAATACATCAGATGATTGGAAAAAGATAACACTTGATGATATAAAAGAGGTATTTAGTGATATATCTTTCGAAGATGGTGGTATTGTTGATGTACCTTATCAGAAAACAGATTCTATCATAGTACCAAATTTAGAAATAGCTATTGATATTCTTAAATATTTAGAAGACAAAGCATCAGGTTATAGAATAGGTGGTTATCCAGAAGATATTATTTCTGTATGGAAAAAATTAGTTGGTAATGACACCGTAGTTAAATTTGCTATATCACAATTTTACAATAAAGAATATTTCCAGATAGTATGTTTTATTTTTGAAAATAAAGGTAAAAAACCAATTGTTTTAGAATTTAAATCATCACACACAGAATCACCAATATTATGCACAAAATACTATAATGATTCTACATGGAGAGGTCGTGGTAGATATGATTATGAAGAATTTTATTCTAAATACTTAAAATAAAAAGCCTACTAAGTAGGCTTTTTTTACATATTTTCTTTTAATCTAAATTTATCTATAATATAAGCTGTTGGTATATCAGAAGGTTTTAAATTATTTAAATCTACTACTGAAATACGCAATGTTGTTGAATTTTTTTCTATCTCAGAACCATCACCTTTTGGGATTTCTAAAACATAATCATCTTTGAATACAGGGAAATAAAAAATGTGAGTTTTCATAGAATTACCTTTTGTTAAAAAGAACTCACCCCAATACTCTGCTTCTGCATATGACCTATTCAATTTCATTCCTATTTCTTCGTATAATTCACGAACCATAGCATCAACAGGTTTTTCGTTTTCTTCTATTTGTCCAGACACACAAGTAACATAAAAAGCATACTCTTTGTCTCTATGTTGATATGCTGGAACAATTTCTTTACGTAAAAGAATTTCTCTTCTATCTACTAGATATATCAATGCCATTACTGTATCAGGTTCAGACACGTATTCGTATTCATCATTATCATTAATAACTGTAATACCTTTATCAGATTTACCATACACTTTATTTTTTATATCAGGTTTAGTAGAATCATCTGCTTGTAATATTTTACTGAATGTTTTCATATATGTTATGCTGTCATAGTTTTATCATTATTATCGGCTAATATATTAGATGGTAAACCTTGTCTAACATATTTTTTAAATTCACCAACTGTAATCTCACCAGATTTATTGATGTCAATAGCTGGATTTTGTGATGCGATTAAACCAGAAGATTGATTCTTAGCTTGAACTATCCAATCATCAGGCTTACCTAATGCAATTGGGAAGAATGCATACAAATATAAATCCTCTAATGAATTTAATTTACCGGTTGCGTTTTTGTAAAATTTATATACATATTCTAATTGCTCAACACCAGTCATACGATATAATTGGTCTGTTGTAGTACCCAATCCCTCCGCAGTACCTGGCATGAATTGAATAAGACCAGTTGCACCTGTACCTTTATATCCTTTCTTTGGGTTATCTTTATTAACAGCAGCTGGATTGTATTTAGATTCTTTCCACATAACAAATAATAAATATTCTGGTTTAGTTTGTAATTTATTTGCTATTTCAACAGTTTTTCTAACAAATTCAATAGGGTCGGCATTATATTTTTTCAAATCTTCATAATAAGGGATTTTAATATCTTTAATATCCTTCATTGTTTCTTCAAAATGTGTTTTAATATCCTTTTTCAAATCTTCATTCGTAGATAATTCAATTACAAAATCTTGTTGTGCAATAGTTGCAACATTATCAACAACATCTAATGACACACCTTTTGCTAATTCTGGATGATGTTTTTTAATATATGCTAATAAGGACTTAAAACGTCCTGATGTCTCGCTACCGTACTTACCATCAATTCCATAAACGGGCATACTGAACCCTAA
>JACCDH011093817.1_pt1 | contig 13195 bp, 9 predicted proteins | sample 7442481 | NCBI WGS metagenome assembly JACCDH01 (sample SAMN15323433, study PRJNA562643) | freshwater metagenome | isolation source: river surface water | place: USA:Blue River Watershed | collected 2017-08-15
GGCCAACTGGACCTGGTTCACCTTGTGGGCCAACTGGACCTGGTTCACCTTGTGGGCCAACTGGACCTGGTTCACCTTGTGGGCCAATTGGACCTGGTTCACCTTGTGGGCCAATTGGACCAATAGGTCCTATCAATCCTTGTGATCCCATTGGACCTTGTTCTCCTTGAGGGCCTGTTTGACCAATTGGTCCAGGCGGTCCCATCAAACCTTGTTCACCTTTTGGGCCAACTGGGCCTTGTACACCTTGAGGACCGATCGGGCCTTGAACACCTTGTGGTCCAACTAAACCTTGATCTCCTTTTGGACCAATAGGACCTTGGTTTCCTTGAGGACCAGATGGACCCATATGACCTTGTTCTCCTTGTGGACCAACTGGACCTGGTTCACCTTGAGGACCACAACAACCTCTTGGTCCGCGGTGACCACGAGGACCTCTATGACCCTTATCGCCTTTAACAATTCCAAAATTAAACTGTTTTATTTCACTTAATTCAGACATTTGACTTTGATTTTTATAAAAATATTTATTATCGGATTCTGAACTTGATTTTTTATTAGATTTTTTATCAGAACAACTGTGTTCATGTGTTTCACTAGAGTCAGATTTTTCAGTATCTGTTATTATATATTCGCTTGTAATTGAATCATCACAATCGGATAAATCACTATAAATAATTTCTGAGGATTCAGAGGTTTTACATTTTTCAGAGGACTTTCTTGACATAAACCTGTATATAAAATAGTTTAGAAAAAAATTTTAAAATTTGTTAATATTTTTTTTATAAAAAATGGGTTTAAAAAAATAAATTTATATTATATTATATTATATGACAAGTTGCATAAATAAATTAAATGGTTATCAAAATATATCTCAAACAAATAACCAAATTAAAATAAAAAATTCTATTATTAAAAATAATGACTTTTTTGTTTTTGAATATAATTATTGTGACTCTTATAATAATATTGATGATTTTATTTATAATAAAGTTAATGTAAAAATATTAAATTCTGGATTTTATATTTTAAATGTAACTTGTCAAATCGATCAAAACTCTCAAATTGGTCTTGTTGTAAATAATGAAATAAAATCATTATTTGATAGTGAAAACAATTTAATAAACATTCATGAAATAATACAATTTACATCAAATGACATAATAAAAATTCAAAATCTATCTAATTCAAATATACGAACAACTGACAATTCATATACATCATCTAACAATTTTTTACAAATTCAAAAAATAATATAAACTAATCTAACCAAATAATTAACCAAGTCTTATCGTTGCTTCTCTCTTAATTTGACATTGTTAAATTTTTATAAATATTTTAAAAATTTATAAAAATAGTATAAAAATTTTAAAAAAAATATATAAAAAATTTAAAAAATATTTTCTACATTATAATATATGTCTAGTTCTCGTGTTAAATCACATAAAAAAGACTACAGTTCCGATAGTTCAAGTTCGTCCTCTAGCTCATCCTCTTCATCTGATTCTAGTTGTAAAGACAAAAAAGACAGAAAAAAACACTGCCATAAAAAAGATTGCGACAATGAATCACATAATCATCACCATAACAAACCTCACTCTAAAAACCATTCAAGAAATCATTCAAGATCAAACTCTGAATCATCATCTGAAATAGAATGCTATTCAAATGACAAAGAAATTAGTAAAAATAAAAAACACAGAAAGCATCATAAGGATTCTTCAGATTCTAGTTCAGACTCTGAATGCAAAAGAAAATTTAATTTTTGGGATGTTTACCAATACTTTAAAAATGAACTTTTAGAAGATACATCATTAATGGTTGCAGGTTCTGATGCATATATGTATATTACAAGCACAGTGCCAGAACAAGTTTCACAAACCCATTCATTTAAATTTGACAATGCAGTTACCGCATTTAATGTTGATAGATATCCTGTCGGTAGCTCAGTTTTTCCAAGAGAAGATGGTGTTTATATATTATTTTTTATTTGTTCAACCGATACCGCTGCACAATTTACTATATTTGTTAATGGCATTGCTCAACCATACACAGTAGTTGGCTCTAATTCTGGTGCTGGCCAAGTTGTTATTAGACAAATGCTAAAACTTAAAAAAGATGATAATATTGTACTTAGAAACTGGGAATCTTCAAATAGTATTAAAACTAATTTATATCAAGGTGGTAATAAACCAGGTAACAGTTTAACATTTTTATTAACCAAAGTTGGGCCATATAATCCAGCAACTGTTGATTGTAAAAATGAACATAAATTTTTAGAACATCTTTGCCCAAAGAAAAAGAAATTATTTGATAAAGTTATTAAAAAATTAATTTTAGACAAAGAGTTAATGGTTAAAGGTTTTAATGTTCATGGTACATTTGCTAATAGAGTTAGTCAAACAATTAGTGTTAATAGTGATGTTGTATTTAATGAAAACTTTAATGTTGTAGGATTATCATGGGATCCACTTTCACCATCCGAAATTAAAGTTTTAGAAGATGGTGTTTATAAATTATTTTTTATGGTTACAACAAATACAGCTGCACAATTTAGCATAACTGTAAATGGTGTTCCAGTAGACTCAACTACTCAAGGTACTAACAAAGGTGCAGGTCAATTAACAATGAGAGCCCTTTTAGAATTAAAACAAAACGATATTATTACAGTAAGAAATTATATTTCTGCTAATGGTAATGTTGTTATAAGTGAAAAAGCAGGTGGTATTAATGACACAATCAGTGCAATTCTTACCATGTTTAAAGTAGCAAATTTAATTAAACCAACAATTAAACCTGTTGATTGTAAAATATCTGAACATTACAAATGTGTTTATCCATTATTAAAAGAATATATGTTATACAAAGAAAAATTACAAATTGCTGGTTCTAAATGTTACTTATCAACAATATCATCATCGGCACAAAATGTTGATGTTGATCAAACATTTAAATGGTCTACTAATTGCATTGAATACCAAATGGAACATATTCAAGGAAACGATTATGTAACCGTGGAAAAAACAGGTTTGTATGATCTTTTTGCAGACATAATTACTGACGAACCAGTTCAATTAGCCTTATTTGTTAATAACAATCCAGATAATTCTACAATTTTTGGAAGAGACTCAGGTGCTAACAGATGTTTAATGAGACAATTTGTTAAATTAAATAAAGGTGATATTTTATCAATTAAAAACTGGCAATCTAATGGTGGTGCTGTTAACTCTGCAGAAAATGCAGGTGGTCACCAAGTTGGTATGAGCTGTATGTGGATGATGCTTATGTTAGATCCAGAATGTAATTCTCAAGTTCCTCCACCAGTTCCTCCACCAGTTCCTAATCCATGTCATCATTTATGCCAACCAAAACATAATAAGTAAATTATATTAACTTAACTAAATTATAAACATACTAATATTTTTATAATTTAACTATATGAATAATTAACATTAACATAATATAGAACAACATCTGGATTTGTATTTGGTTGTTTCTGAAATTTTTTTAATACTTTTACAACCCCAATTATTAAATATATCATCATGTGTTGCAACTCCATTAACAGGATCTCCACCGGGACCATCTGTAAATAAATATGATACAAATGAATCAGGTGCTGTTCCACCATCTTTATTTACTAAATTCCATTTATGATATTTATTACCTTTATATAATCTATCATTTGAAAACCAATTATGATCATATTCTTCAGTATATTCTTTAGAAAAATATACATAATGATTTGCATTTGTTTGAGCCCCAACTATATCAATATCTGGAAATGATGTACAAACACCAAACATGCATTGTACAGAAAGCCCATCATAAAATGGACCATCATAAGCATAACTATCATTCCATCTAGTGTAATAACAATCCCACCAAGTACCTTCGTCAACTTGTTGAAATGTCCATTTTAATGGAACTAATATTTTATTAATCAAATATTTTGATTGAGTGGCAACAGCAATAGCACCATTATCATATTCGGTAGTATTTGGCGCAGGTAAGAAATCTATTGATCCTAATTGACTAATTGTTACAACTTTTTTTGTTTTAGGACATGTAAATTCTTTTGTCCAAATACCAGGTCCTTCTTTTGGATTTAAACTTTGTTTCCATGTATCAACTGCATTTTTTGCTTCATCATAAGCTTGTTTAGTTCCATTCCATACATTATTAAAACTATTTTGCAAACTATCAGGAGGTGTAGATCTCCAAGTATCTACTAATGCACTTAATAACCAACCGGCAATTTTACCACCTGTTTTTCCAACCCAAGGAAATTCAACATCACCCATAAATTCAAAACAACCAACTAATAAATTTATTAAAAAATCGGTTGATGTATTTGTGTCTCCATTTGTTTGAACATTTTGACAAATATTTTCATATTCAAGTTCTGTTTTAACCTGACACCATCCAACAAATGAGCTTAATCTATCTAAATTAATATAGGCTCTTTCTACTTGAGGATCGTTATATGTTATTTCGCCTTTTTCATCAATTGTATAACTAAAATCTACCATTATATTTTAAAAGATAACATGTTTTTAAGTTAAAATATAACAAGGAATAAATTAAATTAATCACCATTTATGTCTTCAACTAATTCTGAAATTATTGGATCATTAATATGACACTTTAATTCTTTACAATTGTCAATACTTAAAAAATCAACTTGGTCTAATTTTGTTTCATAGTTTATAATATTTTTATGATATTTTTTGAATAAATATTTATATATTTCACATGCTTCTTTATAATCATCAAAATCATTCAAGTAATAAGTTTTAGTTTTACTATAATTAGTTGTGTTTCTATCCGCATCCCTTAAATCACAATGATAAGAATTATAAATAAGGTGATCTTTTAACAAATGATATATTCGTGAGGCTTCTTTATCATAAACAGCTAACCCCCAAATACCTCCAGCCCAAAATTTTAATCCAACAATATACAATTTGGCAAATCTATTTTTTACTTGTTCATGTATCTTTTTATTATATTTACGGTCTTCGTCTAAAAAATTATATAATTCAATATCTTTATTGTCTTCATTATCATCAAGACTTGTGTCAATATCATTTTGATCTGACATATATAATAAATAAGCTTTCCATATAAAATATTTTTTTAATTCCTTTATTGAGTCGAATTTAATTAAATAACTACGAGGAGACATTATTATATTGTTAATTGTAATTGGTTTATTAAATTCAATTTTTAGTTTGAGTTATATTATGGAAACCGGCTGATAACCGGCTGATAACCGGCTGATAACCGGCTGATAACCGGCTGATAACCGGCTGATAATCGGCTGATAATCGGCTGATATAGTTTCCATTATTAATATCATGATAATGTCATACTAATTTTCTGATAATAAAAAATAATTTAACAATTTTATTCATGATTACATCAATAATAAATTTGGAAATGGTTTCCATTAAATTTAAGTATTTTTGTTAGCTTTTCTGATTATTAATATGGAAACCATTTCCAAATTTTTGGAAACTACAACATAATTAAACATTAATTTCTTTATTTTTATTTAACATTGAATCATTATATTTTAACTTAATTACCTCGGTATTATTACCGGTTTCATTATAAATCATTAGTTTGACTTCATTAATTTTAAACAGTTTGTAATTTTTAAAATCTTTATTATTCTCTTCGTCAGTCATAGCCGTATGATCATCTTGTATTTTCTCAATTAATTTGTCTAATATACTAACTGTTTTTTCTGAAAGCTTATTTTTATAATCATCGTATGACACATCAATATTATTCATATGCTGATCTATTAACTGGTTTATTACTGAATGTTTTTGAACAGCTTCAAACTTATTACCATTATAAACATAAGCTATGTTATCTCTTAGATTTGTTATATATATATTTCTATATTCGGGAGCGTCTTTAGCTGAAGCTAAAGCCTTGTGGTTTGAAGAACCAGAGCGATCATCATTGAAATGAACTGTTTTTATTGATTCCTCAATAGCTTTGTATTTATAATTGAGTATCTTTTTAATTTCTTTGTCCGATAATATACTTTTGGTGTCATCTGAACCAAATTTAACTATTTGTACATTATTTATTGTGCCTGTATTAATTGTTGAATTATTATTTCCTGTAACTAAATTTTTATTTATTTTTTGTAGGGTTTTTGGATGTACTTTTGAACTTTTTAATAATTCCATTAAAATACTTTTTATTTCTGCATTTTCTTTTTTAAGCTCATTATAATCTGATTCTTTAATAAATTTATTTGTATTATTTTGTTCACAAACCTTTTCATGACGCCATCTACTTTGCCTGTTTGATAATTTTTTGTTACAAATTTTACAAAATATTTCTGCTAATTTATTATTTTGTTGATTTTTGTTGTCTACATTTTTGTTACCAATGTTACTATTTTGTATACCATTATGTATACATTTATTTCCATGATATTTATTGTTGTGATACCATAATCCAGATTTGTCTTTATAATTTTTATTGCATTTATCACATCTAAAAATCTTATTATTATTTTCAACAGTTGACATATAATATTGAATAGAAATTATCTTCTTATATATTTTATTATTTTTTAACTTTCAACTGTTAAATTCAACTAATACTCAGAGAGAGACAGGAAAAAATTTTGTTTATAATTTTAATAAATAAAATTTTACTAAACTTCGATTTCTTTATTTTTGTTTAATATTGAACCATTATATTTTAACTTAATTACTTCGGTATTATTACCGGTTTCATTATAAATCATTAGTTTGACTTCATTAATTTTAAACAGCTTATAATTTTTAAACTCTTTATTATTTTCTTCATCAACCATAGATGTGTGATCATCCTGTATTTTCTCAATTAACTTGTCTAATATACTAACTGTTTTTTCTGGAAGTTTATTTTTATAATCATCATAAGACACTTCAATGTTATTCATATGTTGATCTATTAACTGGTTTATTACTGAATGTTTTTGTACAGCTTCAAACTTATTGCCATTATAAACATATGCAATATTATCTCTTAAGTTAGTTATATAAATATTTCTATATTCGGGGCGGTCATCATTGAAATGAACTGTTTTTATTGATTCTTCAATAGCTTTATATTTACAGTTGAGTATCTTTTTAATTTCTTTATCAGATAATATTGATTTAATATCCTCTGAACCGAATTTAACTATTTGAATATTGTTTACTGTATTATTATTTGAGTTAATTGTTGAATTATTATTTCCATTAATTAAATTTTTGTTAATTTTTTGTAGGGTTTTTGGATGTACTTTTGATGACCTTAATAATTGAGCTAACATACTTTTTATGTCAGCATTTTCTTTTCTTAATTCTATAATTTCGTGTTTATTAATAATATTTTTATTATTAATTTCACATTTCTGTTCGTGTCTCCATCTACTTTGTATATGTTTAAATTCTTGAAAACAAATTTTACAAGTTAATAGATTGGATTTTAATTGGTTTCCATTTTGTATACATTCGGCTGATATCGGCTGATTTTGGGCTGATGTTGGCTGATCATCGGCTGATTTGTGGTTTCCATGATATTTAACATTATGTTTCCATAATCCAGATTTGTTTTTATAAGTTTTATCACACTTTTCACATCTATGATCATCTTTGGAAATATTAGTAAAAGTTTCCATATGTTTTTATATAATATATTAGCTTATATATTTTTTAAATGGAAACCATTTCCAAGTTTTGGAAACCAAGACCCCAGAGAGAGAGAGACAGGAAAAAATTTTAGGCCTGATATTTTTTAGCCCATAAACTAATTAAAAATTGATTTGATTATTTTTTAATATAATACTTAGTATAATAATGAAAAATATAATATTCTTGTTGTTTTCTATGTTTTATAATGTCTTATCAACCAATTACATAAATCAAGATGTTACCGAATTGGTAGATTATTCGGACATTGATATTTTCTCTTATAAAAATAAATATTTTAGTGGGTCAAATTATTTTGGATCAAACAATTTTTATTCAAATAATTTCAATTCAATTTATTATTCGAATAATTTTGGGTCACATATTTTTTACTCTAATTATTTCAATTCAAATTTTTATTCTAATTTCAATTTTAACTCAATTAGCTATAAAAATTTACAGTCAAATATTGGTAGTAATTATTTTTCAAGTATAATTAGCATACCAACAATTAAACCAACTTTTGAGTCAGTTATTACAAGTAATCCAAGTTCATATCCAAGTCTAATACCATCGCTGGTAATTTCAGATATACCAACTATTAAACCCAGTTTAAATCCAATAATTAAACCAACTTATAATCCTACCAGAATACCAACTTGTAGTCCAACAATTGAACCAACACGATCACCTACTAGATTTCCAACTCAAATCCAAACTATAAAACCGTCAATACAAATATATAATAATGAAACTCAAGTACCTCAATTAACCTTTGATACTGGTATTGTATTGTCTGGACTTGATAATTCAAATATAAACCAAACAATAATAAATTTAATTATAGATTCTATAGCATTTTCTATGGATATACCAAATAATTTTATTACTTGGATAAAAAATAATGTTTTACAAAGAAGATTAACTAACAAATCATTTAATATACACATATCAAATACAATATCAGTTGAAGTTGTAAATCAAATAAAAATATTATTAACTGGAAATTATGTTCAATATAATTCAAATCCTTTGGCTCTCTATACACAACTAACAAATAATTTAGACAAAAGTATTATTAATGGAACATTTTATTCTTATATGTTAAATCAGTCAAAAATACTTAATATTACCAATTTAAATTTTAATATTAGTGGATCAGTATATTCTGGACCAAACATTACAATTTATAATATATACAATCCTACAAATGTTCCAACTAGTATTCCAACATATAAACAACCTGATAACAATCTAAAAACACTATCAATAGAATGGATATGGTTAATAGCTATTGGGTCTGTTATTATATTTTGGTGTTTGGAAGTATTATATATAAAATTTAAACAAAACCAATTTATAAGAGAATTAACTAATACAAGTCAAGTAATAGAACTAGATCAAGAACAAGGTCATATTAATAACAGAATATAATTGAATTTTAAAAAAATTGAAATTTTAACTGTATGTGTGTTCCTTATATTAAAATCTAGTGTTCTGGTAATCAAATCATTATTGAATGGTTTGATTATACAGTGCATTTTTGGGCTGTCGGTCCTCTTTAAAATAAAAAAAAATTAATTAATTCAAACGCAAAGAGAATATTATTAACTTTTGCTTAAGAGTAAAAGTTACTAAAACTGCTATGGGTGACTATAGTGGGTAATATTGTAAGTGCAAATCAATTTTTGGGTTGTTCCGTTTTCCGGTGACTCAATTCAATTCGGATAATTATCTATTGATAATGTCCAGTAAACAAATGGAAGAGGAACTCCATTGGGATATTGGTCGATTTAAAGATCAAATTTCATAAATACTCGGACAAGCAATTGTCTTCTGCAACAAATAGAAGTAACCTTTACGTGGTGTTGTGGATAAGTAACTCATTAAATGATGGGTTACTATTAACCTTCATTTAATTAGCGAAACTAATAACTTCTTAAACTTTTAGGAATATTTATTTGTTCTCCAGTTTTTTAAAATCAAATAAAAAATTGAAATTTATTTTATCAGTCCCTTTCATAAATAATTTTAATGATATATACAGTAGCAAGTGTAATAATGATAGTTCTTGGATGCCATATTCAAGACATACAAAACAGTAGAATACAAACAGCTCTTGAATTTAGTAAGCAGTTTGATTCTCAATACCAAACCTGGTTTTTAACTGGTGGTGTTAAACATGCAATAGCATCAACTTTGACAGAGGCTGAAAATATGAAGTCTAACATTAATTTTGATGCAAATATTATTTTGGATACCAGCGCAACAAATACAGCTGAAAATTTTTTAAATTTTAAAAAATGGTATCAACACGCTGAATTTGCCGAAAAACCACAAATAGTTATAACAACATCTTCTTTTCATAAAGACAGAGCTGAACAGATTTTAAAGGGTATTTTTAATGATGTTGAAATAGCTCCAGTATGGAACCTTAGCGATTTAGCTTGTCCTACATGTTGGTCTGATGAATTAATACATGTTAAAAATGTTAAAAATGATGTGGAAAAGGCCCTTCGAAAATTTAATTTATAAGAATAAAAATTGAATATATAAAACCATAGCAGCGCTTAATAAAACTTTATTGGTTCATATTGCTGTTTAAAAAGGTTTTATGTAAAATTTAACAACAATATGTTCCAATCCGCTGGTAACGTGCGTAACGTTATAAACAATCTTCCTGTTCCCACGAGTAAGATTCCCTCGGCTTTTAAAGCCAACAATTCTGAGACTGGTTCTCAAATTTCTGTTAGTAACTTACAAAAAGTTACAAATGCTGATAACTTGCATAAAGTTATAAACAATCTTCCTGTTCCCACGAGTAAGATCCCCTTGGCAGAAAATGCTAACAATTATGAGGCTGGTACTCAATCAACTACTAATGATATTGCATATAATAAATATGATGATGCATACGAAAAAGTTACTGGTAAACGTCGTAGACCAAGAACTAATAATAGTAGTATAAAAACTGGAGGTAGTTCTATAAATCTTAATAAGAAAACAATCATAGAACAAGTTACAGTTAATCCTATAGTGTTTGCTACTCAACCTACTAATTTAGTAGTTCAAACACAAGTTACTGGATGTTCTAGTGCAACTAAACCATTATCCAAACCTAAACCCCAACCGGGTGATCGTACTAACATAAACGATCTTGTTGAAAATGCTGTTAGAGATTTAGTTGATGATAGTTCAGTTGAAATAAGTAATTTATTCAATTGTGTTGGATTAGCTGATTTAAAACAACATCCAAGTAAGTTATCATACGTTTTATTGGGAGTTTCTCATTTAACATATGCTTCTGTCAATGAGTGGAAAGTAAAAACATACAATAAGTATTGTTCGGATCATGCAATTATTCTTAAAACAATAAATGATACTATTTATGTATCATTTAATGTAGAACATAATAGTCACGTCGCAGATAGAATTAAAAAATTTGTACATGGTATAAGATTTTTGATAGGAGACGTTAGTTCTGAAAATCACAAACCAAAAGAATTTGAACCCGAGAAAATAGATGAATTTGTTTCATCAATATTACATATTAAAAACATGTATATTCTCGGATTATTAAAGAAGACGATCAAAGAAAACATACAAAGTAAGATAATATTAAATCTTCAAGAAGTATCACCGTCAATGTATGTTATGTTGGCATTTAATCTACCATGTCAAATTACAAAACTAACTTGTCAACACATTATGGAGATTTGTCAAGATTATGATAAGGAAATGCTTGACAGTATGGGAGTTTTTGAAAAGAAACTATCAGAAACAAACATTCAAGACATTGAGGCATACATTAAAAGTTTAGCTAAAAAAGTTCCTCAGAAATTTGATCCGGACAAGCATGGAGGTAGATTTGCTGTTAACGGCTCGTTTGTGTCACTTGTATACAATCCGAGAAGTCCAAATAACAAATTAAATTCTGATATTGATTTTGGAATTAATTCAAACAACCTTCCAAATACTGAAGAAGAATACGCTAAACTTGTTGTTAATTCTAACAAGTTACCTGCCAATCAAACTAAATTTGTAAAATCCCGACAAATCATGATACATACCCAAATATGTGGTGTTGAAAGTGGCTTACTATACAATGGTGTTATGTTAGGAACATTTATGGTTAATTGCCGTGGGATTTTATTAGAAGACTATGGTAGTATCAATTATCACGGTCATAAAAAATACTTGTCGAGTGTCTGTCTGTTAGAAGGCATTCAATCAAGTAACTTATCAAAGATTTTTGACATTTTTGAACATGACTTTAATAGTGATCGTGTTTATAAAATTTCAAATAATCGAACATATATTAGTTTGGATATATACGACCAGTTATTGGATAGTTTTATAAAAACTTTGCCAGTATTATCGTATAGAATAAAATCTGTTGCTGGAGACTTTAATATGAGTCGTGAAGAGTTCGGAGCATATGGATTAGATGATAGAGCCGACGAATTAATAAGTCAACATAGTTTAAATTATAATGGTGTTGTTCGTAGAACAAACAATAATGATAGAATACTTAGCTTAGATATAAGTTGTGTAAGACATATTCCTACTATACAGCGTAAAAATATTATAGTAGAAAAAGATGATGATTCCTAATAAAAAATTGAAAAGCCTATGGCCTATTGGATCCATTATTTATTATCCTATTGGCGGCGCGTCCGTCCTAATTATTGTTGATTAGACTATATTTATTGATATTGGGTAGACTTACGAGTTGAACTAAGTATTCGAGAAGAATATTAGGAAGTGGTGACGCTTCTTACAATAAGTATAGAATAAGTATTAATAATTGAATATAAAATTATAATACTTCCTTCATACGACCTTGTTTAAATACGAGGGTATGGTTATGTACACTTAAGATATAAATCTTGAGTGTATTATCAGGCTGTCAGTCCTGTAAAACTGACAAAATTTTAGTATTTTTAAACCCTTAACTAACCTCAAAAGAGGGTGCAATATTTCAACGACTAGGTCGTAGCACACAGGTGGTAACCTGTAAAAGAATAGAGTGAGCTGAACTCTTTCAAAACCACAGTACTACAATGAAAGAAGTGGCCTTTACGTGGCATTGTGGATAAGTAACTCATTATATGATGGGTTACATATAACCTTCATTTAATAAGCGAAACTAACAACTTCTAATAACATTATTTACTAAGTTAATTTACAAAGTTAATTTACAAAGTTAATTTATCAAGTTCATTTAACAACAGTAAATAAGTTCGTTTAGTTCATAATCTAAGTTCATTTAACAACAGTAAAATAGTTAATTAAATAAGGCAACTCAGCAACAAATCAAATAAGTTGATAAAAATATATAGTATTTGCCTAATAGTATAAAGTTATATTGATCATATTATTAATAAAAATTGAAATTTTAAGTGTATAGTGGTGCCTTAAGCTTTTGACCTTTCAAGAGAGTACAGAACAGGAACACAATGAGCCTCAAAAATAATTGGCCAGCATCTGTAATGTATTGGGACTTA
>JACCDH010951427.1_pt1 | contig 13193 bp, 12 predicted proteins | sample 7442481 | NCBI WGS metagenome assembly JACCDH01 (sample SAMN15323433, study PRJNA562643) | freshwater metagenome | isolation source: river surface water | place: USA:Blue River Watershed | collected 2017-08-15
CGGATTTTTTTGTGGTGTGAATTGTTTTAGGAGTTTGGCATCAAGAACATTGGCGCCACTCGCGCTAATTGCCAACTCTAAAACATCATTTTTCAACACAAATTTTTCAGCGGTCTCAATTGCACTGGAGTTAATAGCTGGTGTCTGAGCAATTACGGGAACTGCCGCCCCTTGAAGTGGTGCAGGCACATCAACTTTGGTCTCTGAGGTTTTGGTGGCTGCAGGAATATTGCCCGTTGGCGCACCCCCAAACATCGATGGGTTACCCTCGTGAACTTGCCAGTTGTTATAGAGCAAGAGGCCGGACATGGAGAACACTGCCCAAAGAATCGTTTTTTTAAAGTCCATTTAAGTTCACTTAATAATGAAATGTTTATTTGACAGCAGGGTCATGACCACCCTGTGACCAGGGATTGCAACGCAATATACGCCAGACCACAAGCCTAACGCTTTTTAAAAATCCATAATGTCCGAAACAATCACAAGCGTATTGAGAGCAAGAGGGGGCAAATTTGCAATGCATGCCCATATAGGGGCTAAGTGCAATTTGGTAAACCCTGATGAGCTTGATAGCGATTGTATTTGGGAACTTCATATCAAATCAGTCCCAATATTTGTTTGCGCAAAGTATCGTGCTCTTGTTTCCTGAGTCTGCCACGAGTATCGCGGCCGATAGGTTTTTTTAGCTTGATGACAAGGTCGCTACTTTGGTTAACCCCTGCGCCTGTTCGCACCACCTCACGAATCATTCGCTTTAGTCGATTACGATCAACAGCACGCTTTGCTAGTTTTTTAGCAACCGCAATTCCTAAATCAGGTTTAGCACCTATAGTCGGTGATGCCAAATACAAACCCCAATACATACTTGTCTTGGGGCGTGTTTTTAGTAAATCCGAAATCCTAGCGCTGTTCAACTGCTAGTTTTAAACAGCTAGACGTTTGCGACCTTTAGCGCGACGGGCATTTAAAACTGCGCGTCCACTTTTGGTTTTCATGCGCACACGAAATCCATGGGTGCGTTTACGACGGGTTACTGAGGGTTGGTATGTTCTTTTCATGATTCATCCTGCAAAACCCCGTATTTTCCTTGTTGCACAGCAAAAGGTCAACCGCTGATGATGAATATATAGGTATTTTTCTCTAGATAGTGGCGATGAATATTACAAAGGCTTGTTTTTAATTGGGTTTTTGCTGTTGTGCACAAGTTATCCACAGCTTTTCCACGTTTTTTCAGCTTGTGGATAACTTTGATCGATCGCTACAATGGATCCTCCAAAAATATGAGTAATTTACAGAACCCCCCCACATTGAACTCACTTAACCCATTAGGGTTTTGGGACAACGCCCTTGCCACACTGGCTCGCGAACTCTCACCCCAACAATTTAAAACCTGGATTTTGCCACTAAGCCTGGTTTCTTATGATGAAAGTGAGCAGTCACTTATATTGGGGGCGCCGAATAGATTCAAGCTTGACTGGATTAAAAAGACCTTTGCAGATCGGTTTCAAGATTTGGCTGGGCAGTACTTTGGTCACCCCGTTGCACTTTCTTTCGTCCTAGATGTTGAGGGGGCTGGTTCTCAAAACACCAACCCAAGCACCCCCAAAGAGCCCTCAAATCTTAATAATCCCGTCATCCAAGATGCCGTCTCAATAGAGGTGGAAGAGCAGGCTTTTGAAATTGAAGACCACTCAAAACTAAACCCCAACCTAACTTTTGAGACTTTTGTAACAGGTAAAGCAAACCAGTTGGCTAGGGCGGCCTCAATTCAAGTGGCCCACAACCCCGGCACCTCATATAACCCCATGTTTTTATATGGTGGCGTTGGCTTGGGCAAAACCCACCTCATTCATGCTATTGGGAATCACCTTCTCAAAGAAAAACCTGGGGCCAGAATCCGCTATATCCATGCGGAACAGTATGTATCTGACGTAGTGAGAGCCTACCAACAAAAGGCTTTTGATCGATTTAAGCGGTATTACCACTCCCTAGACCTGCTCCTAATAGACGATATTCAGTTCTTTAGTGGTAAATCAAGAACTCAAGAAGAGTTCTTTTATGCATTTGAGGCTCTTTTAAGCAATAAAGCCCAAGTAATCATTACCAGCGACACTTATCCTAAGGAGATGGCTGGTATCGATGATCGCCTAATATCGCGTTTTGATTCTGGTTTAACGGTGGCAATAGAGCCACCAGAGCTTGAGATGCGGGTTGCTATTTTGATGAAAAAAGCACTTAGCGAAGGCATCCCCATGAGTGAAGATGTCGCATTTTTTGTGGCCAAGCATCTTCGATCGAATGTCCGAGAGCTAGAGGGGGCGCTGCGAAAGATCTTGGCATTCGTGCGCTTCCATGGCCGAGAGGTCACCATAGATGTTGCTAGAACTGCCCTAAAAGACCTTTTGTCTATTCAAAATCGGCAAATTTCAGTTGAAAACATCCAAAAGGCAGTTGCGGATTTTTACAGCATTAAGGTTGCAGACATGTACTCTAAGAAGCGCCCTGCCAATATTGCTAGGCCGCGGCAAATTGCTATGTTTATGGCCAAAGAATTAACGCAAAAAAGTTTGCCAGAAATTGGTGAGTTATTTGGTGGAAGGGACCACACCACAGTGCTGCACGCTGTTCGCAAAATTGGGGAAGAGCGCTCACACGATGGGCAACTTAACCATGAAATCCATGTAATTGAACAGACCTTAAAATCATAAAACCATTCCTGTGGATAAGTTTGTGGGTGGTTTAGTGGATAAGTTTAGGGATAGCCTGTGGATAAATTGTGGAAAGCTAAGACTTCATGCAAAAATAGGGTATTGATTAAAAGTTATTCACTATTTATGCAGCGTTTATACAAAAGTTGTCCACACGTTTTTTTGGGTTTAGTGGCTTGTTTTATATACCGTTTTTGACTTATCCACTGAAATAACAAACCTTATTACTACTACTAATAAGATATATACAAGGATTTAAAAGCAATGCAACTAGTAAACACTTCGCGTGATAGTTTATTAAAGCCACTCCAGGTTGTTAGCGGTATTGTTGAACGTCGTCACACTTTACCAATTCTTGCAAACTTACTTTTTAAAAAACAGGCGGAGAAGATCTCTTTCGTCTCAACTGATATTGAAATTCAAATTACAACTAATGCTACTTTCGGGGTTGGTGTTGAGGATGTAACTACCACTGTTGCCGCCCGCAAATTATTGGATATATTGCGTGCACTACCGGAAGGGCCTGTTGCCTTAAACCTAAAAGACAATCGGATGGTTGTCCAAAGTGGCAAAAGCCGGTTTTCTTTACAAACACTTTCTGCTACTGAATTCCCAGTCATGCAAAGTGTTGGTGAGGTCACTGCTAGTTGGAAGATGTTACAAAAAAGTTTTCGGCAGCTTGTGAGTCAAGTGCATTTTGCAATGGCTCAACAAGATATTCGTTATTACCTAAATGGTATGTTGTTGGTTATTGAGGGAAAGCAAGTGATTGCGGTTGCTACTGATGGCCATCGTTTAGCGTATTCACAGGTGGAATTATCTGAAGCCCCAACTGGATCTGGTCAAAGGCAAGAGATTATTATTCCTCGTAAAACCATTCTTGAGTGTCAACACTTATTAGAGGACTCTGATGATTTATTGGAGATGAGTCTTACTTCTAACCAAGTGAAATTTACATTTGGCGACATCGAGTTAATTTCAAAATTAGTCGAAGGAAAATTCCCAGACTTTCAACGCGTGATTCCTAAAGGCCATAAAAATACTTTAGTGGTTGGTAGAGATGTGTTGCAGTCCGCATTGCAGCGTGCGGCGATTCTGACAACTGATAAATTTAAAGGGGTACGTTTTTCACTATCCCCCAATAAAATTACAGTCCAATCAACTAATGCAGAGCAAGAAGAGGCTCAAGAAGAAATAGAAACCGAATACAGTGGAGATTCTGTTGAAATTGGTTTCAATGTTAGTTATTTGTTAGATGTTTTATCTAACTTAAAAAATGACAAGATTCAAATTAGTTTAGGTGATGCAAATAGTAGCGCTGTAATTACCCTACCAAATTCTGAAGACTTCAAGTATGTTGTGATGCCAATGCGTATTTAACTTAGAAAAAAATGACTGAAGAAAAAAAAGTAGTTGAGCAGTATGGTGCATCATCAATTCAAATATTAGAAGGTCTTGAGGCTGTTCGCAAACGCCCTGGTATGTACATCGGGGATACCTCTGATGGAACGGGATTACATCATTTAGTTTTTGAGGTCCTTGACAACTCAATTGATGAGGCTTTAGCAGGATATTGTTCTGAAATAACCGTGGTGATTCAGACGGATAATTCAATATCGATTGTCGATAACGGTCGTGGTGTTCCTACTGGCATCAAGTACGACGATAAACATGAGCCTAAACGAAGTGCCGCTGAAATTGTAATGACTGAGTTACATGCAGGCGGTAAGTTTGACCAGAATAGTTACAAAGTTTCTGGCGGTCTTCATGGTGTGGGTGTGAGTTGTGTAAATGCACTTTCTAAGTGGTTAAAGCTCACCATTCGCCGTGACGGTAAAGCGCATTACATGGAGTTTGCGCGCGGGGTAATTCAAAATCGCAATATTGTGGAAGAGAATGGAGTAGTAGTTTCTCCAATCACTGTTACTGGTGATACCACCTTATCTGGCACAGAGGTTCACTTCTTAGCAGATGAAGATATCTTCGGGAACGTAGAGTTTCATTATGAAATTCTGGTTAAGCGTATTCGCGAACTTTCTTTCTTAAATAATGGTGTACATATCAAACTGATTGACCAGCGTTCTGGTCAAGAAGAAGATTTTGCTTTTTCTGGTGGTGTGAAGGGTTTTGTTGAATACATCAATCAAACTAAAAATGTTTTACACCCCAATATTTTTTATGCAGAAGGCGTTCGCCCATCTGATTTAGGTGGTCAAATTACTGCTGAAGTATCTATGCAGTGGAACGATAGCTTTAGTGAACAAGTATTGTGTTTTACTAATAACATTCCCCAACGAGATGGTGGAACACATTTAACCGGTTTACGTGCGGCAATGACACGCGTCATCAATAAATACATTGATGAAAACGAAGTTGCCAAAAAAGCAAAAGTAGAAATCTCTGGTGATGATATGCGTGAAGGCCTTGCCTGCGTACTCTCTGTCAAAGTTCCAGAACCTAAATTTTCAAGCCAAACAAAAGATAAATTGGTTTCAAGTGAGGTTCGTGGCCCAGTAGAAGAAATTGTGGCGGAGGCGCTTAGTGCCTACTTACAAGAGCGCCCTGCAGACGCAAAGATTCTGTGTGGAAAAATTGTAGACGCTGCGCGTGCACGCGAGGCGGCGCGTAAGGCGCGTGATATGACTCGGCGCAAGGGTGCGCTTGATGGCCTGGGTTTACCGGGTAAGTTGGCTGATTGCCAAGAAAAAGATCCTGCCAAATCAGAACTATTTATTGTGGAGGGTGATTCTGCGGGCGGCTCTGCAAAACAGGGCCGAGATCGCCGCTTCCAGGCAATTCTTCCTTTAAAAGGAAAGATTCTCAACGTTGAAAAAGCACGTTTTGACAAAATGTTAGCTAGCCAAGAGGTAGTCACACTGATTACTGTTCTTGGTACTGGAATTGGTATTGAAGAGTACAAGGCTGACAAATTAAGATATCACCGCATCATCATCATGACTGACGCGGATGTCGATGGTAGCCATATTCGCACCCTACTACTTACTTTCTTTTATAGACAGATGCCTGAGTTGATTGAGCGCGGTCATATTTATATTGCTCAACCACCTTTATATAAAGTGAAGTTTGGTAAGAATGAACAGTACATCAAAGATGACGCCCAGCTAAATCAACTCCTATTAAAAATCGCTTTAGAGTCTGCATCACTACAAACCCCTTCAGGTGAAATCATTGAGGGCGATGCTTTAAATGAGTTGGCCAAACACTATCAAGTCATCCAGTCTGTGGTCGATCGTTTGTCTCGCACCATTGATGAAGACGCGTTGCGCGCCATTGCTTCGGGCACCAAATTAAATTTAGACACCGAAAAAGAAGCGAATGATTCTGCTCAAAAGCTTCGGGCAGCATTGGCGGAGTCTTTAAACCCCCTAGCGTTGCCACCCGAAATCATTGTTCAAAAAGAAGAGCGCACTGAGCGCTTCAAGCTTTTGCTATCCCGTCGAATTCACGGCAATCTAAAGTTGTCAGCCATTAATTCGGATTTCGTCCATGGTGATGACTACCAAAGTTTGGCTAATGCAGCGGCAGTTTTGTCGGGCAAGGTGTTGCCAGGCTCTAAGGTGCGCAGGGGCGACCCCGATAAAAACCAAAAAGAACAATCGATTCAGGATTTTAGGGCCGCGTTTGCATGGTTGTTATCCGAAGCAGAGCGCGTCCTTAGTCGCCAACGGTACAAAGGCTTGGGCGAGATGAACCCCTCTCAGTTGTGGGAAACCACCATGGATGCAGGATCACGCACCCTTCTTCAAGTCAAAATAGAAGATGCTATTGCTGCTGATCAGGTCTTTACAACCCTAATGGGTGATGAGGTTGAGCCTCGCCGTGCATTTATTGAGAAGAATGCCTTAATCGCTCGCAACCTAGACGTTTAATTGAATGAGTAAAAAGAAATTAAAGTTACCGAAGATCGACAGGTCACGCATCGCTGTTAAATCTTCACCAATTCATGGTAAGGGCGTATTTGTGGCAAAGCCAATTCAAAAAGGTGATGCCATCATTGAATACAAGGGCGAGAGAATTAGTTGGAAGTTGGCCGAGAAGCGCCATCCACATGACCCCGAAGATCCAAACCACACCTTTTATTTCTCTCTAGAGGATGGTAGGTGTATTGATGCGAAGTATGGCGGAAATGCTGCCCGGTGGATTAATCATTCTTGTAAGCCTAGTTGCGAGACGCGCGAGGATAATTTTTCTGGCCAACCTAGAGTATTTATTTATGCCAAGCGTGACCTTAAGGTTGGAGAAGAACTTTTCTACGATTACTCTCTTGGTGTTGAGGGGCGCATTACAAAGCGGATGAAAAAAGATTACGAGTGTCGTTGTGGTGCTAAGAAATGTCGTGGCACCATGTTGGCTCTTGATAATTAATAGTCACCCTCCATGCTGTTTATTAGCATTCAGGATTTAGAGGCTGCCATTAATTATTGGCGCAGTCAGTCCCCGGCTTTTGGTGAGGAATTACACCTTTGCTTAGAGGCCTCCGCTTTGGCAAAGCCATACGCGCTAATGATCGTTCAAGGCGCGCAAAGAATGCCAATGGACGTTCTTGACGAGACGGCAAAGACGGCAATTGAGACTTATCTTAAGCTTTCACAAGCAGAATAAGTGATTGATCTAATTAAAAACCCAATCAAATCAATCACTTATAAATAATTCCCGATTTTCTAATGGGAATTTTTTTATATTTGTTTCACGTGAAACCAACAAAATGCTATGATCATCGCCCTATCTGAGGCAAATCATGCGTTATTCAAAGAACTTCGATGTTATAGTGGTTGGTGGTGGACATGCCGGAACTGAGGCTGCCCTAGCTTCTGCACGCATGGGATGTGACACCCTATTAATTACCCATAGCATTGAAAGCCTCGGTGCTATGAGTTGCAACCCCTCTATTGGCGGGATTGGTAAGGGACATTTAGTAAAAGAAATTGATGCTATGGGCGGGGCTATGGCAGCTGCCACTGATGAGGCAGGTATTCAGTTTCGCATCCTCAACTCCAGCAAGGGCCCTGCAGTAAGGGCTACTCGTGCCCAGGGAGATCGTATTTTATATAAGGCGGCGATACGCCGTCGCCTAGAAAATCAAGAAAACCTCACCCTTTTTCAGGCCGCTGTTGATGACTTATTAGTGCAGGGCGATGAGATTCGGGGTGTTGTGACCCAAATGGGTTTAGAGTTCATGGCCGCAAAAGTGGTTCTCACCGCAGGAACATTTTTGGATGGCAAGATTCATGTTGGGTTAAATAATTATGCGGGTGGGCGCGCTGGAGATCCGGCAGCCGTTTCCCTGTCGGCTCGACTAAAGGAGCTAAAGCTTCCTCAGGGAAGACTAAAGACAGGGACGCCGCCACGAATTGATGGCAGAACGATTGATTTCTCTGTAATGCTCGAGCAGCCCGGAGATTTAGATCCGGTACCCGTTTTCTCTTATTTAGGCCGTCCTGAGCAGCACCCCAAACAGGTTCCCTGCTGGATTTCTCATACAAATGAACAAACCCACGATATTATCCGCGGTGGTTTAGATCGTTCTCCAATGTACACAGGTGTCATTGAGGGGGTTGGTCCCCGCTATTGCCCTTCGATTGAAGACAAGATTCATCGTTTTGCTTCTAGAAATAGCCATCAGATCTTTTTGGAGCCAGAGGGATTAACAACGAATGAGTTTTATCCTAATGGAATTTCAACCAGCCTACCATTTGATGTTCAATGGGATCTTGTTCGTAGTATTAAGGGTCTAGAATCTGCAGTCATTGTTCGCCCGGGTTATGCAATTGAGTATGATTTTTTCGACCCCCGTCACTTACGCCACAGCTTAGAAACAAGGGCCATTAAAGGCTTGTATTTTGCTGGTCAGATTAATGGCACGACAGGATACGAGGAGGCTGCAGCCCAGGGCATGCTTGCTGGCATCAATGCTGGCCTGGCCTCTCAGGGAAAAGAGCCTTGGCTGCCCAAACGTAGCGAGTCATATATTGGTGTTTTGGTCGATGATCTGATTACTTTGGGTGTACAAGAGCCTTACCGTATGTTTACCAGTCGTGCTGAATACCGCCTAAGCTTGCGTGAAGACAATGCGGATATGCGTTTAACTACGGTTGGGCGTGAGCTTGGCTTGGTTGACGATTATCGTTGGAACGTGTTCTGCAGAAAGCAAGAGGCTGTTTCACGTGAAACATCACGACTCCAGGATATTTGGGTTGGTCCAAAGCATGCGTCAGCGAGGGCTTTATCTGGTTTATTAGGCCAGGATTTATCACACGAGTGTAGTTTGGCTGATATTTTGCGCCGGCCCGGCGTTACCTATGATGCAATTACTGGCCTTGCTGATGGAATGTGGGCGCCAGAAGTTCTGGATGAAGATTTGGGCTTGGCTCAGCAAATTAGCGATCAGGTTGAAATTTCGATTAAATATCAGGGGTATATAGATAGACAGGCAGTTGAGATTGCCCGGCAAGAGCATAACGAAACATTCCCCCTGCCTGAGGCGCTTGATTACACCCAGGTTTTGGGCCTATCTAAAGAGGTTCAACAAAAGCTCAATTTGCACAAGCCGGAAACCTTGGGTCAGGCTGGAAGAATTTCTGGCGTAACACCGGCTGCCCTCTCTTTGTTGTTGGTGCACCTAAAAAAAGGTTTGGGCCGCCCTCAAGCAGAAGTCCATGAGTAATGAGTTGCTTTCTTTGGGTATTGAGGAGCTTGGTTTAGATTTAAGCCCCGAGAATATTGCTAACTTAGAGCTTTTTTTACAGGAAATGGGCCGCTGGAATCAGGTGCACAACCTAACAGCCATTGAGGGTGAAAAAAACTCAGTACGATTGCGTCTTATTGCTTCTATTACTGTTTTACCTGGAATGCGCCAATATCTTAAGTTACAAAATCCTCAAATTGCTGATCTTGGGTCTGGTGGCGGTTTGCCCGCGATTCCCATTGCAATTTTGCAGCCAGGTTGGCAAGTAAGCCTAATAGAGGCTATACGAAAAAAGACGGCATTCTTGCAGCATGTACGCGGAAGGTTGGGCTTAAAAAACATTGAAGTCTTGAGTGAGCGCGTTGAAGCGGTTGCAAAAGTGCGACCTGGAGAGTTTGACGCCGTTATTTCAAGGGCCTTTACAAATTTAGCCCATTTTTTAGAGCTTTCTCTTCCCCTGCTTAAACCAGATGGCTTGGTGTTTGCCATGAAGGCCAAGCGCGCTGATGAGGAATTGCAAGACGTTTGTATGGATAGTTGGCGTTTGATTGCCGATCAGCCCCTGTGTATCCCCAGCTTGACGGTGGAGAGGCGGTTATTGGTCCTCACCCCCATGAGAAAATTACCCCTTTAAGCAGCACATTTTTTAAGAAAAGCCATGGCGAAAATATTCTGTATTGCAAATCAAAAAGGCGGGGTTGGAAAGACAACTACAGCCGTGAATTTAGCCGCTGGTTTAGCCGGACTTGAGCAGCGCGTTTTGTTGGTAGATTTAGATCCACAAGGTAATGCCACGATGGGTTCCGGCATTGAAAAAGCAGATCTGAATACCAGTGTGTATCAAGTGTTAATTGGACTCTCTTCGGTTAAAGAGTGTGCGCAGCGTTGTGAGAGCTCTGGTTATGATGTGTTGCCAGCAAATCGTGATTTAGCTGGCGCTGAAATTGAGTTAGTTGATTTAGATTCACGTGAGCAACGCTTAAAGGATGCGCTTGCTGTTGTCGCAAGTGATTACGATTTTATTTTGATTGACTGCCCACCAGCATTGTCATTGTTAACGCTTAATGGGTTGTGTGCAGCAAATGGTGTGATTGTGCCAATGCAGTGTGAATATTTTGCGTTGGAAGGATTGTCTGATTTGGTAAACACCATCAAACAAGTGCATGCTAATTTGAACCCCGACTTGGTCATTATTGGTTTATTGCGCGTCATGTTCGATTCGCGCATGACATTGCAGCAACAAGTATCAGAACAATTGCTTGAACACTTTGGGGATAAAGTATTTAAGACCATCATTCCCCGAAATGTACGCCTTGCTGAAGCCCCGTCCTATGGGCTTCCTGGGGTTGTGTTTGATAAATCATCACGCGGCGCTAAAGCTTACTTAGAGTTTGGCGCAGAGATGATTGAGCGTATTCAGCACATGTAAAAAATCTAGAAAGAAAATATTATGGTTGTGATTAAGAAAAAAGGTTTGGGTCGTGGGCTGGAGGCGCTACTGGGTGATAAAGCACAAAAAGAAACCACGGCAGAAATTAATCGTTTGCCATTGACTTCATTGCAGGCTGGTAAATATCAGCCCCGTCAAAAAATGGAGGCGGGCGCATTGCAAGAATTAGCAGATAGCATTCGTGAGCAAGGTGTAATGCAACCATTGTTGGTGCGTTTAGTTGCTTCGGGTAAATATGAAATTATTGCTGGAGAGCGGCGCTTTCGGGCAGCTACTATAGCGGGCCTAAAAGAAGTTCCAGTCTTAGTTTCTGGTGCAGATGATCAGGCCGCTGCAGCAATGGCATTGATTGAAAATATGCAACGCGAAGATTTAAATCCTCTAGAGGAATCACAAGGTCTTGCAAGGTTGATTGAGGAGTTTGGCTTTACACACGAGCAGGCCGCAAAATCAGTCGGGAAATCACGCAGCGCAGTGAGTAATTTATTGCGCTTGAATCAGCTAGCAAAACCAGTACAGGCAATGCTGTTGGCTGGTGACATTGATATGGGCCATGCTCGCGCACTATTGCCGCTGCCGGGAGCCAGTCAAGTGGCCTTGGCCCAAAGAATCGCCGCTCAAAGACTATCTGTTCGCGAAGCTGAAAAGATGGCCACGGCCCTTGCGTTGGCCGGTGGTCAAATTGGTGACAAAAAGACTAAAACTAAAGCTGGGGCAGATGCCCCCAGCCTTGACCCCGATATGCGCCGCTTAAGCCAAGAAATCGCTGATTTGATTGGATTAAGCGCCCAATTTAAGTTCAAAGGTAAAGGTGGTGAGTTGAGAATCCAGTTCAGCCAGTTTGACGAATTGGATTCTTTGTTGAAAAAGTTGGGTGTAGAAACTTAAATTTGCCAGAAATATGCGCCCAAATCCTTTGACATATTGCACTGCACACACTAAACTCTCGGGGCTAAATTGATTCCTCAAAAAAATCGATTTTCCGAGGCAAAAGATTGGGATGAGCCTGAAGAAGAAGTCATTCGGGTTCTAAGTAAGGCGGAAATGACCGCATTGCAAGAAAGCAATGCCCTCAAACACCCCCCCCTTTCTCCTTGGAAGATTTTGCTAGCGCAAGTTGTAGTTACTGCGCTTTGTATGGTGTTTTGGTCTTTTTTTGGAGAGCCGGTAGGGTTAAGCCTTTATACTTACTCGGCCTTTTTAGGTGGTTTAATAAGCGTTTTGCCGTCAACCTTGTTTGTAATTAGGCTTGAATTGGCAAAAAAATCGCGAATGTTAAATCCAGGTAATTTTGTGGCAGCACTAGTTTCTGGCGAATTTATCAAGATTGCCGTGACATTAATGCTGTTTATTGGGGTGGCTTTTTTAATCCCCGGCGCGCTCTGGGTCCCGCTTTTGGTGACTTATGTGCTAGCCCTAAAGTGTGTGTGGCTGGCGTGGATGTGGCGCTAAAAGTAATAAATGAGATTGAACCTAAGGACTTTTAAGAGATGTCTAGCGAAGTAAACCAAGCCAACGGGGCAACTGAGCCAATGACGCCCACAGCGTACATTTCAGAGCATTTACAAAACCTTAACAATACTGGTGGACCTCAGTCATCCATCATTGACTTTAGCATTATCAATTTGGATACGATTTTTTGGGCCTCAGCAATGGGCTTGCTCGCAGTATTCATTTTGTTAATCGCAGCACGCCGTGCCACCCCAGGTGTTCCAGGCCGTTTCCAGTGTTTTGTTGAAATGATTGTGGAAATGGCAGAAACGCAGTCAAAGAGTATTGTTCATGGCGATCGCTCTTACATTGCCCCTCTCGCCCTATTTGTATTTTTCTGGATCATCCTACTCAACACCTTGGATTTAGTTCCGGTGGATTGGGTTTTGGGCGTAAACCACTTTATTGAAAGCTTTGGCGTGCATGTTCCGCACCACAAAGTTGTTCCAACAACAGACCTCAATGCCACCATGGGCATGTCTATGTCTGTTTTGCTTTTGGTTTTCTTTTATAGCTTCAAAGTGAAGGGTGTTGGAGGTTTCTTGCATGAGCTCGTTTCTGCTCCATTTGGCGCGAAATGGTACTTGGCTCCCTTTAACCTCGCCTTGAACATCATCGAATACCTCGCAAAAGGTGTTTCATTGGGAATGCGACTGTTTGGCAATATGTATGCCGGTGAGTTGGTGTTCTTGTTGATTGCCTTGTTGGGTAGCGTGTGGACGTTTAATCTAGATTTATCCCTGTTCGGATTGGTGGGTCATGTTATTGCTGGATCAGCTTGGGCCATCTTCCACATTTTGGTTATTTTGTTGCAAGCCTTTATTTTTATGATGTTGAC
>JACCDH010082888.1_pt1 | contig 13190 bp, 12 predicted proteins | sample 7442481 | NCBI WGS metagenome assembly JACCDH01 (sample SAMN15323433, study PRJNA562643) | freshwater metagenome | isolation source: river surface water | place: USA:Blue River Watershed | collected 2017-08-15
GCTTGATGACCATTCGCCACCATGGTGTAGTCTGCATCAATTTTGTTCAACAACACGCCGACTAACAGCTGGTTATCGACATTATCTTCTGCAACCAAGATACGAAGTTTTGCCAAGCAATTTGCTTCCGGCACAACTTCTTCTTCTGGATGGTGCGGTACATAATCATCAACCAAACTCACCACTTGAGTTTCGCAATTCATGGTAATTTCGAAGCAGCTGCCGATCCCTTTTACGCTCTCGACTTTGATATCGCCATGCATTTGTTGCATCAGTTTCTTCGAGATGACCAAGCCCAAACCGGTCCCGCCGAAATTACGCGTGACTGTAGCATCCGCTTGCACAAAGGGTTGGAACAGTTTCAAGAGTTCCTCAGCACTCATACCAATGCCGGTGTCTTTGATTTTCAGGATCAACTGCTCGGCACCAGTTTGATAAGCCACTTGAATCACGATCTTTCCGCGCTGCGTGAACTTTAAGGCGTTACTCGTCAGGTTCAATAACACTTGGCGAAAGCGCAACTCGTCGGCCTGAATGAATTGAGGCAACGGATAATTCAGTTCTAGCACACAGTTCAAATTTTTCGCTTTCGCTTGGTCTAAGGTCTGCTGGAAAATATCATCAACCATTGCTAAGAAGTTGAAGCTTTTCGACGACAATTCGAGTTTTTCCGCTTCGATTTTCGATAAGTCCAAGATGTCATTAATCAGATTCAATAAGTGCGCACTCGAGCGCAGCACCCGCTGCAGGTAGTCGCTTACCCTAGTTTTGTCAGTTTCAGAAATCGCATGCTCACTAAAACCGATGATTGCGGTTAACGGCGTACGGATCTCGTGGCTCATATTGGCCAAAAACACACTCTTCAATCGGTTGGCTTGCTCGGCCGCTTCACGAGCGGTAATCAGCTGCTGGTTGGCAGTCGCTAAATTACTGTTTGCCCGCGCTAAGTCTTGGGTACGTTTTTGAACTTTATCTTCAAGTTGTTGCTTGTACGCCCGCTCGCGTTCGCGATAGACCCGTAATTGCCGAACCATGACGTTAAAGGCCGCAAACATGTCGCCCAATTCGTCCTGTTTTTTCACCGTCAACAAAGTGCTCAAATCGCCACGACCGACAGCAGTTTTGGCTTCGGTCAGAATTTTGATAGGTTCGAAGATGTATTTGACCAGCAGCCAATAACAAAGCAATGGCAAACCAAGCGCAAATATCACACTGCCACCGAACAACAACCAAGGCAGGTAAATTTGATCAGCATATAACTCATCTTCCGATACCGCACTGACCAGCATAAATTCGCCAGGCAAGGTCGAACCAAGCACAAGCATAGGTTTACCGAGCAATGTCACTGGTTTTAGTAATTCCGCACCAACGGCTTGTTGCACTTCGGCAAAATTAGACGGCGCTAAGGTGCTACCGACTAACATCGATTTATCGGCGTACGAAATAACCCCTGTTGGACTAACCAGTAAAGTCACATTTGACGGCAACATCCGATTTTGCACGACTTGATCGAGCAAACCGATATTAAGCGTAACTAAGACATAACCCCATAAGCGATTGATATCAGCTACATTTTGCGCAGGTTGATACACTTTTTGCGCGATAATCACCCGCAACTCGCTTTGCTCGGTATCCCGGCCGATAAAAATTCCGGAGTCGTCAACCATACCTTGTAAGCTGGAAAAGTAATCGGCACGAAAACGCGCACCAGGCATTTGCCCAGCAGGATTACGCGGTTCCGTGAGGACAATTTCACCATTTAATTTCAGCAATTTGATTTGATAAATTTCAGAGGATTGCTGTTGGAAATGGGTAATGGTTTGTCGAAGTTTAGTTTCATTCGCTTGCGGATCAGATAGATAGGCAGTAGTGACCGGGTTCTTGCTTAGCTGATTTAGCGATTGTTGCTGCGACGAGAAAAAATGCTCCAGCTTTTGCTGCTGATCCGCCAAATGACGCGCAACCTTGCCGTAAGCCTGCTGTGAATAAGCGACCGTACTATAGTTGTAGGCGAGATACCCAAAGAACACTGTGGGTAACACCAGCAACGGAAACATATATAAGACAAGGGTTTCGCGGAGTTTCATTAGTCCTTTAACCTGCACCCAAACATGAGACTTAAATCTTTGTTACAGCATAACCAGCTGTAACGAAACCGACAACATCTTTCACTTGTTGTCACTGGCTTGGGGCATCCATTCCCCAATACCAAGGTAAAGCGGATCCTTGGACCCGCTTAATTTTGCCCAAGCTTAATTTTGCCCAAGATAAAAGGCGGCAAGGCTGCTAACAGGCGCTGCTGATGGCTTGCTATGCTGCCAGTCACCACCGTCAACACCGCTGCCTGCGATATCAAGATGTAGGTATGGAACACCGGCATTATGCGCGCTGTCTTGTTTCAAACCAGCTGCAACCACCAAAAATGCCATTGGGAACTGGTGGCCACGAGCCGTTACTGAAGAAGGTGCATTATTACAGCTAAGTACATCATCGGCAGAAGTACGTGGGCGAATGAAGGCAAAGTCTTCACGACGGCTGGTTGATACTTCATGCGGATCTGCCCATAACTCACCAATTGCGGCAAGACGAGCGGACAATTGTTGCTTTTTCGCCGCACCGTTTTCAACGAGTGCCGTGTACGGACCAACAGCACGTGCTGCATGGCCTGTTAAGGTTGCTACGGTAAATAAAGTCGGGTTGACAGCAGTTGCCGCATCAAGACGTAGATGAGATAGCAAATCAGCAAGCACTAAGCGGCCTTCGGCATCGGTGTTACCAATTCGCACGCGCACACCGGCATGGCTAGTGATGATCTCATCAGCAACAAAGGCATCTGAGCCAATGCTGTTGCGCACAGCACCAATTTCAACCACGACTCTTAAACCTTTTGGCTGCAGCAAAGCGACGGTTTTCATAAAACCAGCAACAGCTGCTGCGCCGCCTTTATCGCGGCTCATTCCGGCCATTGCACCGTTAATTTTCAGATCAGCACCGCCGGTGTCGTAAACCAAGCCCTTACCGGCAAACAATAAAGTCTCGGTAATTTCGCCTTCGCCAACATACTCCATCCGAATAACAGCTGGCTTATGCCGCTCCACCATTAATGAGCTGCGGGCAACTGCCATTAACAATGGATAATCAGCCAATAAGGTATCGACATCAGTTTCGACATCTACACGGACTTTTGAGCTGGCGAATGCCTCAACACAATAATCAGCAAAACGACGCGGTGTCATACGCTCTGGTTCAGTACCACACAAATCTCGAGCGACCCGTCGCCCCGCTTCGGTAGCTTTCACGAATGCGGCAACGCTGTCGGCAACGCCAACCAAACCAATTGTTTGCACTGGCTCGACCGCCAATTCACCACGAGCCTCACGACCTTCAAGCGGCTGCCACAGCGCTTGCGCCATCGCTAAATACACAACTTCAACCGCATGTTGATAACGAGCGTCAGCATGAGCTTGCACCCAAACTAATGGATTCACTGCGCCTGAGGCTTTTGCTTGGGCGATAGCTTGTTTGGCAACATCAGCAAAACAACGTACGTCATCATAATCACGGTGTAATAGGCCAGTTGGTGCCAACACTAACCGCTGACCTGGGGCTTTATCATTTAACAAAGTCACAGTCTCAGCACCGATGCGGCGGTCAACCTTGGCGGCTGCGATAACAGACGCTTTAATGCCGTCATGCGGAATAGTCGAAAAATCCTGAGCGACGACAATTAATGCGTCCCATGTAGAATTCTGCAGCGCTGAGGTTAAATTCGCACAAGCGACTGGAATAGGAAAAGCCATATTTATCATATCCTTGGGTAAGAGTAGATGGAGTATGCAACAAACGCTCTGTGGGCGCTTTAGATGATTTTATTTTGTTGCCATTCTTTTTCTTTGCGCATGCGTTCTTGGCGCTTTTCGCATGGATTTTCGCAGTCACACGCTTTTTCTATGCCTAATGCGTCAAGACCACCACAGCTTCCGGCAATCGTTTTACGCTGCACCATATAGCCAATCGCCATAGCTGCTACCACAACCAACATAATGACAAATGTTAGGACAAAGACTTCCATCGCACACCTCTGCGTTTTGACTGGGACAACGACCCAAATAGCCGTTGTGACGTGCCTCTATTGTACCAGCCTTTCGCCAAGCTGTGCCAGCGGGACGCCACCGCGACAAAGCAAAGTCGAGAAGGCTTGTTTAGTTGTAGTTACAGTGACATACCAAGACCACCAGAAATCGCTATGCCAATCGAGTTGTGCGCATCCTACCATTGCGCTTGCCTGATTTATCTCAGCAAATTAGCGCTTAAGCACTAACATGCCATGGGTTTATCAACGTCTTTATTTTGCTACAGACATAAAAAAACCAACCCGAAGGTTGGTTTTTCTTGGAGCTGATGTCGGGCTATTAACCGCCGAAGTCATCCAACAGAATGTTGTCGTCTTCTACACCTAAGTCTTTCAGCATAGCGATAACAGCTTTGTTCATCATTGGAGGACCACACATGTAGAATTCACAATCTTCTGGAGCTTTGTGATTCTTCAGGTAGTTTTCTAAAATGACGTTATGGATGAAACCAGTGTAGCCAGTCCAGTTGTCTTCCGGTTGCGGATCAGACAAGGCAACATGCCACTTAAAGTTTTCGTTCTCAGCTTGCAACATATCGAAATCTTCAACATAGAACATTTCACGTTTCGAGCGAGCACCGTACCAGAAAGTCACTTTACGTTTGGTTTTTAACCGGCGTAATTGGTCGAAAATATGTGAACGCATTGGCGCCATACCAGCACCACCGCCGATGAACACCATTTCTGCATCGGTATTCTTCGCGAAGAACTCACCGAATGGACCAGAAATCGTCACTTTATCGCCAGCTTTTAAGCTCCAAATATAAGAAGACATTTTACCGCATGGCAAGGTCAGGTTGTTTGGCGGAGGAGTCGCGATCCGCACGTTCAACATGATGATGCCTTCTTCTTCTGGATAGTTAGCCATTGAATAAGCACGAATAGTCTCTTCGTTTACTTTAGATTCTAAAGTAAAGAACTTGAAGCGTTCCCAGTCACCGCGGTATTCAGCAGGAATGTCGAAATCTGCATACTTAATATGGTGAGCTGGCGCTTCGATCTGGATGTAACCACCAGCGCGGAACGGTACTGATTCACCATCAGGAATCTGCAGCTTCAATTCTTTGATGAAAGTAGCTTTGTTGTCGTTAGAGATAACAGAACAAGCCCACTTTTTGATACCAAAGATTTCCGGTTCAACTTCGATGTCCATGTCAGTTTTTACACTAACTTGACAAGCTAAACGGCAACCTTCGCGGCGTTCACCTTTGGTCAAATGACCAAATTCAACTGGCAGTACATCACCGCCACCTGAGTGCACATGCACACGACATTGACCGCAAGAACCACCACCGCCACAAGCTGATGACAAGAAAATGCCTTTATCAGCTAACACGCCTAATAATTTACCGCCAGCATTGGCTTTAATCGCTTTGCTCGGGTCACCGTTGATGCTGATGGTTATTTCACCTGAAGATACCAGCTTCGCTTTGGCTGCCAAAATCATGACAACCAAGGCAACCACTAGCAAGGTGAACATCCCAACGCCAAGAATTATCTCTTGCATTGCTTTTTCCTTATACTACCGATGCTTACAGGGACACGCCTGAGAAGGACAAAAAGCCCAAACTCATCAGACCGACCATAATAAAGCGTGAACCTAAACCACGTAATGCCACAGGAATGTCTGCATACTTCAGTTTTTCACTGACCGCCGCCATTACTGTAATTGCCATGGTCCAACCAATACCGCTGCCCACACCGAACACAGCACTTTCTGCTAAGGTGTAATCGCGCTCAACCATAAAGGCCACCGCACCGAAAATCGCACAGTTTACTGTGATTAACGGCAGGAAAATACCAAGTGCGTTGTACAGTGAAGGAACATATTTATCTAAAAACATTTCCAAAACTTGCACTAAACCAGCGATTACACCGATGTACGCGATAAAGCCTAAGAAGCTCAAATCGGTATCCGGGAAACCAGCCCATGCTAAAGCACCTGGTGCCAAGAATTGTTTGAACACGATGTTATTTAATGGTACTGACAAAGCCAGAACCACAGTCACCGCGACACCCAAACTAAACGCTGTTTTCACTTGTTTAGATATGGCAATAAAAGTACACATCCCAAGGAAGAAGGATAGTGCCATGTTCTCAACGAACACTGCACGAACGAACAAACTAATATAATGTTCCATGAAACTCTCCTTAGTGCTTCTCTTGTTGCTCTGGACGCCATGTACGCAGAGCCCAGATCAAACCGCCGATGATGAAGAAAGCACTTGGTGGCATTAACATCAGACCATTCGGAATATACCAACCGCCGGCACTAACCAGTGGCATTAATGGATAGCCTAATAAAGTACCTGAACCTAAGGTTTCACGAAGTACAGCAACTAAAACTAGCAATACGGTATAACCTAAGCCGTTACCGATACCGTCCAAGAAAGACATTAACGGTGGGCTCTTCATCGCATAAGCTTCTGCGCGACCCATAACGATACAGTTGGTGATAATCAGACCAACGAATACTGACAATTCTTTTGCTACGTTGTAGGCATAAGCTTTCAGTACTTGGTCAACGACGATTACCAATGAAGCGATGATGGTCATTTGCACGATAATCCGCACACTCGATGGAATGTGGTTACGAATCATCGAAATAAACATACTTGAAAACGCGGTAACCAAGGTAAGAGCAACACCCATAACTAAGGCTTTGTCTAACTTCGTTGTTACAGCCAGCGCCGAACAAATACCAAGTACTTGTAAAGCAATTGGGTTATTGGCGAATACTGGTCCAAATACCAGTGACTTCATTTCTTTTGCACTAGCCATTGTTTAATGCTCCTTGACGAACTTTAGTCAGGAATGGCGCGAAGCCCTTAGCACCAGCCCAGAAAGTGAAAGAGTTCTGAACACCTTTACTAGTTAAGGTAGCACCCGACAAACCATCAACATCTGATGCAGATGTAGGAATTGCATTACCAGGTTTCAAAATTTTGATTGCTGGATTGCCTGCATCATCTAAAAGTTTTTTGCCAACAAATTGGGCAACCCAAGTTGGGTTTTGGATTTCACCACCTAAACCTGGAGTTTCACCATGTTCATAGTAATTCAAACCTTTAATAGTATTGCCATCTTTATCAAGAGCGATAAAGCCGTGCATAGTTGACCATAAGCCGTAACCATGGATTGGTAATACTACAAAACTCACTTTCTTCGACTCAACGCCTTCTGCGTAAGCTAAATAAACTGGTGCGATATTCGCACGAGTTTTGATTTTCGCTACGTCATCTTTCTCGTCCAATTTGATTGAGCCCGTAGGATCTTTCATCATCTTCCGATAGTCATAAGTCAAAGGATCTTGGTCAACAAAATCACCGGTATCTAAGTTTACTAAACGCACTTGCACATGTTTATCAAACTGCGCCTTGATGTCAGTGCCTTCTAACATACCGACTGCAACTAAAATGTTTTTCTGAGCATCCAGCAGTTTGTTTTCTGCTTGTTTTGGACGCAAACCTACAGCTGATGCCGCGACGAAAATCGCACAAATCAGACACAGGCCAATAACGACAAAAAACGTTTTGCCGATACTTTCATTGTTATTAGACATTACGTGCCAGCCTCCGCTTAATATTCCCTTGAGCAACCATGTAATCGAATACCGGAGCAAACAAGTTAGAGAATAGAATCGCCAGCATCATGCCTTCTGGATAAGCCGGGTTCACTACTCGAATCATCACGACCATAAAACCAATCAATGCACCATAGGCGAACTTACCTGTATTGGTGAATGATGCAGAAACTGGGTCTGTTGCCATAAAGAATGTACCAATGGCAAAACCGCCCAACACCATGTGCCAATACCAAGGCATTGCAAACATCGCGTTGGTGTCAGAACTGATCATATTAAACATGGTTGCGAAAAACGCAGTGCTTAACAGCACACCAGTGACAATACGCCATGATGCGATACGGAAATAAATCAGTGCTAAACCACCGACAATCAGAGCCAAGGTAGAAGTTTCACCAATTGAGCCTGGGATAAAACCGTAGAACGCATCCCACCACTGTTGATTGATAGACCAGTCAGTCACTTCACCGTTTGCAGCTTTCGATAACCAAGTAGCACCCGCATAACCATCAGCAACAGTCCAAACTTTATCGCCTGAAATTTGCGCTGGGTAAGCAAAGAACAAAAACGCACGGCCCGCTAAGGCTGGGTTTAAGAAATTACGGCCAGTTCCACCGAACACTTCTTTTGCCACAACGATACCAAAAGTGATACCTAATGCGGCTTGCCACAGCGGAATAGTTGCAGGGAGAATCAGCGCAAAGAGGATTGAAGATACGAAGAAACCTTCGTTGATTTCATGTTTGCGGACAGATGCAAACAAGACTTCCCAAAAACCACCGACTAAGAACACTGTTGCATAAATAGGCAGGAACCAGCAGGCGCCGTACCACATTTTGCTGCCCCAGCCAGATTCAGCAGTTAATTCACCGCCTAACATTTGGAACAACGCAACCTGCCAAGTATCAGGCAGAGTAACAGTCGCAGACAACACTGAAGCCGCTTGATGGCCAATGTTGAACATACCAAAGAACATCGCTGGGAATAACATTAACCATACGAAGATCATGATACGTTTCAGATCGATACTGTCACGCACATGAGTAGACGATTTGGTCACTTTACCCGGAGTGTATAAAATTGTGGCAACAGCTTCATAAAGCGCATACCACTTTTCATACTTGCCGCCCTTTTCAAAAGACGGTTCAATACTTTCTATATAATGCTTTAAACTCATCGTCAGCCTTCCTTCTGGATGGTCGTCAGACAGTTACGTAATGCCACACCGTAGTCGTATTTACCAGGGCAGACAAAAGTACATAACGCTAAGTCTTCTTCATCCAGTTCTAAACAACCCAGAGATATTGCGCCATCGGTGTCGCCAACCAACAAATCCCGCAGCAACAATGTTGGCAGAATATCCAGTGGCATCACGCGCTCGTAGTTACCAATTGGTACCATGGCACGGTCAGAACCGTTGGTCGTGGTTGTCATATTAAATAAACGCTTCGGACTTAAATGCGACAAGTACGCACGGGTTACTGAGAATTTTTGAGCGCCTGGAGCAATCCAGCCTAAAAACTCTTTCTCAAAACCTTCAGTTAAAACGGCGATTTGTGAATGGAAACGGCCTAAATAGGCGTTTACACCAACAGCTGCTTTACCCGCTAATACTGAACCAGAGATAATACGATTATTACCTTCGTTCAGCTCATTGGCGGTTAAATCTGCCATAGCAGCGCCAAGTACGGTTTTAATCAAACGTGGAGATTTAACTACAGGACCGGCCAAAGAAACTACGCGATCTGCATAGTACTCACCTGAAGTGAATAATTTGCCGATGGCGATAACATCTTGATAGTTGATGTGCCAAACCACCTTTTTCAAAGAGACTGGCTCTAAGAAGTGAATGTGGGTACCTGGCAAACCTGCAGGGTGTGGACCACCGAATTCTTCAACTGTGACATTGGCAGGCGCTGGCATTGCTGCACCCGGCGCTTTACACAGAATGACTTTGCTACCAGCGATGCGCGTTAACACAGTCAAACCGTGTTCGAAAGCATCTTTCTGCGTTGCAATAACCACAGTAGGGTCAGCTGCATGCGGATTGGTATCAATCGCAGTCACGAAAATCGCGCGTGGAGTGCTATCAATCGCCGGAACTTGGCTAAATGGACGAGTGCGGAACGCAGTCCATAAACCAGAATCCAATAATTGCTGTTTAACCACTGCGTCTTCTAATGAAGCAAGTTGCGCTGCTGGATAAGTGGCAAATTGCACACTTTCAGCAGAACCGTCAGCTTCAATAATTAACGATTGGAAAACACGTTTAGCACCGCGGTTGATGGCAGTGACAGTGCCGGCAATAGCTGCAGTAAACTTAACGCCAGGATTCTTTTTGTCTTCAAAAAGCGCCTGACCTTTTTTTACTTTATCCCCAACCTCAACCAGCATTGTAGGACGCATACCAACAAAGTCTTCACCCAGCACAGCGACCGATTTGACGGCTGAACCGCCAGAGATCTCTTGTTTAGGACTGCCCAAAAGGGGAATGTCCAATCCATTTTTGATTTTAATCATACGTACTTGCACTACTTTAACGGGAAGAAACAGGGCCTGGTTATTTTTGGCTGCTCGCCTCGCAGCGCACCTGGCGAAAACCGGCTAATAAATAACCAGATTTCACCAGATACACGTACACAGCGGCGGATTTTAGCACTAAACCCTCAGACCAGCTATGATAAATAACAAAATTGTGGCGGTCAGGACATCGACTGAAGCCAAGTGTAGTCAACTTTAAATGCTTTGCGTAAAAAACCAGCAAAACTGCATAAAATTCCTCTTACACTGCAACAAAATGTCCTATTGACCCCCACCCTCTTGTTCTGTTACCCACTTGCGCAAACAAAAGCCGCATCATTTGCGGCTTTATTATCTTAAGCTAAATTGGCAAGAGTGACCATCGGCGAAACATCTGCTTCATAGTCAACGTGCGCATAACCAAACCCAAATAATCTCAAGAATTCTTGGTGGTAGCCTTTATAGTCGGTCAAGTCATCGATATTGTGTGATTCAACTTGGTCCCAAAGAGCTGCGACTTTCGCTTGGATATGATCAGCAAGTTCTTTACCATCCATCCGCAAACGACCGCCCTCATCAAGCTGACGTGCTGGGTTGTAAAGGCATTGGTTAAACAATCCATAAATTTGTTCGATACAACCTTCGTGGCTGCCTTCGGCTTTCATCACTCGGTACAGCAATGAAATGTAAAGTGGCATGATCGGAATCGCAGAACTAGCTTGAGTCACTAACGCTTTTAATGACGCAACATAAGCATGGCCGTTTTGCGCTTTCAATTTTGTCGTAATTGCACTTGCAGCACGATCTAAATCTTCTTTGGCACGACCGATTGTCGCTTTACCATAGATTGGCCAAGTTAATTCTTTACCAATGTAGGTATATGCAACGGTTTGACAATTGTCAGCCAGAACACCAGCTGCATGCAGTTGATCTAACCAACGCTCCCAATCTTCACCACCCATTACTTTAACAGTGTTGAAAATCTCGTCGTCATTTGCCGGTTCAACTGAAACTGATTCAATTTCACGCTTGCTCGTATTCAGGTTCTTCGCTGTATAAGCTTGACCTATAGGTTTTAATACTGAGCTATATACTTCGCCAGTCACAGGATCTTTGCGGCGCGGTGCGGCAAGGCTATAAACCACTAAATCGATTTTGCCCATTTCGCTACGGATGATATTGATCGCTTGTGATTTCAATTCATCGGTAAAAGCATCACCGTTTAAGTGTTTGTTCCACAAGCCTTCAGCTTTGGCCGCAGCTTCAAAAGCTGCGGTGTTGTACCAGCCTGCAGAGCCAGTTTTGCCTTCAGAAGCTTCTTTTTCAAAGAAAATCCCTAAGGTTTTTGCACCAGAGCCAAAAGCTGCAGTAATACGTGAAGCTAAGCCATAACCCGTTGATGCACCAATCACTAATACATTTTTCGGGCCGTTTTGCACTGCCCCTTGTTGTTTGACGTAAGTAATTTGTTCAGCAACATGTTCAGCACAACCCACAGGGTGAGCATTTGTGCAGATAAATCCACGGATCTTCGGTTGAATAACCATAAAATTAAACCTGTAATAAGACAAAACAGCGGTTAGTGTAAAACTTTAACAGCATAAACAGGTCTGATCAGCTAATAATTTAGCAAATTAGCTGTAGTGAACCTGTGGCGATTTTGTTGGATTATTGGCGAAAATGAGCATCAAGCTGACGATTTCCCAAGAAAAAAGCGGCTATGTAGCCGCCTTCTCTCGCTTAGAACCACCAAAACACTTTGGCGATGCCGGCGGTTTTTCCGCGTAGTATTCGTACCATTCGCTTGGTGTATATGTGTGTAACGCTAGCGCGTGAATTTTTTCAGCGAGCTCAGCGGCCACCACTGCGTTAACAGCGCGATGACGCTGCAATAGGCGCATGCCGTCAAACTGTGGTGTGACGATGACCACTTTAAAATGAGACTCCGCACCTTGCGGCACGTTGTGCATATGACTTTCATCAACCACATCAAGAAACACCGGGTCGAAGGCGCTCAACAATTTTTGCTCAATCGAGGTATGAATCAACATTGTGCTCTGCTCCTTCTTTGCTTAATCTTCTCTACTCTAGTTAAGGTGACTGCCCTTGTCAGCAAGAATTCATCGGCAAAAAAAGATAAATTTTTTCTCTTGCCAAAATTACTGTTCGTAGGCTACTCACCAATTCAAGGCGGCTTAATCCTTAAACTTTAGGGAGCTATATACCTAAAAGTTAAGTTAAACCGCTGTGCTGACGCCGACGCTTGCTTGGGCAAACGATGCTGCCAATACTGCTGACACTCGCCTGCCATCAACAGCAAAGAACCGTTCGCTAACTCCAATTGCAACTGGGTTTGTGTCTGGCGATGGCGCAAATCAAATCGACGTTGCTGCCCCAAACTTAAAGAGGCAATTTGCGGTGCATCACCAAGTTCGGGTTCATCATCACTGTGCCAACCCATGGCTTGTGAGCCGTCACGATACCAATTTAACAACACACAATTAAATCTTTGTTGCAAAGCCTGATTAATTTGCTGAGTCAGTTGCCAGATTTCCGCATGCCATGGCTCTGGTTGAAACGTCACACCAGAATAGCGATAACTGCAATGGCTATCGCCCATCCACAGTTGTTGACGCGGAATGACAATTTTCCGACCAAACATCATTATTTCAGGCTGCTGCCAAGGTAAGGCTGGTAGCGTCGCCATCAGCGCCTCAGCTGCTGGTTCAGTGAGAAATTGCGGCCAATAATACAGTTCAGCGTTTGGCAGCTGAAAATACTGGGCTGTTGGCGCTACACGACTTAAGTTGTCCTGTAGGGTCGGATCTGGCAAAATAACCCCCTTCTTCTTTAGTGTTTAAGCATCATGAGCCAACTTTTCGCAATCGGTGACCAGTCTTTGTCGCTGGACCGCTACCCACCGGACCAGAAAAACCGCAGTTTACAAGCCTGGGA
>JACCDH010448940.1_pt1 | contig 13187 bp, 10 predicted proteins | sample 7442481 | NCBI WGS metagenome assembly JACCDH01 (sample SAMN15323433, study PRJNA562643) | freshwater metagenome | isolation source: river surface water | place: USA:Blue River Watershed | collected 2017-08-15
ATATGATGTTAGGCTTGAAAGAGAATGTAATCACAGGTCATTTAATCCCTGCAGGTACCGGTCAAAAAGAGTTCGAGAAATTGATCGTAGGAAGCAAGGAAGAATATGAAGTGTTGGCTACAACGCGAGAAGCAATGAGCTTTGACGAAGAAGAATAATACACATTCGTATAAAATGTTAAAAAGCAGGAAGTAGTCATATTTCCTGCTTTTTTTATGTCCATTTTAGGTGTAGGATTTAGATTTTTACTTATTTTTATAGGGTAGCGCATAGGGTATGCGCAGCTTATTAATAATTAATTATTTCAAATGAAATCGATCTCTTGGGTAGTAAATGGTGTTTTGGCAATTGCGGTAATTGTTTTGTATTTTCTACATTTTAACAGTTCCAACCTGCCGGTAAAGTCCGCTGCATTGTCAAGTGATAATGTTAAAATAGCCTATTTTGAAATTGACTCTATTCAAAACAATTATGAATTCTTTAAAGATGTAAAATCTGCTTTGCAAGTAAAGGATATGGATAATGCAAAACAGTTAACTGCTTTAAAAAATGCATACATAGCAAAGTATCAAGATTTACAAAAGAACGGACAATACCTTTCTCAAGCAGAAGTAGGTAGTCGTCAACAAGATTTAGTGCAAGCAGAGAAAAATTATACAAATAAAGAACAACAACTTTCTCAAGAGCTACAAGAGGAGAGTTTTAAACGTTTACAAGAAGTAAAAAAGAAGATTGAAGTGTATTTAGAAAAGTACAATAAAAACAAAACCTTTGCCTACATCTTTTCAAGCAATCCAGATTTAATGTATTACAAGGATACCGCTTATGATATCACCGCAGATATCATTAAAGGATTAAATGACGAATACAAGCCAAAAAAATAATTTACCATAAAATCCCGTTTACCTAACGGGATTTTTTTTACTTGATCGTACCCCTAAAATTTAAAAGCATATGTCAACTCAAAATACTCAATTTAAACCTACCTTAAGTGCTTTTGATGCTACGATGATTGTAGCAGGAAGTATGATTGGTTCAGGTATATTCATTGTAAGTGCCGACATTACTCGCAATGTAGGTTCAGCAGGCTGGCTAGTTGCGGTATGGCTATTAACCGGCTTTATGACGCTTACAGCAGCCTTAAGTTACGGAGAGCTTAGTGCGATGTTTCCAAAGGCCGGAGGGCAGTATGTGTACTTAAAAGAGTCCTATAATCCCTTGTTAGGATTTTTATATGGCTGGAGCTTTTTTTCCGTGATACAAACGGGTACCATTGCAGCAGTAGGGGTGGCTTTCAGCAAATTTGCGGGCTATTTTTTTCCTTCCTTGGAAATGACCGATGCTAATATCCTTTTACAAATAGGATTTCTCAAAATATATCCTGCTCAATTGGTGTCCATTGCTATTATTGTTTTACTTACTTATATTAATACCAAGGGTGTACAAGGCGGTAAATTAATTCAAACTACATTTACCGTAACTAAATTGGCTTCCTTATTTGGGTTGATTGGTTTTGGATTTTTGTTGGCTTCTAAATCAAGTATCTGGAATGCGAATTGGGAAAATGCATGGTCTATGCATTCCATTGCTACGGATAATAGTACCACTCCCATATTTGGAGTTGCTATCTTAGGAGCCATTGCAGCAAGTATGGTTGGTTCTATATTTAGCAGTGATGCATGGAACAATGTGACTTTTATTGCAGGGGAGATAAAAAATCCTCAACGTAATATTGGACTAAGTTTATTCTTGGGTACTTTAATTGTAACAGTTATTTATATTGCTGCCAATCTCATGTATTTAAGTGTACTTCCTTTACATGAAATTGCGAATGCCCCAGCGGATAGAGTGGCTGTAGCTGCTTCCAACGTGATTTTTGGGAATATCGGAACCTATGTGATTGCAGTGATGATAATGATTTCCACTTTTGGTTGTAACAATGGGTTGATTTTAGCCGGTGCAAGGGTTTATTACACCATGGCACAGGATGGATTGTTCTTTAAGAAAGCAGGTACTTTAAATAAGAATGCAGTTCCTGCTTGGGCTTTATGGGCACAATGTGTGGTGGCTGGATTATTATGTTTGAGTGGTAAATATGGGGACCTATTGGATATGGTTTCTTTCATTGTAGTTATTTTTTATATTTTAACCATTATAGGCATATTCATTTTACGTAAAAAGCGTCCCGAAATGGAACGTCCTTACAAAGCATTTGGCTATCCTGTATTGCCTGCTATCTATATATTAATGGGAACTTGTTTCTGTGTATTGTTAATTATTTACAAGCCTAATTTTACTTGGCCTGGCTTAATAATTACCCTCATTGGTATACCTTTGTATTATATCGCACTGCGTAATCAAAAAAAAGTGGCTTAGTTATGTTGGATCAATCTGCTGTAGAAAAATTATTTAATTCCTTTACCCATACCAAGATAGGAGTGGTAGGAGATATCATGTTGGATACTTATTGGTGGGGATCGGTTGAACGAATTTCGCCGGAGGCACCCGTGCCTATCGTTTCCTTACAACGCAAAGAAACGAGGGTAGGTGGCGCTGCCAATGTAGCGCTTAATATAGCAGCCTTAGGGGCACAAACTACTTTGTTTGCAGTGATTGGTAAGGATGCAGAAGGTGCTGAACTAAATGAATTGTTGAGTGCCGAGGGAATAGAAACAAAGTACATTCATGAAACGGATCAACGAGTAACTACGAATAAAGTACGTGTAATGGGACGCAATCAACAAATGATGCGTTTAGATCATGAACACACACAAGACCTGAGTGAGGTGGAAGCAAATGCATTATTAGCTAATTTTTATGCTTATGTAGACGCAGAAAATCCAAACTTGGTTATTTTGGAAGATTACAATAAAGGGGTATTAACGCCAAAAGTTATTACGGCAATTATTGCTTATTGCAATAAAAAGGGAATACCTACTGCTGTGGATCCCAAACACAAAAACTTTTTAGCCTATAAAGGTTGTACCATTTTTAAGCCTAATTTAAAAGAAGTGAAAGAGGGTTTAAAAATTGAAGTGCCTGTCATTAACTTAACAGAAATGAATACGGTACATGAGGCATTGCATGCCCATTTGCAACATCAGGTTTCATTTATTACGCTTTCAGAACATGGAGTTTATTTTGGTATGTCCAATGCACAAAAATTAATACCAACGCATATCCGTAAAATTTCCGATGTAAGTGGGGCTGGAGATACCGTGATTGCAGTTGCCAGCTTAACCTATGCAAGTACGCATAATATGGAACTGGCGGCAGAGCTAGCCAATATTGCAGGTGGATTGGTTTGCGAGTTGGTTGGCACAGCACCAATTCAGAAATCTATCTTGGAAGCAGAAGTCATTAAATTATTGGTAAAATAAACTATCGCTTTTTTTGTAGTCTCTAAATTTTAAATATGTATTCTAATAAAGTAGCGATTATTGTTGCGGGTGGAACAGGCCAAAGAATGGGATCGGTTGTTCCTAAACAATTTTTATCCATTCAAGGGAAGCCTATTTTATTACATACTATTGACCAGTTTGTAGTTGCTTTTTCAGACATAAAATTAGTGGTGGTTTTGCCTGAAGGATATATTGAAGAAGGCAAAGAATTGATTCGTCAAAACGGTTTTACTAAAAATATTGTATTTGTTGCTGGAGGAGATACGCGTTTTCAGTCTGTAAAAAATGGCCTTGGTCAAGTAAATGAATCGGCCATTGTATTTGTTCATGATGCAGTAAGATGTTTATTAACACCAGCCCTAATTCAAAGGTGTTATCAACAGGCTTTGGAAAAAGGTTCAGCAATTCCTGCGGTTAGTTCTACAGACACGGTTCGATTAATCAAAGGCAATAACAATGAGTTGTTTGACAGAGAGAATGTGATGTTAATCCAAACCCCACAAACTTTTAAGTCCGACCTATTATTAACTGCCTTTAATCAGGACTTCAATGCCAATTTTACAGACGAGGCAAATGTAGTAGAGGCAAGTGGCAACTCTGTTTATTTAGTAGATGGTGAATTTGAAAATATCAAAATCACTAGACCTTTGGATTTAGCAATAGCTGAGTATATTTTAGCGAAGCGATTCGCGTAATGGATGTTCGTAGGTAATTTCCAGTAATTAATCCCTAGTCTTCCTCGTCAAAATTGATGGCATATTCAGATCCGTCTTCTTTTGGAGGCTTAGGATCTTCAACAGGGGCTTGACTTAGTACAGCAGTACTCTTGTTTATTTTTTCTAAAATTTGATGCGCTACTTCCATTGCTAAATAGCCGTCAATTTCACTCACAATCGTAGGCTCGTCATTTTCAATAGACTGCACAAAGCTGGTTAATTCTGCTTTAATGGCATTGCCTTCTTCGATCACAGGATTGTAGATAGAAATGGTCTTCGTACCTGCATGAGTTTCTATGTCAAAAGAGAAACTATCTTCTTCGTCCGGTTGCTTTAATTTGATAATTTCAGTGGTCTTTTCTAAGAAGTCAATTCCAATATAGGCGTCTTTTTGAAACAAGCGAATTTTGCGCATTTTCTTCATGCTTATCCTGCTACTAGTTAGGTTAGCTACACAACCGTTATTAAACTCTATTCTTACGTTGGCAATATCCGGCGTGTCTGTAAGCACTGCAACACCACTAGCAGAGATGCTTTTTACATCGCTTTTTACAATACTTAAAATAATATCAATATCATGTATCATTAAATCAAAAATGACACTTACTTCTGTTCCTCTAGGATTGAATTGAGCCAGTCTATGCACTTCAATAAATAAGGGGTTCAAGGCTGCGTTTTTTAAGGCAGTATAAGCAGGGTTAAATCTTTCCACATGGCCAACCTGTAATTTTACATTGGCCTCTTTAACCATATTTACAATGGCCTTACCTTCTTCGATGGTATTGGCCATTGGCTTTTCTACAAAAACATGTTTCCCTGTTTTAATCGCCATTTCACAAACCGGAAAATGTAAGTGAGTAGGGGTAACAACATCAATAATATCTGATGCAGCAATTAAGGCTTCTTCATCCATAAAGCGGGGAATACCATATTTGGCTTCCACTTCCTTTGCATTGTCATTGCTAGGATCAAAGAAACCAATTACTTGAACGTTCGGAATTTCCATCCAATTATTTAAGTGAAATTTTCCCAAATGGCCCACTCCAAACACTCCCACTTTAAGCATAGATCATAGTTTTAATGCTTCAAAGTTACATGATAAGCCCCTGATTTTCAAGCATGCTCATAGGTTGTGGAAAATTGGTTGGCTGCTGTTGATACTTATCTATTTTGTACCTTTAAGTACAATACTTTGGTTATGAATGCTCAAATTCAACATTTATATGACTTGTCGGCTAAGCCTAGCCGGAAAATTATTGGGCTGATGAGTGGGACTTCCCTGGACGGCCTTGATATTGCATTATGTGAAGTAGGTGGATCTGGGATAGGCACCACCATGGAATTGTTGAATTTTGTGACCATTCCTTTTGATATGGATTTCAAAAATAGAATCCTTGAATTTTTTTCTAAACAACAGGTTTCTCTTGAGCTACTTACATTATTGCATCCATGGGTGGCTTTACAACATGCCAAAATGATCAATAAGGCTTTAACAGATTGGGGAATTGCTAAAGAACAAGTAGATTTAATTGCAAGCCATGGACAAACGATTTACCATGCACCTAAATCACTGCACCCAAATTCCGAATATGGCCCAGCTACTTTGCAAATAGGAGATGGGGATCATTTGGCGGTGGCTACCGGCATTATTACCATCAGTGATTTTAGACAAAAACATATTGCTGCAGGAGGAGAAGGTGCGCCATTAGCAGTGTATGGCGATTATTTAATTGCTACCAGTGCTACAGAAAATAGATTGTTATTAAATATTGGAGGCATCGCTAATTTCACTTATTTACCAGCGGGTTGTGCTTTACATCAAATCTTTTCTACCGATACAGGACCGGGAAACACGATGATGGATGCTTATATGCGCAAACATTTTGACAAAGCCTTTGACGAGGATGGATTAATTGCTAAAAAAGGAACGGTAAGCGAAACATTGTTGTCTGCCTTGCTTGCGCATTCTTTCTTTAGTCTCCCACAACCAAAGACAATCGGACCTGAATTGTTTAACTTGGATTTATTAATGAGCGCTCAAATAGAAACGGGAACCCAGTCATTATCTCATGAGGATGTAATGGCTACCCTTAATAAGTATACTGCCACAAGTATATCAAATGCCATTAACGCCTATATGCCAGCCAATACCACTTATGCTTTATATACCAGTGGGGGTGGGATGCATAATTTGGAAGTAGTTCAATATTTAAAAAATATGTTACCCAATGCTACCATACAATCTTCTGATTGGATTGGCCTACAGCCGGATGCCAAAGAAGCCATTTTATTTGCTTTATTGGCCAACGAAACCGTTGCAGGCGAGCCAATGTTCGCGGGTGGTAATGCAACAAAGATTCCTGTTACCATGGGTAAGATTAGCTTACCTCATTAAATGATAACAAGCAATTCAAAAATAAAACAGCCCCGAACTTCGGGGCTGTTTGTCGTTTAGAGATGTACGCTAAACTATTCACAAATACAAATTACAATTCTGTCTTCGCCATTTCAATTGACTTTTTCACAGAACCATAAGTGCTTAATAAATGTGCCGCTTTTTCGGAATCATCAAGTTTAAGTTCGTCCATTATCATTTTTACTCCTCTATCAAATAGTTTTTGATTGGTAAGTTGCATATTTACCATTTTGTTTCCTTTGATACGTCCAAGTTTAATCATCACGGAAGTTGAAATCATATTCAGTACCATTTTTTGAGCGGTACCACTTTTCATTCTTGTACTACCCGTAACAAATTCAGGACCCACTACTACTTCAATAGGGAAGTCTGCATAACTAGATACAGGACTATTTTGGTTACAACTAATACTACCAGTTGTAATGCCATTTTTTCTACAGGCACTTAAACCACCAATTACATAGGGGGTGGTACCGCTTGCAGCAATACCCACCACTATGTCTTGGCTAGTGATTTTGTAACTTTGCAAATCTAACCAAGCCTGTTCCAAATCGTCTTCGGCATTTTCAACTGCCTGAAACATGGCTTGATGACCACCTGCAATCACACCAATCACTAAGTTAGGAGGAACGCCAAATGTGGGCGGGCATTCACTAGCATCTACTAGTCCAAGTCTACCACTGGTGCCTGCGCCAATATAAAATAGCCTACCTCCGTTACTTAATTTTTCTGCCACTGTATCTACTAACAAATGAATAGGAGGGATCACTTTTTCAACCGCATAAGCTACCTTCTGGTCCTCCAAATTAATACCCTTTAAGATTTCCTCTGTAGAGAAAGTCTCAATGTTATTATAGTTGGAAGCCTCTTCGGTTGTTTTAATAAAAACTTTATTCATTTATAAGTAATAATCAAATCAACAATTGGAAATTTATTTATCATATGATTATAACTGTAATTGTAAAGACAGTTATAATCAAACTCATCAATTTATTTTAGCAGTTGTGCGTCAAATAATTTTAAAATTCGTTTGTACTCATCGGTCCAACTACTAGGTTCCACAAATCCATGGTCTTCCATAGGGTAGGAAGCAAGTTCCCAATTGTCTTTACCTAGTTCAATTAATTTTTGAGCCAATCTCACAGCATCTTGATAGTGTACATTCACATCAATCATGCCATGACAAATCAATAAATGATTTTTTAAACCAGCTGCAAAATTGATAGGAGAGGATTTTGCATAAGCAATGCTATCTGTCGCTGGCTCATTTAGGATATCAGAAGTATATCCATGGTTATAATGTGCCCAATCGGTAACAGGTCTTAGCGCAGCTCCGGCTTTAATTACATCCGGTTGTGTGAACATCGCCATTAAAGTCATAAAGCCTCCATAACTTCCCCCATACATGCCAATGCGTGTACTATCAATGCCTAAATTTTGTACCAAGTATTTTGCTGCATCTACTTCGTCATCTAAATCTTTGCCTCCCATAAATCTATAAATGCCCGTTCTCCAATCTCTACCATAACCCGCACTACCACGGTAGTCAATATCAATTACGGTATAGCCTTTATCTGCTAATAAATTATTAAACATGTATTCACGTGGATAGTTATTGCTCCATCCATAATGTACATTTTGTAAATAACCTGCACCGTGTACGAAAATAACAGCTGCCTTATTATTGGTTCCTGCCTTAGGTTCATATAAACGTGCGTAGATAGGTTGACCGTCTCTGGCAGTGATGGTAAATATTTTATTTTCTCTCCAAGGGTATTGCTTAAACTCTTCACTTGCACCCTTAAAAGTGATTTGGTTAACAGCATTGGTCGCTTTATTTTCTTGTACAAATAGTTCCCAAGGTTTATTGATAAAGGAGTAGCGGTAAGCAATCGTTTTTTCATCTGGAGACATGCTCACTTCATAAGTGCCTATTTTATTGGTAATCTTTTCTTTCACCATTGTTTCCAAAGAAAGCTTGTACCAGTTATGTTGTCCAGGGTGCGCTTCGTTGGTAAGTAAATAGAAGGTCTTCTTATTTTTAGTGAGTTGTGCATTTTGCACTTCATAATTTCCTTTGGTTAAAGCAGCCGTATTTTTTGTATTGACATCATAGGCATATAAATGAGAATAGCCTGTTTGTTCACTCTGGAAATAAAACACATGGTCATTGATCCAGCCAGCGTTTGCACGGAAACTGCTATTGCCAGGACCACCCACCCAAGCTTCGTCTCTCTGACGATTAATAAGACTTAATTTGGCGGTGGTGGGATCTAATTGCATCAACCATCTATCTTTATTATCCACTGAGCGAATGTCTACAATAGCTAGGTCATTGGATTCATTCCAATACACTTCGCTAACCCACATTTTTCGGAGGCTTGCTTTTTTCTCTTTTTGTTTGGGATAGTCTTTTACATAATCCGGTACATCTGTACTTCCGGGGATGGAATCTAATTTGATAGGATAGACGGTATCTAAAACTTTGTTGTAAATATAGGCTTCGTAAATACCTTGTGCATGTCCCACTTTTTCACGCGTTGGTAAGTCAGTGGTATAGCCTGATTCCGTTACATAAGAAGGTACAATTGTGGTTTTAGCCATTTCGGGTGTAAATAAGGTATACAATACATAATTACCAGAGTTACTTGCCTCCACATTGGTAACTTGTTTGTCGCCAATCGCAATGGCTTTTGCAATTGACTTTTCTTTATTTTGTTCTAGAAAACTTTCTCTCGCTTCTTTCTTTTTCTTTCTCCATTGTAAAACACTAGATTGCTCTAAAGACTGATTTATTAAAAATGCATCCTGTGCATTACTATTATTTTTAGATCCCTTACTGGTTTCTTTAACAAAGTTGGTTAACTGTTTTGTCAATCCTGTTTTGATTTGCCAAGCATATAGGTTCCTGTTTTTTTGATAAGACACCCATTCATCATTATTTAAGAAGTTGGGGTTGTTTTCCATTTCTTCCGTTTGCGTAATAGGGGTGGTCTGACCGTTGCTTACATTGAACAAATAAATATCGCCCTGATAGCTATACACTATCTGCGTATAAGATTGATTGTATTTACCGCTCGCAATGGCTTTTTGCTTTAACGCCTCATTATAATTTAATTTCTCGGGTTGCTTGCCATTGAGTTTATAGATATAAAAAGAGTCGGATATGTTTTTATCGGGATTCCAACTAAAAATAATGGCTTTGCTGTCCCAGGTCCAACTGATGTTGGAAGGGGAACTACCAATCCACTTAATATCTTTCATGATTTTTTCTACGGTCAAGCTTGCGGTTGGCTCTTTTTGTGCATTTGCATTTTGAGCAACAACAAGTAAACTTAGGATCCAAACGATGGCAATAACTGTTTTTCTCATTGGTTAATTATTTTTATAGACAACCCCATTCTTCATAACAAACTGTACATTCTCTAAACTGGTCACATCCTCTAATGGATTAATCATCACAGCAATGATATCGGCTTTTTTCCCAGCTTTGATAGAGCCTGTTTTATCCTTGATGCCAATTAAATCGGCAGCATGAATAGTAGCTGCTTGAATGGCGCCCATTGGACTTAATCCAAAGCGGGTCATCCACTTAAATTGTTTGCCATTCCATCCATGAGGGTATACGCCCGCATCGGTTCCATAGGCAATTTTTACACCCGCTTCTACAGCTTTTTGAAAATTCTCTCTTTGTAATTTACCCACCATCTTTTCTTTGTTGATGATTTTTTCAGGGTAGCCTAATTTTGCATATTCTGCAATAATATATTCGTCATCATACACGTCCGCCACTAAATAAGTCCCACGTTCTTTCATTAATTGAATACCTTCTGCATCTAGAAAACTTCCGTGTTCTACGGAAGCAACCCCTGCTTTCACTGCCATTTTAATAGCTTCTGTTCCATGGGCATGGGCTGCTGTTTTGCGTCCCCACATTTTTGCTTCACTAACAATGGCATTCATTTCTTCTTGTGTGTATTGAGGAGCGCCTACACTTTCTTCCTCACTTAATACCCCTGCACTTGCGCCAAACTTAATGACATCCGCGCCATTTTTTACATTGTAGCGCACTTGTTCTCTTACGCCTTCTACACCATTGGCAACGCCAGACATACCTTTTGGTAAATTAAATTGTAAATAAGCAGAGAAGCCATTTAAATCACCATGGCTACCGGTCGATCCAATAAATGCAGTAGCTGCATAAATATTTGGTCCAACGATATCTCCATTGTTGATTGCATTTCTTAAAGCAACGTCTACTAAACCACTAGCACCTAAATCACGCACGGTGGTAAAGCCTGCTTCCAAAGTTCTTTTTGCATAAAGATGTGCAGTAACTGCAATATCTACTGGTGTTTTTCTAAAAATATCTGCGTAATAGTCACCCCCTGGTTGTCCAGTAATATGCGTATGGCAATCAATGAGTCCAGGTAGTACCGTGTACTTTGATAAGTCTATAACTATTGCATCATTGGTAATGGCAATGCTGCTATCTACTTTAATAATACTATCATTACGCACCAAGATCATTTGATTGGTCAATACTTTTCCGGATTCAACATCAATGAGTCTGCCCGTTTTAATAAGGGTGGTTTTGATTTGCGCAAAGCTGTTGCTAATAAGGAGTAACAGTAATAGGGAACCAATTAATTTATGCATAATGTATAATTTGATAATGTATGTTTATTTTAATCCCGCATTTTCTTTTATAAATTCAGTTACGTCTTTTTTGTAAGCAGTCGCAGAAGCTGGGTGAACATACATCATATGTCCTGCTTCGTAGTATTTCATTTTTACATTGGCTTGTATTTTTTCTTCTAAGCCCATATGTTCAAAGGTATACTCTGTGCCATAAAAAGGAGTGGCTAAATCATAGTAGCCATTCAATACCAATATTTTTAAATTTGGATTTTTAGTCATGGCTTCTGCTAAATCAATAGCCGTATTAGGAGTGGCAGCATCACCAAATCCACTGGTATTGTGTTTCCAGTCCCATTTAAATCCAGGCAAGCTACTTGCAGAAACACGATAAGTTAAATTCTTATTTACTTTTAATTCGGTGTAGTAGTAATTTAAGAATGCGCTAATATAAGTAGGGCTTAAGGCAGCACTTTGCGGATCGTAAGCTGCGCTTGCACTTAATAAATCCTGTGTGAAACCTTTGTATCTTGAATCTAATCTACCTGTTGTTAAATGTTGATCTCTTAATAATTCTTGACAAAATTCACCTTGCTTCACCCTTAAGTCGGCTTTCAATAAATAGTCTGCACTCAATCCTGTGAAATAAGTAAGTTGTTTGGCGATGGCTTCTTTTTCTGACTTACTTAATTTACTTCCTTTCATCAACGCTAGGGTATAAGCACCTTCTGCATAAGCACGTGCTTCTTTTAAATAGGCTTCCAAACTAGCTGGTTTATTGTTTACTTTATTGTGGTACCAAGCAGTGGCAGCATAAGCAGGTAAGTTAATGATATAAGATAAATCATCCCCATCTTGGAAAGTAAGTGTTCTTAAATCTAATACAGAAGATACCAACACAATTCCATTTAAGGCAACCCCTGCATTTTGTAAATATTTGGCAACCCCTGCACTACGCATGGTGCCATAACTTTCACCTAATAAAAATTTAGGAGAATTTAAGCGGTCATTGTCAATTAAATATTGTTTTACAAAATCACCAACCGATTTAATATCGCCATTCACCCCCCAAAATTCTTCGTTTTTGGCTTTTCCAATGGCGCGGCTAATACCAGTACCAATAGGATCTATCATTACGATGTCTGTGTTGTCTAAAACGCTGTATGGATTATCTTCTACTTTAAAAGGGGCAGCTAGGTTATCATTGGGATCATTTACTACCACACGCTTAGGGCCCATTACGCCAAAGTGTAACCACATGGAAGAAGATCCTGGACCTCCGTTAAAAGAAAAAGTGATAGGTCTTTTGCCAGCTTCTTCGCCGTCCTTCGTATAAGCAGTGTAGCCAAAAAATGCAATAGGTTCATCTATATTATTTCTTAAAATTAGGGCTCCTGCTGTTGCAGTATAGTTAATGCTTTTGCCACCTATTACTACACTGTGTTTGGTCACTGATTTTTCTTCCTTAGGAATAGAAGCATTTTCTTTACTTACTTCTTTTGCCGATTCTTGGGCAATAAGGGAAGCCGATAGGCCCATCGCAATACAAACTAACAGGGTCATTTTTTGAAAATAGCGCATAAACATAATTTTAAATTTTACTTGAGTTTCCTATGGGTTGGAAGTTTCTAAGCTATTCATTTTTCTTTAATTATAAGGCAGAAATGGATGAGTCGGGATTGAATGTGAATGAATTGTGTATATCAAGTTGCGCTAGCTAAATCATTTCCTATGAAAGGAGGATTGGGTTCTATCTTTGGTATTCAAGATTAAAAAGAATAGTATGCAAAAAGTATGGTTTATAACAGGATGTTCAACCGGTTTTGGGCGTTTCTTAGCCATTGAGGCATTGGCAAAAGGATATAAAGTAGTGGTGGCAGCGCGCAATACAAAAGACGTGCAGGATATCGTAGCCAATTATCCTGAAACTGCTTTGGCGGTTCAATTAGATGTTACCATTGCGGAGCATATAAAATTGGCGGTCGCCGCAGCACTAGATAAATTTGGACAGATTGA
>JACCDH011000754.1_pt1 | contig 13187 bp, 16 predicted proteins | sample 7442481 | NCBI WGS metagenome assembly JACCDH01 (sample SAMN15323433, study PRJNA562643) | freshwater metagenome | isolation source: river surface water | place: USA:Blue River Watershed | collected 2017-08-15
AATAAAATTAAGTGTGATAACTGCGGATGGACTTGGAAGCTAGAGGATGGCGGTCATGATTTATATACATGCCATAAATGTTTTCATGACAATACAACCAAAATTAGTAAAAAACTAAAGTAATATGAAACCAGTAAAACTATTTGAAGAGTTCATTAATGAAGCTGAAGAATCTTATTCAGATTATCCTAAAGCTGCTTCAGCTAATGCTAAACAAGCATTAGAATGGAGAGACAAATATGGCAGAGATGATGTAGATGCTGGCACAGCAGTAGGTTGGCAAAGAGCTAATCAATTAGCAAAAGGAGAAGCTGTTTCATTAGATGTTGTTAGCCGTATGGCACAATTTAATCGTCATAGAAAGAATTCTAAAATAGCGCCTGAATTTAAAGATACGCCATGGAAAGACAGAGGTTATGTTGCATGGTTAATTTGGGGTGGAGATGAAGGAGTTGATTGGGCAATGCAAAAGATGGAACAAATAAAAAAAGAAAAATAATATGAAAAACGTTAAATTATTTGAAGACTTTATCACTGAAGGTGAAGGTTTTTCAGTTGAAGAATTAAACGGAATGGCAATGAGCCAATTACAAAGTATTTGTGATGGTGTAACTGAAATTATGGAAAAGATGAAGTCTGGTCAACAGTTAGAATCTTGGATGTATTCTCAAATTACGGTAGCTGAAGATAAAGTAATTAGTGTTAATACTGCTTTACAAAAGGAAGAAGAATAAGATGAAATATATTCAATTATTTGAAGAATTTATTAGCGAAGCAGTTATGGTATTTCATTGTGAAACGCTAGATGCTCCACTTAAAGTTGGTTATAAAATAGAATTGACTAATGGACAATATGCTCAAATAATTAAACTACCTTCTATAGAAGAGTATCAAAATGGTAAAATGGCTTTTGTAATGACTGGAAATGGAATTACAGCTGAAATAGACCCAAATAAAGATATTAAACAAGTGTTGGACCAATCAGAATTAGATAAGGACGTGGCACAGTTTATGGATTAAATATATAGATAATAAAAATATAAATATACAATGAAATACGTAAAATTATTTGAAGAGTTTGTATTGGAATCTCTTGTTAATGAAAATAAACTTAATGAGGGCGGTTCTTTAAGTGTTAATAAAGAAAAAGATGGTCTATATTATTGGACATTTACTTTTGCATCATCTGGTAAAACTCAAAAGAGTTCTAGCGGATTTAAAACTCCAGCAGATGCCCAAAGAGACTTTATGTACAAATCAAAATATTTTAAAGAATCTCTTGTTAATGAAAAGAAGGTAGAAATCACAGTAAGCTTAAGACATGCTAGAGAGGCTGGTGAATTATTTGATGACATGTTTAAATCTTATGGTAAAAAAGAAGCTTCAGATTCATTTGTTTTTAAGGATGAAGATGGAGCACATGATTTTGTAACTATGTTAGTTAATCGTATGCAAATCCCAGTTGGAGAAATTACAATGCCAGAAGGCTTATTATAAAATAAATTAAAGATATGATTAATAGAATTAATGAAAACGTTGCAGGTCCAGCAGAAAATAAAGAACTTGTTACACCTGTTATTTTAGCTAGTGACTCAGTTAAACTTTTAACTGAAAGATTAGGAGATGAATATGCTGCACATTATTTTTATAATGCTGCTTCTAACTGGTGTCTTGGCGCAGGGTATATGAAAGCCGGTGCTTTTTTTGCCTCTGAATCAATGAATGAATTAGAACATGCTCAAAAACTTCAAAAGTATATGGTAGATTGGAACGTACATCCAGTTATTCCTAAAGTTGAAACGCATGCTGATTTTGCTAATTTACCAGAAATTGTAGAAGGAGCTTATAAAATTGAATATGCTCTATATCAAAAGTATATTCAAAATTCACAAGCTTTATTTGCAGCTGACCTAGCTACATTTGATTTCTTACAAGAATTTAGACAAGAACAAGTTAAAGCAGTTGCTGAGTATTCTGACTTATTAAACGCTTTACAATTAATCGACATTGATAAGAGATTAGACTTATTACACTTCGAGGAAATGTATTTCCAATTATAGATATATAAGATATGAAAAAATACGTAAAAGATTTAAGTCAATTTATTAGTGAAGACCTAGCTCCTATGACACCAGTTGCACATACAGTAACAGGGGCAAAATCAAATGATGAAATAGTTCCTTTACAAGTTCAAGACCCAGTGCACTCATTTGGTGTTTGGAATCAAACTTTTGCAGGTTCTAATCGTTCTAATTCAACTTATGCAGACCAACTTATAGCACAAGCTGCGTTATATGGTATGACTCCTGAAGAATATCTACAAACTTACGGTAGAACTACGGGAAACGCTGAATAAATTATCATTCTTACATATTTAAGGTCTTTTTTGTCTGATATATACATAGACAAAAAAGACTTTTTTATTATGTTTGAACCCGGAGAAGAAAAATCACCAAAAGAATTAATAGGTGACTTATATAAAGCATTTGAATCTTTTAGAAGAAAGATGGAAGACCCTTCATATATTCAAATTGAAAGTGCTATTAAGCAATTGATGGAAAATCAATTATCAATGAAGGAAGATATTTCTGACCTTAAACAAAAGTTATTAAATCCATACGATGGCGTTATTGTTGAGGTTAAAAAGAATGCTGAATATATTAAAGAGCAAAAGAAAATTGAAGAACATATGGAAAAAATAGTTGATGAACATATGGAACTTATGCGTTTCAAAGCTACATTAACTAAAGTGGGTTGGGCTCTTCTAACTGGCGCAGGTGGTATTGGTACTTATTTAATAACAAACTTATTTGAAAATGCTAAGTGATAGAATCTCTTTGGTATTAGCCTATAACTATTTACAAGGAGCTGAAAACACTTATCAAAATGTAAAAGTCTCTGATATGAAATTTTCATATCAAAATGCATATTTAGATAGCACTGGTATTCAATTCGTTTGTGCTTCATTAAGTGAATTAGCTAAGAAGATAGAAACTTTAGCCCCGGCTATGAGTGTCCCTCAAGCTGAATGTGAAAATATGGGTGTATATGAATTACGCTCATTTAATATTACATGGGCTGATGGAAGTTATGCATATATTGAAAACGTAAACGGTTGGAGAACTACTGCTATCAAAATTAGTGGCATGACTCTTATAGACCTTAATGAATACCAAACCATTTATAATGACTTATTGTCTCTATATTTACAGGTTTATAATAAAGAATATATAAAAGAACAGAATAGCTATGTCGATTGTCATTATATCCAACGACTTTTTGGTCCTATTATTGATAAGATTAAAGTGCTATATGAAAAATACAAAACAGTATAATGTCTAAACGTATCACTGAATATACATTTGACCATGGACTTAATAAAGGTCCAAATGGCGAGTTTCAACCAATTAGACCAGTTGATTTAGGCAGACCATTAACACATGAGGAAATGAATTACAACCTGGACCTAGCAGGTGAAATCATTAAGAATTATGAAATTAGAGGTAATGGTGTTAATGCAGAATTAGATTTAACCGGAGACATTGGTAAATTTTTAACTCTTAGATTTGATGGCAGTGATTATTATTGGGCTATTGAAGAAATTCAAAGCGCTTTAAATGGTTCTTCTGGTACTTCTGGAACTTCAGGTACAACAGGAACTTCAGGTACTTCAGGTACAACGGGAACTTCTGGAACTAGCGGTTCTTCTGGAACTTCAGGTACAACAGGAACTTCTGGAACTAGCGGTTCTTCTGGATATGATGGAACCTCTGGTTTTTCAGGTACATCAGGTACAGATGGTTCAAATGGTACTAGCGGTACTTCAGGTACTGCTGGTTCAAGCGGTTCATCAGGTATAAATGGAACTTCAGGTGTAAATGGTACGTCTGGTATTTCGGGAACTTCAGGTACAACTGGAACATCAGGAACTTCAGGAACAACTGGTACTTCTGGAACTGATGGTTCTTCGGGTACATCTGGTACTTCTGGAACTGATGGCTCTTCGGGTACATCTGGCACATCTGGTACTTCAGGAACAACAGGTACTTCGGGTACAACAGGAACTTCTGGTTCTTCAGGAACAGACGGTTCTTCAGGCACAGATGGTTCTTCAGGAACTGATGGTTCATCTGGAAGCAGCGGTACAACTGGTACTTCTGGTACAACTGGTACTTCTGGTTCTTCAGGAACTTCAGGTACAACTGGAACTTCAGGTACAACTGGAACTTCAGGTTCAAGTGGAACTACAGGAACATCTGGCTCATCTGGTTCTTCAGGAACATCTGGAACTTCAGGTACAACTGGTACATCGGGCACTTCTGGTACAAATGGTTCTTCTGGTACAAACGGTTCTTCTGGTACATCTGGTACAACGGGTACTTCAGGCACATCAGGAACGTCTGGTTTAAATGGTATTTCAGGAGGACAGATTTATTATTTTAATCAATCTATTGCTTCTACACCATCACCATATAGATTAATTTCAATTAACCCTGTACCAAATGGTGGTTCTATTGTTACAACAAACTTAACCGCGTCGCAGCAAAATGTATTAGTAAGTTCATTTATTACAGATGCTACTGGTTTAGGTTTTGCTGTAATTCCGGGTGGAAATCAAAGATTTCATTTACATTTTTTAAAATTAGCTTCAACTACTTTAATAAACGCATATATTCAAATAGAACTTGCAAATTCTGCAGGTGTTGGATACGGAACACAAATCAATTCAGGTATCGTAGATATTGGTTGGGTTGATGCTACCAATCCTTATGAAGTTAATTTAGATATAACTTTACCTACTACAACAATCAGTCCTACTGATAGAATGATTGTTAAAATATATGTTAATAACTTAGATAATCAAAATAGAACTGTTTATTGGTATACTGAAACGTCTTCACATTATTCATTCGTTGCAACAACTATTGGTGCAATAGCTGGAACATCAGGAACTTCGGGTTCATCTGGAATATCTGGTTCTAGTGGAACTTCAGGCACATCTGGAACATCTGGAACTGCAGGTTCTAGTGGGTCTTCTGGCACTTCTGGTTCGAGTGGTTCTTCTGGAACAACCGGAACTAGCGGTTCTTCAGGAACTTCAGGTACAACTGGTTCAAGCGGTTCTTCTGGTACAGATGGTTCTAGTGGTTCATCAGGTACTTCTGGTACATCTGGTTCATCGGGTTCAAGTGGAACTTCTGGTTCATCAGGTTCAAGTGGGACTTCCGGTTCTTCTGGTACAAATGGCTCTTCTGGCACAGATGGTTCAAGTGGAACATCTGGAATATCAGGTGAAAATGGCTCTTCAGGTACAGATGGTTCAAGCGGTTCAAGCGGAACATCTGGTATAAGTGGAACTTCTGGTATAGATGGTACATCGGGAACAACTGGAGTTGATGGTTCAAGTGGAACATCTGGTATATCTGGAACTTCTGGAACTTCTGGTATAAGTGGTTCTTCTGGCTCTAGTGGTTCTTCTGGAACATCTGGTTCTAATGGTACTAGCGGTTCGTCTGGAACTTCTGGTTCAAGCGGTTCTTCTGGTTCAAGCGGAACTTCAGGAACTCATGGCTCTTCAGGAACATCTGGTTCTAGTGGTTCTTCTGGAACTACTGGAACTTCAGGAACTTCAGGAATTTCAGGTTCAAGCGGAACTTCAGGAAATAATGGTTCAAGCGGTACAAGCGGAACTTCTGGTTCAAGCGGAACTTCAGGAACGCACGGCTCATCAGGAACATCTGGTACCACTGGAACATCTGGTTCTTCAGGTACATCTGGCTCTTCTGGAAGTTCGGGTACAACTGGAACTTCAGGTTCAAGTGGTACAACTGGAACTTCAGGAACATCTGGTATATCTGGCGATAATGGTATTTCATTTGTATGGATGGGAACTTGGTCTGAAGTTGGTGGTTTAAGTAATGTACCTTATGGAATTTACGATGTTGTTAAATATTCAAATGATGTTTATGTTGCAACCACAACTATACCGATTGGTTCTACTAATCCAGCTATTAGCCCAGGTTGGGATGTATTAATACAAAGCACAAATGGTACCAATGGTTTAAATGGTACATCTGGTATAAATGGAACTTCAGGTGTTGATGGTACGTCTGGAACTTCAGGAACTAACGGTTCTTCTGGAACTTCTGGTATATCAGGAACTTCAGGCACAACTGGTACAAGCGGAACTTCTGGTATATCTGGAACTTCTGGTATATCTGGTACTTCGGGTACTTCGGGTATTAATGGTGTAACTGGAGCTCAAGGCGCTAGTGGAGCACAAGGTGCAACTGGTTCGCATGGTTCTTCTGGAACAAGTGGGACTTCAGGTACTTCAGGTATTGATGGAGCACAGGGCGCTATAGGTTTAAGCGGTTCTTCTGGTACAACGGGAACTTCAGGTACATCTGGTCAAAACGGTACATCAGGTACATCTGGTCAAAATGGAACTTCAGGTAGTTCTGGTACATCTGGTATTTCTGGTACCTCTGGAACTTCAGGTTCGAGCGGAACTTCGGGTTCAAGTGGAACTTCAGGTTCGAGCGGTTCAAGCGGTACAACTGGAACTTCTGGTACATCTGGTATAAATGGTATAGCTGGAGCACAGGGTGCAAATGGAGCACAGGGAGCTAATGGAGCTAATGGTATATCGGGTACATCAGGAACTTCAGGTGTAAATGGAGCAACAGGTTCCCAAGGAGCTACAGGTTCTAATGGAGCTCAAGGTGCGTCAGGCACATCAGGAACTTCTGGAACATCGGGTGTGAACGGAGCAACAGGTTCTCAAGGAGCTCAAGGTGCAATTGGTTCTAATGGAGCTCAAGGTGCAGCAGGTACATCAGGAACTTCTGGTAGTTCAGGTTCATCTGGTAGTTCTGGAGTAAATGGCGCAGGTGGAGCAACTGGAGCTCAAGGAGCTCAAGGTTCAGCTGGAGGATTTACAACTAATTCAGACGCACAAGTTAATTCATTAGGTGTAGGTACACCCGCTTCTGGTTCAACTGGAGATATTAGAGCAACTGGAGATGTAACTGCATTTTATTCAGACCAAAGATTAAAACAAAATCTTGGTAATATAGATAATGCTATTCAGAAATTAATGAAATTAAACGGTATCTATTATAAGCAAAATGAATTAGCTGAAAAATTTGGTTATTCAAATTATGAAACACAAGTTGGTTTAATAGCTCAAGAAGTACAATCTGTTTTACCAGAAATTGTAAAAGCTGCACCATTTGACATTGATGAAAATGGTAACTCAATTTCTGGAGAAAATTATATCACTGTTCAATATGAAAAAATGGTACCTCTGTTAGTTGAGGCTATTAAAGAACAACAAGCTATTATAAATTTACATCAAATAGCGTTAAATGAACTAACGCAATACTTAAGAAACAATATATAAGGTAGATATATAAATCATATAAAAAAATATTAATAAAGAAATGACTTTACAAAGTTCAGGCTCAATTTCACTTTCTCAAATTAAAGCTGAAATGGGTTCTTCAAGCAATTCACTAAGAACTTTAAGTGGTGCTGCAGGTAAATCACAACCGGATAGTATGAGTGAATTTTTCGGTTACTCAAATGCTGTATCAGTGATTGCATTACTTGTTGCCGGTGGTGGCGGAGGCGGCGGTGGCTGGCCAGGTGGTGGCGGCGGTGGTGGAGCCGGTGAAGCTTACCAAACAACAATGTCTTTAAGTGGTAATTATACGGTTACTGTTGGTGGTGGTGGAGCCTATGCTGGTTCTCGTTGGGTTGATGATAATTACGCGGGTGGTAACGGTGGAAATACATCGTTTAATGGCGTTACTGTTAGAGGCGGTGGCGGTGGAGGTTCTGGTAACGGTGATGTTGAATATGCTGACAGTGGTAAAGGTCTAGTTGGTGGTTCAGGCGGTGGAAAAGGTATAGGTAATGCAGAAGGTATTGGTGGAATTGCAAGCGCTGGACCATATATTGGGTTTGGAAATAATGGTGGAACTAGTTTAGGCTCAGGTGGTAATACTGGAGGTGGTGGTGGAGCTGGAGTAGCTGGTGGAAATTCACAATGGGATGGTGCAGCTGGAAACGGTGGAGATGGTTATTATTTCTATGAATTCTTTGGTTACCACGCTGGTGGTGGTGGCGGTGGTATGTGGACTAATAACTGGACTTCTTCTGGTGGTGCTGGAGGTGGTGGCGGAGGTGCCGGTTCAGGTGGTGATTATGATAATGATTGGTCTCCTTCATATCCAGGACAAGCCGGTACAGGTAGTGGTGGTGGAGGTATCGCCCACGTAGGTGCTCCTGGTAGAAATGGTTCAGGAGGTTCTGGTTGTGTAAAGATTAAATATCAAGGTGATCCTAAATTTTCGGGCGGAAATGACGTATTTACTTTCTCAGGATGGACTTATCATTTCTTTTATTCAAGTGGAACATTAACAAAATTATAAAATAACAACAATGGCACATTTTGCAAAAATTGACGAAACAAATACAGTAGTTGATATTATCAAGATTGATGATGAATTTGAAACTAACGGTCAAACATATATTAATGAAGTTTTAGGATTAGAAGGAACTTGGATTCAAACTTCATATAATACTAATGCTAATGAACATGCAAATGGAGGTACTCCATTAAGAGGAAACTATGCAGCTATTGGAAGTACATATGACCCTACGTTAGATGTATTTTTACCAGTAAAGATTAAACCTTATATGGTATTAAATACTTCTACATATAGATGGGAATATCCAGTTGCTATGCCTACTAATATTCAAGCTGGACAAATTCCTGTATGGAATGAAACAATTATGAATTGGGAGATAAAACTTATAGCAGATTTATTACCAACTAATCCAAATGCTTAATTTATTTTTCTTTTAACGAAAAGATATATGCAGAAATATACATTTACAGTAGTAGGCGGTGGAACAGCAGGTTGGCTCACCGCCTTATTTTTACAACATTATTATCCATTTACTAAAATTAATGTCATCGCTAGTGAAGAAATTGGTATTTTAGGCGCAGGTGAAGGCACAACTCCAAATACGTTAGGTTTATTAGAAACTTTAGGTATACCTTTACCTGAATTAATTAAAAAAACTAATGCCACTATCAAAAATGGTATTAAGTTTTCTAATTGGAATGGAGATGGTGAATCTTATTTTCACCCATTTAATAACTCAGATAATTATAATCCGTATGCACATCCAAATCCAACTGGTAATGCTTTACCAGTATTACCGTTATTGTGGATGTCTGCTGGAAATAAAAATCTAAATGGAATATTAATTGATTCATATCTAAGTGAAAAGAATCAAGTCAAATATGCATATAATTTAAATAGTTCTGTTAAAAATAATCCAGCAATGGACCATTTTAATAAAATTGGTGCACATTCTATTCACTTTGATGCCAATATATTAGCAGAGCATTTAAAATGGCATGCTTCTATGAGAGGTATTAATCATATCGAGGGTGAAATTGTTACAATTACTCAAGATGAAAAAGAAAACATCAAATCATTTATATTAAAAGATGGTTCTGAAATTGAAACTAATTTTGTATTTGATTGTTCAGGATTTAAACGTTTAATTATAGGAAATTTATATAAAGCCGAATGGATTTCATATTCTAAACATTTACCAATGAAACGTGCAATTGGTTTCTTTAAAGAGTATGAAGACCCAACTCAAATTCCACCTGAAACTGAATCAATCGCCATGAAAGCTGGTTGGGCTTGGCATATTCCTGTTCAAAATAGAATTGGCTGTGGTTATGTCTTTGATACAGATTATATTACAGATGAAGAGGCTAAACAAGAAGCAATGGAAGTATTTGGTAAAGATATTAAATTTGGTAAAACATTTAATTTTGAAGCTGGTACTTATAAAACACCTTGGGTTAAAAATTGTGTTGCTGTTGGATTAGCTGGAGGTTTTATAGAACCTTTAGAAGCTACATCAATTATGATTACAATTATGGCTTTAAACGGTTATCTAGAAAATAATATTGGAGCTAAGGGTGACCAATTTTTTATTGATAGATTTAATAAAATGGCGGTCGAAGTAAATAGAGAGAACATGGAATTTATCTATTTACATTATTTAACTCAACGCAATGATACGCCATTCTGGAAAGAGTTTAGAGAAAAGAATCCTATGCCAGAAAGAATTGAAAAGTTATTTGAGTATATGAAATACACTGTACCAGATAATGAATTCTTAAGAGAGGGTAAACCTAATATGATTTATAATATATCAAGTTGGTATGCTGTTTTAGCAGGTACAGGTAATTTTAATATTGAAATTGTTGAAAAAACTTTAGGAGCTATTCAATCAGATTCTAGAAGAGACTTATTCGATAGGCATAATCACCAAATTTGGAAAAATATACAACTTACTAAAGATGTATTTTTAGACCATTATAAATTTCTTCAGTATATTAAAGAAAACTAACAGTGATTTATCCCCTAATTTTTTTATTATATCTTAGTTCTTTATATTTTTTAATAGGTTTTAATAAAATCAAAGAGCGATATCAAATGTATTTGTCTAAAGAATATTGGACTGATTATAATACAATTGAATTTGTAAGTTGGATGGCTAAAGCTATTATTATTGTACCGGGTTTAATTTTTGGGATTGAACTCTGGTACATGCATTTTTTAACTTTAGCCACTTCAAGTGCTTTAATTTGGGCTTCAATGCGAAAAAGCTTACCTACTTTAATTTTATTTAATACCATCTGGATTTGTATTTCTTTATCGATATTGATTAAACACTTAGCGTTCTAAGATAAATAGTAAAAAAATACATTTACTATTATGGCTAAGAAAATCGGTACAATCAAACTTGCAGGTTGGAATAAATTACCAATCATGAAAGGTCTTATTAATGACAAAGAAGCTTATTTTATCATGGATTCAGGTGCTAGCATTAGTGTAATGAATCTAAACGATGCTGAAGAATTTGGTTTTAGAGTTGAAGAAACTGAAGATGGTGCAGCAGCTGGTTATGGTGGAACTGCTAATTTTCAAAAAGCAGCAGCTATTACAATCGAAACACAAGATAAGGTAGAATTATGGGTACCTGAATTTAAAGCACAGGACCTTAGTAAAATTGTCGATGTAATAGAAAGAAATGAAGGTTTTAAGATTAATGGTATTTTAGGCTTTGACCTAATGAAAAGATATAGTTTTATTTTAAATTTTAAAGATAATACTATGAATTTTACTTATTAATAAAATAAAATCAGATAAATAAAAGAAAAAATATTCGATAATGAATCGCGAAACCTATTATACTTTACTTGGACTTGGTAAAGTTGCTGGCTCAACATCAGCTCCATATGTTCCAATTAATTTTGTTTACAACACATCTGGTCCATATACTGGATTTGGAACACTTTCAGGTGCTCAAACAACAACAAATACTAGTTATTTTACATTCTACTATGCAGGTGGAGCCTTTAATGATGGTACTATAGTTTATGAATCAGCAACTGGTGCAAGCGCAGGTATTAATCCAAGCACGGGTTCTTCACACTGGTATCAAACTTCTTCTGGTAGTTTTTATCTTATTCCAAATGGAAATGGAACATATACTGTTAGAAACTTTGTAGCTGGAATTCCAGCAACTTCATCATATACTTGTGTTAATTTTACTTTTAATTCAAATCAAGGTTATTCGGGCACAGCTTCTTGGTTAGATTGTGTAACTGGTCAAACTCAAACACATTTCATGAATCAAAATGAAACTTATTCAGTTTGTGCTAGAGTTGGTTCACCGCAGGGTATGCCATATATTTCAAATGCGCAATGCTCTGGCACGGCAACCACTTACACTTATGGTAGAAGCGAAACTTTCTATTCGCAATCATGTGGAGCTAGAAATTATGGCTCAGCTTATACATACACTAAATACTATACATCAATCTATTCTTATGATGATGCTATGGCAGGTGCTTTTAAAGATACTTATTACTATATAGATGGTCAAGCTGCAACTAATGCTTCTGGGACATGTAGCTTATACACTATTATAATTTCAAACGTATTAACAATTACGCAAGACGCTTGGAGATTCTATGAAAAGAACCCAGCCACAAATGTTCAACGTGAAATGGTATACACTGACTATCCAAATATGACAGTAACTGTTAATAATTTATCAGGTCAGCAAATATTTAATGTTACTGGTTATACACCGTGGGATTTTAAATATAATGCATCAGGTGGAGTAGGTTATTTACCAAACGGAAACTACAACTATTCAATTGCCCTAAATGATGGTTCAGGCAGAACTTACACAGGTCAAATGCAATTAACATACCCGCTTTAAATATAATTTAAAGCGCTTCTAAAGAGTTTTACTAATTCGGCCTATTTACCATTAGTAAAACTCTTTTCTTTTTGACCCATAAAAACGGGTGCATCCCCATGAAACAAGATATATAATTTTGGTATAATAATAAAGTAAAAGCTATGCAAATTAATGAATTATCAGGCCCATTCTCAAAAGAAAAGATTTTAATTTTTGACCTAGACGATACGCTTGTTATTTCACAAGCTAAAATTAAGGTTTGTGACCAAGTGACAGGAGAATGTTTTGAATTAACGCCTGAAGAATTTAATAAGTATGAAAAAAACCCAAAGCATATTTTAAACTTTGATGATTTTAAATCTATCGAGGTCATGAAAGCTGGTCGCTTAATAGATAAGTACTTAAATATCTTAGCTAAAAACTACAAAGCAGGTAATGCAATAGGGATTATTTCAGCTAGAGATGATGAAGCTATGGTCTATGATTGGTTAAAGCACCATGTAGGTTTTCATATTTCACATGAGTTAATTTGGTGTATCAATGACCCAAAACGCGGCCTAAAAGGCACTATCGCCCAAAAGAAACAAGAAGCTATGAGATGGTTTATCCAGCAAGGTTTTACAGACCTAGCCTTTTTTGATGATGATATTAATAACATTAGACTGATTCAACAATTAGCCAAGGAATTGAACCAACCTATCAAAACTCATTTAGCTAAGCATTAAAATGGAACCAACCACCTACCTACTCTTACTCATTTATTTGTTTTCAACCCTATTTATGCTAAATGTCCAAGTGCGCACAAAAAGCAGTATCAGAAAAAAATATGAAAAGCATAAACAGAGAATAGGTCAATTCTTAAAAGAAAACCC
>JACCDH010119679.1_pt1 | contig 13184 bp, 15 predicted proteins | sample 7442481 | NCBI WGS metagenome assembly JACCDH01 (sample SAMN15323433, study PRJNA562643) | freshwater metagenome | isolation source: river surface water | place: USA:Blue River Watershed | collected 2017-08-15
GGGTGCCAAATGTGAAGATTCCGGGTGCCAAATGTGAAGATTCCGGGAGGGGGGGTGAAGGGTGTTGATGTTCGGGGAAGGGGTGACGATGTGCACATAATTCAATTTGCGTCGTGCATTCGTGTCATTCTTTGATTCGGCGATCACTTGCGCGTTTTTGTATCACCTTCGTTTGCGACAATGTCCACCACATCCGCTAAGTCAAACACCTTGGTGTTGCGGCGCCGACTGTTGCGTTGGTGGTTGGAAGACCATGCGAAATTGCACGTGCACCTCTTACACACGGTCGAAGAGCATGTGCGATGGAAACCGGTGCCGCAATCGCACATTCATGAACTGGTAAAACACTTCCGCATCGATGGACAATTGACACCAAACCTATCGTTTTACATGAACGCAATGAGTGTCTATGGTCCCATCGAAGAGTGGGACACTTCACAAATAGAAGACATGTCCAATTTGTTTGGTTGTCGAGAATGCATGTACGACCACCGCTTCTTCAACTTCAACAGCGACATATCTCAATGGGACGTGTCCAATGTGCAAAATATGAACAGAATGTTTCAAGGAGCAAAATCATTCAACCAAGATTTGTCCTCGTGGAACACCTCGAATGTGGTGAACATGTCACACATGTTCAACCATGCGATGAAGTTTAACCAATCTTTGTCGACGTGGAACACCTGCAATGTTCGGTGCATGGACTACATGTTCGCAAATTGCGCAGCATTCAACGGAGACTTGTCAACGTGGAATATGTCAAACGTGCAATCCATGTGCGGCATGTTCGCCAGAGCAATAGTGTTTAACCAACCCGTTGGCGACTGGGACTTGCGCAATTGTGTGCACATGGAGGAATTGTTTTTCAATGCACCCGCATTCAATCAGCCGTTGGCAACGTGGGACGTGTCCAATGTGCGCTTCATGAACAAAATGTTTGCGCACACTGTGCAATTCAACCAACCCTTGGACACGTGGGATGTTTCATGCGTCACCACCACGTGGATGATGTTCGCACACACCACTGCATTCAACCAACCCTTGAACAGGTGGAATGTGTCCCATGTGCAAGATATGAGTGTCATGTTTTCGCACAGCATCGCTTTCAACCAACCCCTGAACTCGTGGAACACTGCTCGCGTAGTGAACATGAGCAGGATGTTCGCTAGTTCCAAGGCTTTTAACAACGCCGTCGGTCCGTGGCGCATGTTTGATTGCTCTGGCATGTTTATGTGGTCCAATGCATTCAATCAGCCGCTCGACGGATGGAAGTTGACGCCCTGTGCAAATGTTTTGGCGATATTTCACGGCGCACTTGCCTTCAACCAATCGGTGCGGTGGTTGTTTCCCCGTCTGGACACTATCCACGATGATGTCAATACGTTTTACAATCCGCCGTTTCAGTGTGCATTCGCGTTAGAAGACGGACCGCATTACGATGCATTGGAAGCACGCAACTACCCATGGATGAAAGCACACACACCCTACGACCGCTTTGTTGCCGCCAAATTCCATCGCAAATATCCACGCCACACTGCGGTCTTGCGCGGAATGATCAACCAAAACCACCCGCTTGGAGCACCGTTCACATGGAGACAAGTGCAATGCTTGTGCACACAGCACGAGGTGCAATTGCATCCTGGTGCGTTCATGGAAGAACACCGCGCCCAAACCCATTGGCTGTTGTCATCACTTGATGCTCCCACATGTCCAGAACGATATATTTTGTGCATGGCGTTGTACCACCAAATCCACAACAAAAAGATTTTCGACATCTTCTCCACCGACGACACCCTCGGGTGGAACAACTACCGCGATATGGAACAGTTCTTGGATGCAAGCACCTATGACCTGCTCCACCGTGCAACCGACTTCCTCCTATAACAATGCATTATTCAATTGTTCACACGACATCCGCCATCGCAGATCATGTCCACCATTTCTGTGCGGCGCCGACTGTTGCGTTGGTGGCTGGAGATACACGCCGGGTTGCACACACACCTGTTGCGCACGGTTGAAGAGTTTGTGTGCTGGAAACCGGTTCCGCAAGAGCACATTCACGCTCTTGTGCATCGGTGCATTTACGATCATTGGTGTTCAACGAAAATTGGCAGCATTATGTCGCCAGTTCCCGCTTGGCGCTGTCTCACTGGGGTGGACACCAGTTCGTATGGTCCCATTGAAGAGTGGGACACATCGCGCATACACGATATGTCTTACCTGTTCGACTTCAAAGCGATTTTGTTCCATACGTACAACCCCGACATTTCCAAGTGGGATGTGTCCAACGTTACGACGATGCGATACATGTTACACGGAATGGTCTATTTTAACCGAGACTTGTCTGCGTGGAACACGTCGAATGTGACAAACATGCACAACATGTTTTCCCACGCACTTTATTTTAATGGATCGGTGTCGTCGTGGAACACCTCGAATGTGACAGACATGAGTCACATGTTTTATAATGCATTACATTTCAACAGGTCGGTGTCGTCGTGGAACACCTCGAACGTTTTGTCCATGGAATGCATGTTTCGTGATGCGAAACACTTCAACCAACCACTTGCAAAGTGGAACACCGCCAATGTCACCACGCTGAAAGAAATGTTTGCGTTCGCACAAAACTTCAACCAGGACTTGTCCACGTGGAATACTGCCAATGTCACCTGCGCGAGCGGTATATTCATGATATGTAAAATGTTCAACGGGGACGTGTCCACGTGGGACATGCGCAATTGCGCAAATATGGACAGAATGTTTGATGGTGCGCACATGTTCAATCAACCATTGAACACGTGGGATGTGTCCAACGTGGAATCCATGAACAGAATGTTCGCGAGCACTCGCGCATTCAACCAACCGCTGAATGAATGGAATGTTTGTCGTGTGACTGAAATGTGCAGTATGTTCCAGGGTTCCATTGCTTTCAACAACTCAGTCGACCGGTGGCGCTTGCACGAACGCGTGGATTGCAACTACATGTTCGCGCACGCGAAAACCTTCAATCAACCTCTCGACGGATGGACAATCACATCATGTGTGCAACCACACAACATGTTATTCGGCGCGATTGCATTCAACCAATCAGTGCAGTGTTTGTTTCCCTCCTTGGACACCATTTCGTGCACAGGTCCCAATCCCTTTTTGCGCACATTTGCCTTGCAAGACGGACCGCATTACGATGCATTGGAAGCACGCAAATACCCGTGGATGGAAAGAGTTCACTGCGCGTACGACCGATTTGTCGTCGCGAAATTCCACCGCAAATATCCACGCCACGCGGCGGTTTTGCGCAAATTGGTGGAGAAAACGCTTCCGCACGACATGCCGGAAATGTGGGGTTGTCAACCACGGTCGCGCGTTGAGCACGGTTATTTGCAACAGTTGTGCGTTGAGCACGGCGTGGAATTGAATCCGGATTCGTTTTCCCCGCAACACCGAGCCCAAACTCACTGGCTGTTTTCGAAACTTGATGCCCCAACTTGTCCGGAACGGTACATCTTGTGCATGGTGTTGGGCAACATCATGCGCGAACCATCCGTCGCAAAAATATTCTCGACGAATCTGCACTCTATGCAAACGTACAGCACGGAGATGGAGGTAGTCTTCGATGACAGCACCTACGACCAGTTGTACCGCGCTGCAACCACTGACACATCGCGCGTTGACTGAAGTCAAAAAAAAACAATCTCGCAATCCACAAAACGTTCACCGCGCACAATTCAATGTCCAAGAAGTGAAACAAGATGACACCTTCCTCCGCGACAACACCTTCCGTCACTTTGCGGCGCCGACTGTTGCGTTGGTGGCTGGAGATACACGCCGGGTTGCACGCGCACCTCTTGTGCACCGTAGAGGAGTACGTGCGTTGGAAACCAATTCCGCAAGAGCACATTCACGCGTTCGTGCAAAAGTTCATGTTTGACCATTTGTTGACGTCCTCCCGCGAGTGCTTTCGCGGCGGTAACATAGACACCGCGCGCGGTCCTGTACAAAATGTTTTGCGGTGCAACGGCATTCAACCAGTCGGTGGAATGGATGTTTGCACACTTTGACGCCCATCGCGACAACGATGTCTCTGAGCAATTGTCGTTGAAGCGAATTTTTCAACATGCATTCGCGCTGCACGACAGCCCCCATTTCAGTGCGCTGGAATCGCGCCAATACCCGTGGATTTGGAACATGATGAGCCCATACGACTTTTTCGTTGCAGCAACATTCAACCACAAATTTCCACGCCACGCGATGGTGATTCGCAAGTTGTTGAACCGCTTGAATGTGGAGCACTCGGCGCTCCAGTTCGAATACGTGGTCCAGACATGCAAAGAACACGGCGTGAAGCTGCGTCCCAAATCGTTTCCTGTGCGACATCGATCGCGGACCAACTGGTTGTTTTTGAAACTGGACGTTCCAAGTTGTCCAGAGCGATACATCTTGTCCATGGTCGTGCAGCCGAAGAAAAGCACGACGGTGTGCAAGATTTTGAATGCACCGGAATGGTCCAAAAATTGCGAACCATGGCAAAATGTCTTTGATCGCTGCACGTACGAACAGTTGTACTGTGCTGCGGTGGCGAAGTCATAGTTTCATTTGTTTGGCTTATTTGTGATTGATCGCACTCGTTTGCGTGTATTGTCATGTGTTGTAACGAAGTAATTGAGATGAATGATTTTTTTCTGTTTTTTTTTCACGTGTTTTCTTGCCTTCACGTTCTCCCTTCTCTTTTTTTGCCATCTCGTCATTGCGTCACCTGTTGATGTCATTTCTGTTTTGGCGATGTCTGGATCTCCCGTTGAGACGATGGTGCTTTCCGCGACCTCCTCTCGCACTTCTTGTTCTTCTAGTTCTTCCAGTTCTTCTTGTTTTTCTGGTTCTTTGTGTTGCCGCGCGCTTCCCTCGGGTTCTCTTTCGTGTTTGTATTGCCGTGCGCTTCATGCCGCCGCCCATTGTCTGCTGATGGGGTGCAGCATCCTTTCCGGCATTGCTGTTGTTGAAATAGCGCAAGCGCGCTTCTGCCACCGCACGGCGATCCAACGCCGTGTGGGTTGGTGGCGGCACACGGTTGCTCTCCACTGAGCCAACGATGGAAGCAGGAGAAGCAGCAGGAGAAGTGGAGGCGACAAATGGTGGACGTCCGATCGTGGCGGAAGTAACCACATCGTGTTTTGGAAGACTGGCGCCGCGCACTCCCTGCAACTTCACTTGGCGGCGAAACTTGTTGGACAGTGCAGCTAGTTCATCGTCGTCATCGTCATCGTCCGCATTCGCTGCATTCTCTGTCTCCGCATCCCGTTTGCGTCGATGCAACACGGAGGTGCGCCGTAATGCAGGGGGAACCAATGCGTGCTTTTCGGCTTCGTTCCGATCCAAGAGTTCTTGTCCATCTAGGTCGTCTCCCAAGTCTTCGTCGTTCTCCATCCTGCCGCGCTTGCGATGCGTCGCGTGTTGTAGTGAAAAAGACGACATGTTGTTCTTGTGTGCTCGTTGTTCCGTGACCAACGATGACAGATTGGAGTGAGTGTTGGGATCAATATACAATTGGCGCAGAAAAAAGGAAAGTGTGACATATTTTGCCGTGCATTTTCTTGCACATGTGCTAAGCAAGTTACAGAAAACAAGAAAACTAACTAACTAACGAACTAACTAACGAACTAACTGCATGGCGAGGTTGCAAATGGTCCCCGTTTGTGTTCCTCCGACATGTTTGGGCATTGGTCGAACATGTGTTGAGCATCGGTGAGTGGATGGCACACTTTCCATGCGTGGAGGGATTGGTTGAACTGCGCGCACTTTTGGAACATGCGCGTGAAGCGGAGGACGGACGTGGGGATCCAGGTGGTGATGTTGCCATTGAAAACGTAGCAGTGCGCAAACATCTGTTCCATGGCGACCGCGGCGGACACATTCCAGTTGTCCAGGGACTGGTTGAACTTCTTGCAGTGCGCAAACATGTGTGAAAAGTTCACCACGCGCGAAACGTCCCATGTATTCAGCGGCTGATTGAACGAGACGCACCACTCGAACATGTGGTCCGCGTCCTGCAGATTGAATGTGTTCCAGTTGTCCAGCGGCTGGTTAAAGTGCTTGCAACGGGCGAACATGTTGCTCGCGTGGCGCAAGTTTTGCACTTGCCATCTTTCCAGTGGTTGGTTGAAATAGATGCATTCGCGGAACATGCAATTGGCGTTTTTCACCATGTCCGTGGACCACATGTCCAGCGGCTGATTGAAGCGCGTGCATTCGTCGAACATGCTTTCCATGTTGGTGGCGCCTTCGAAGTTCCATTGGTCGAGCGGTTGATTGAAGATGCGGCAACCCGCGAACATGCCTTCGAATTTGCATCCTGGTCCGAAGGTCCATCCGTTCACGCAACTGTCGAACACCGTGCACAGAGAAAACATGCGCGATGCGTTCACGACCATGGACATGTTCCACGCATGCAGTGGTTGATTGAAACGGTTGCACCCCATGAACATGCACCTCGTGGTGCACACATTGGACATGTTCCAGTGCAAAAGGGGCTGGTTGAATTGCACACATTTCTCGAACATGTGGGACATGGTGAAGGCGCTGGAGGTGTTCCAGGCGTCCAGTGGTTGGTTAAATTGATCGCAATGGGCGAACATGTTGCTCATGTCCGTCACGCTGCCCATGTGCCATGTGTGCAGAGGGTGGTTAAACTTCACGCAGTGAAAAAACATGCGCGTGGTGTTGCGCAAATTGGCGGTGTTCCAGGCGTCCAGTGGTTGGTTGAACTGCACGCACTCTTCGAACATCATCGACGCATTGACGACGCGGGCCACATTCCACTGCGCAAGCGGCTGATTGAAGCGTGTGCATCCCCGAAACATGCATTCCGTGGAGGTGACGTTGGACATGTCCCATCGATCAAGCGGTTGATTGAAGTGCACTTTGCCCGCGAAGAGTCCCCGCATGGACGTCACCGCACTCACGTCCCAATATTGCAAGTCTTCGTTGAAGTCGGCGCGGAGGTGCACCAAAAAGTTGTCCATGTTTGTGATACCAGAGGTGTCCATTTCGGCGATGGGTCCGAAATGATAGATGTCGCAACGACACGGAATGGGTGTTTGACCTTGTCGTTCTCGAAGCAAAAAGCGTGACGCGAGGTTTTCATGTCGCACAAAGTTCCACACAAGTGCGTGCATTTTCGGCAACCAGACCTGGTGGGAATGAAGGACATGCTCCACCAATCGGCGGCGCTGCAATTCGTTGGGGTGGCGCGACATTGGATCAGATTTTGTATTTCTCGGGCAAATAACTGCACCCAAATAAACTTGTGATTTGTTGCGCCACCACCAATCTTGCGCCACCCTCCGCCATTTTGCGACGGAGGGCCGTTTTTTCTCGATAGACATGACGAAAATGCAAAAATACGAAAATACGAAAATACGAAAATGTGAAATAAGTTTGCGTTAATGAGTTACATGTTCAACACCTGACGAGCATTTACCCACCTACATACATCCTCCTCCTCCTGTTTGCGCAGTGTTGCGCTCTGCTTACATCCATCCCCTGCTGGAATCATCCATCGACTGACCTACAATGGGCCTTATAAACGTTTACATGGCTTGTTCTATGCCCCCCTCGGAAAAGGGAGGAAGAAGAATCAAATCGAAAATTATGCGAACCGTGAATGGAAAGACGCAGTCAAACGCAGAAAGATGCAGCAGAAAAAAACAAGAAACATGAACAACGAGAAGGTGATAGTTTGCCTTTGTGTGTGTGTGTGTGTGTGTTTAACGGTGTTACATCAAATCAATCAAATCAAATCAATCAATCAACCTTGTTATGAATAAAAATTCAGTGAGCATGGGTTGTTGGCGCGGCAATCCGTTGGTGGTGGACGTGTTGTGGTACTCGTGGGTGCGCCCGTGGACCACGCGCAGGCGGGCTTCGCGCAAGGCGACGGTGAGTTGTTGTCGAAAGATGGCCAGTTTGCGCGCGAACGATCCACCACCTCCGCCGGTGCGTTTGCAGAAGGTGTAGCCGAGCACAAACTGTTCGCGGCGAAGATGCGCATGGCGCACCACGTGCAAGACCGCGTGGCGACCCAATTCCACCGAGCCATCGATGTCCAAATAGAAGACATCGATGTTCTGCAAAAAGGGACAGGTGTGCAATACTTCGTCGCACGTCCCGTGCAAGCTGATCATGCCGTGGCGTTTGTGCAGTTGGTGCACGCGAAGATCTTTCTCAATCAACACGATGTGTCGGCGGTCCGTGATTTGCGCCGCTTCCAACGCCGCGGTGGTTTGCAGGGTTTCCGAGTCGAGACACAATACCGTGATGGGATCGTCCGAGTGCGCACGGCGGCGATGGGTCGGCAGCCACGTGCAAATGATGTCGCAGAGCATTTCGTTGCTCCTTTGCTTGAATCGGTTGCATGGCATGTCGTACGGTTTTTGGGCAGGTGGCGGTGGTTTGTTTGCCGTTCGGCGAGGGGATTTGTCTTGTTGTTGCGGTTCCGAGTGTCGGTACCGACAGTCGCCGTTCGGTCTCCTCCGTGTCGCGCAAGATGGATGACGACGACGATGATGATGATGCGCCGAACGACGTTTGCATTGACTGCGGGTGCGAATGCTCGACGTGAATGCCGCCGTCGCCGCCGCCAAAGAAGCGCGAGACGAAGAAGAACACATGATGATTGTTACTAGCAACTGACGGACTGACAAACTAACTGTGGGGGTGGGGGCGGGATGGCTTTCAAAATGAAAAATTATGATGTGATCAAATAGAAACATGGAGTGGGGGCATGTGGTGGGACAGGTTGGCGGCGCTCGCGGATCACCTCTGCGTACAAACGGCGGAGGCATTCCACGGAATATGGTTTGCGGTGGTACAAGTCGATGACCCCCAAGATATCTCTTGCCGGTTGCCGCGATGCACAGTGGCGTGAAATGAACCGCGCAGTGTCCCGCATGCGATTGGACAGGGGAATGTTCGCACAACAATGTTGCGCAGTTTCCTCGAGACGCTGTGCCACGAACTCCGACAAGCTGGACATGAACGCGAACAGTGTCGTGTGGCCCGCCGTGTTCAAGAAGCGCACTGGATCGCAAAACAACATGCACGTCGCGGACTTCACCTTGCCGACATCCCACGTGGAAGTGATGGACGTGCCATCGAACGATGATTCGGCGAACAAGAAGCGCATGTCTTCCACATTGTGCACTTGCCACTGGCGCAAAAACATCCAGTCTACCACCCCCTCGTGTCTCGCGTCACGCCCGGGAAATTGGCGATGTGTTGCGCAGGACCCGAAAAACGTGCCCACCATGTGCCGGACATTGGACACATCCCAACATTGCAGTCCCCACGGCAAGCCATATCGCTGCATCGCGAACGCCCAACTCAAGTCGCGCACATTGGACACGTCCCATTGCGCCAAGTTGAGGTTCCGCACGTGGATGCCCATACCCACGTCCAAAAAGCAGAACAAATCGCACATGTCGGTCACGAGACTGGTGTCCCATTGGTCCATCGGACCAAAATACGCGTTCACCTGTTTGCATTGTCGCTGCGCCATGAACTGCGAGGTGGACTTCATGGACTCCGGGAGGTCGCAGTAGGCACCTTTGCGGCCATGCGACAGTTGAATGATGCATTGCTTTGTTGCTTGCCCCACCACAACAACACGCACCAAAAAGTGAATGTTGGCATCGCTGACCACGCCGGGATAAAAAACAAACTGGTCCACCATGTTGGCCAATTGCTCAGACAACGGCGGCAAAGATCTTTTGATGCACGACGACGACGACGACGACGACGTCAATCCTTGAAACAGCAGGGTTCGGCGCAAAGGCAGAGGCTGCCGTGATGTGCGCAATCGGTCGCGCACATTGCGACACAGGTCGAAACATCCATGATTGTTGTGTGCATCAAGGTCTTCGAGTTGGCGCAAATGATGACTGTCGGGAAGCATGTCCGCGTCGGCGGAATCCACCGCGTTTTCTTGCATGACGACAAGTTTACGACGACACCAAACCGGTAAGCGCGGGGAGAAAAGCAAACAAAAAAGAAATGGAAGGACAACACCACACGGCCACCACAGCGATTGCTACATCGGGAGTTATAAACGTTTATAAGGCCCGCGAAGGTAGTGGCGGAAAACAAAGGTGACATGGCGCATCAGGATTATTATTCATCGTTGTCTGTCGAGTGGAAAATAGGTGCCAGAACTCCCTACGTGGTGCAAATCGACCATGTAGAACACCGCATCTCGATTGAAAAGTGCAGACACAATTACGAAATAGCAGAAGCCGTTTACTGGGCGCACCAATGGCAGGAACATCCTGCCAGAGCTGGTGCCAAATGTGAAGATTCGAGGAAAAGATGAAACAAACAAATGCAAACTTTGCCTGGCGGGTCTGTCTTAACTTTACACATCTCAATGTAACTTGTTAACATCACACAATCACATTACACGACATTACACACGACATTACACACAACATGTACCTGTTCACCAATTGTGTGCCACTGTTCACCAATCACTTTTTCACTGACTTCTTCCAACCTTTCCACTTCCCACAGCCGCACCGCACTGTCTCCCGCTATCGAACGGCGCAAACCTTGGTGGTCAGGGCCGACGGATTCCAGCGCATCCATCGGTTTGGGAAAAATGTCACGTGTGCATGCTCCACGGAAATGGTCCAGTCAGATGCCAGGATGGTTGCGCGACAATCGGTCCTTCGTCGTGTTGAAGTGCAACAACTTTGTCGCTGCCACTTTTTCTTTGACTGCGTCGGACACCAACGAACAATCCCATTCCTCCATAGGCCCAAACACCAATTTGAACGTCGTTGCAAGTAAAGGGTTGTTTTCGAACGCAATTTTGATCGACAGAATGGTAAACGAAGAGAAAGTGTCGTCGATCGCTAAATTTGACATCACGTACCCTGTGGACAACAACGCATAATTGTCATCCGAAACCACCCCTGGAAAATGCGCACAGCGATCCACCACATCAATCAGATGATCTGGCAGGTCTTTCAACGCGAGAAACAACAATCGACGACGCATTGGCACGCTCGACCACTTACCGCGGTGCCGCAGCGACTGCGACAGATTGGTGACAACCTGGTCGGGTGTAAAGCGCAACTTGTAGATTGATATTGCAGATGAGATAACTTGCGCAGAGATTGTGAAAGTTCCTTGTTCTCCAAGTCCTTCTCCAAGTTCTCCTCCAGGTCCTTCTCCCGGTCCTTCTCCACCTCCCCCCACTTCTTCGACGACATCGGCCGTTGCAGCGGTTGTTGGCGGTGCGGACGATGCCATAACCAATATATTGAATTATGGTGTATTTGTTGCGGAGGGTTCCAGCATCTGCGTCAATTCCTGCATGAACACCAGGTTGTCGCACATCTGAATGTGGGAATACAATCCGCACATCGTTTTCCTGCGCTTGCTCGCGTCATCCTCGTCGTCGTTGCCCACATGTCGCAAGATGGATGGATCGCCCCCGCTGTTTGCGGTTCCAGCAGGAGAAGGGGGGTGAAGGAGTTGTGTCTGCAACTGCTGCATGTACATTTGCATGGCGACAGCTAACTGACGCGATGTCACGGCGTTGTAGCCATCTCCGTCATCGTCATCGTCCATGCGCTGAAATCGATCGCTTGCCGCCGTGGACTGCGACATCGATTGCAAGTATTGCAACACCACGTCCAACGAACACTGTTGGGTCCATTCTGTGATGCGCGATTCAAACGTCCACAACGCGCAGAAGAAGCGCGCCTTGATGTATATCTCGTCGACGTGTATTTCCTCCGACAAGATGGCTTCCTCTGCCGCGCGCTCCACGCGCAGTCGTTTTAGTTCTGTTTCCAACGCAAACAACCTGCGCGCGTAGAGATTGCGCACATCCGCCAGACGTTTTTCGGCAACAGCTCTTTCTTTCTCCAATCGTTTACGCGACACCATTTCCCCCTCCTCGTCATCCTCATCATCTTTCCCTTTCATGTACGGCGCAGAAAGTCGGCAAAAAGAGAGGTAGCTCGATGGATTGTTGATGGCGGGGTCCGTCAGCGTGCTGTGATGCGAATGAAAAGTGGATGGATGGTTGTGTTTGGGATCCATCGGTCTTTGGTGGTGCGCAGACGCATCCGTGAACGCAGGCGTGGAAGAAGCGGCAGACGATGATGGATGGGGGGAACTGGTTGCAAAGGATGCAAATGACCACAACGATGGGTTGGTGGAAGATGAAGCAGAGGAAGTGGATGGAGCAGAAGAGGAAGAGGACGACGGTGCGGAGAGTGGCGCGTAGGGAGGAAATGGTGACACGCCCATTTCCTTGCAGTACTGCAACGTTGGCAGTCCATCGCGACAACGATCGCATCTTTTTCCGCAATTGCACGAATATGGATCCCCCTCCACAAATTTTTGTTGCGCTTCCAAATGCGCTTCTCGTCGCGCCTTGCACCGACCGCATGTTCCACCGCACTTGCAAGGACCGCGGTCACCTGGCGGTTCACCACAGTATTTGGCAAATTGGATCATTTCGCGCATACGGTCGGGATGGTACGGATGGTTCGCTGGCAAGGTGTCAACTTTTGGCAAGAAGGACATTTTTGGTGGCACGAAAGTAGAGGAAAAGGTTGCTGATGTGGTTTCTTTCGTCGTGTTTAAATCACATCAAAACATGGGAGAACAAAAAAGAACGGGAATCAAGGGTCCCAGCGAGGCCAGCAATCGTCCCAACAAGCACTCCATCGCCAATTGCGCAATGATTGATTGAAGGATTTGCACTTGCTGAACATGTACCCCGCACTTTTGACATTAGAGACATTCCAGTTGTCCAGTGGCTGATTGAACGACGTGCAACCGGAAAACATGCACACCACATGTTCCACGGAGGACACATTCCATCGGTTCAATGGCTGGTTGAATGCAGAGCATCTGTTGAACATGGAACTGGTGCTGACAACATTCCGCATGTCCCATCTTTCCAACGACTGATTGAATGCAGTGCACATGGCGAATAAGCGATCCATGCACACCACATTGTGAACATCCCACCATTCCACATTGGTGTTGAAGCGGGGTGAATTGTCAAAATTTGCAATATGGTGCATGCACATCATGGTGACGCGAGACGTGTCCCATTCTTCCACAACACCGTACATGTACGTGTAGTGTGGAAGTCGAGGTTTGTTTGCGTACAC
>JACCDH010450951.1_pt1 | contig 13183 bp, 10 predicted proteins | sample 7442481 | NCBI WGS metagenome assembly JACCDH01 (sample SAMN15323433, study PRJNA562643) | freshwater metagenome | isolation source: river surface water | place: USA:Blue River Watershed | collected 2017-08-15
CTCGTTGGGAATCCCTCCGATAGTGCCTCTGAAGCCCGATATTGATTTAATTAATGTCATTGTTTTAATGGGGGGCAAAATTAGGCAAAATGCCTCAATTTAAAATAATAGATTACCAACAATCTAAATGTTGAAATAAAAAGATTTAACGTCATCTTAATATCAAAACATTTGATTTTATGCCGTATTTTGCCAATCAAATGAAAAAACCACTTTTTCTGCTTACTGCTGCTCTGCTGTTGCTCCTCAGCTCCTCTGTACTCCGCTGCTCAGAAAAAGAACTAGTCACTTTAGATATCGCTTTCTATAATCTTGAAAATCTTTACGATATCTCTGATGATACCACCCATCATGACGATGACTTTACTCCAAATGGCAAATACCAATGGTCTGAAGTTCGTTACCAGGAAAAACTAAATCACCTGGCAAAAGTTATTGCCTCATTATCCAATGATCATGTACCTGATGTGCTGGGTATGTGCGAATTAGAAAATGAAAAGGTGCTCAATGATCTCTACGCCGTTAAAGGTCTAAAAAATCATTTTAAAGTAGTTCACTACAATTCGCCCGACGAAAGAGGGGTAGACGTTGCCCTGGCTTATAATCCTAAAAAAATTAAAGTCCTGGATTCTAAAAATTATCCAGTGAAACTTTCATTGGATTCTAACGATAAAACACGTGATATCCTTTGGGTAAAATCAGTTTCTCTCTCTAATAACGATACCATTCACTTTCTGGTTTGTCACTTCCCATCAAGAAGAGGTGGAGCCTCAGAATCCCAACAAAACAGAATTGACGCCGCTCTAACTTGCAAAGCTATCATCAAGGAACGTCTTCATCCACAATCCCAAAATCTCGTCATTATGGGCGATTTCAATGATCAGCCGTGGGACTCGTCGATGATGAAAGTAATGGGCGCACATTCTGTCAACAAATACCCCAATGCCGATCTGCTTAACCTGATGTTCGAACTGCCAGATAAACACGATGGCTCTTACTTCTTCCGTGGTCACTGGGAACGTATAGATCAAATTATTATTAGTCATGCGCTCAGAAATGCCTCCGGAACCGATTACCAACCTGGTTCTGTTAATGTGGTTAAAAAAGACTGGATGCTTGATAAAAAACAAGAACAACCTTTTAGAAACTTTAAAGGCGAAAAATGGATGAATGGCTATAGCGACCATCTGCCAGTCAGCGCCAAATTAATTTTAAACGCTATCAAATAATTAAACATGCCAGCCAAAAAGAAAATTGTCCATAAACCTGTTGCTAAAAAAACCAATATTCGGTCGAAGGTGGTGCATAAAAAAACACGTATCATTAACCGAGAACTTAGCTGGTTGTCTTTCAATGATCGTGTACTTCAAGAAGCAAACGATTCTCATGTCCCTCTGCTCGAACGTCTAAAATTTCTGGGTATCTTTTCCTCTAACCTGGATGAGTTTTTCAGGGTAAGAGTGGCTACTAACAAGCGGATGCTCAAACTCAGAAACTCTCAACACAGAATTATCGATCGACGTGAAATTCGCGAAACGCTACAGGATATCTATAATAAAGTGGTTATTCAGCAAGTTAAGTTTAATAATATATACAACCAGTTATTAGATGAGTTTAAAACTAAAAATGTGTTTTTTGTAAACGAAAAACAAATCAACCTCCAACAAACACTCGAAGTTCGTAAATACTTTAGAGAGGAAATTATCAATACTATCTTTCCTCTAATTCTGGCAGATAAAAAACCTTTTCCTTTCCTAAGAGATAATACAGTTTATCTGGCCTGTAAATTAAGCAATTCAATAACTCATGAAATAAAATATGCTCTGATTCCTCTGCCTACTAAAATCAAGAAACGATTTTATCAGTTGCCTAAGCAAGGTGGTGCAACCTATATGATGTTTATTGATGATGTTATTCGTTGTAACCTGGATGTGGTCTTTTCCAGTTTCGAATACAATGTCTTTGAAGCTTATACTATTAAAATGACTCGTGATGCCGAAATTGATATTGATAGCGATGTGTCTTCCAATATTTTGGATACAATTCAGGATTCTCTCAAACAAAGAAAAAAAGGCCAGCCTGTTCGTCTGATTTATGATCAGGAAATGCCAGAAGATTTTATTCGATTTATCTATCAAAAACTCACTTTGTCAAAAGATGAACTGATCCCTGGTCAGCGCTACCACAATTTCAGGGATTTTATTGGCTTCCCGGACATAAAAAAAACGGATCTTAAATACCAGTCTCTAGAACCTATTTATCTTCCTGAACTCGATAAGGCTAAAACAATGTTTAATGCCATCCGTCAGAAAGATTATATGATTTCTCACCCTTACCAGCCTTTTAGCTACATCATCCGAATGCTTCGCGAAGCTGCTATTGATCCCAATGTCGTAAGTATCAAAATGACACTGTATCGTGTTGCTGAAAATTCTAACGTGGTAAATGCTCTAATCAATGCAGTTAAAAATGGGAAAAAAGTAACTGTTATGATGGAACTGAAAGCCAGATTCGATGAGGAACACAATATTTACTGGAGTAATAAACTTAAAGAAGCTGGAGCTAAAGTGCTATTCACAATCCCTAGTGTTAAAGTTCACTCTAAACTTTGTCTCATCTCCAGAAAAGAAAAAAACGGTCTGAAGCTGTATGCACATGTTGGTACTGGTAACTATAATGGAGATACCGCTAAAGTATACTGCGATCATTCTGTTCTTACTGCCGATGTGAGAATTACCTCAGAAATTAATAAAGTATTTAACCTTATCGAAGATTATAAACCAGAAAAATATCGGTTCAGGCATATTCTCGTTGCTCCTATAAATCTTCGTTCTTCTATTCTGCGAATGATCGATGCCGAAATAAGTAATGCTAAATCTGGTAAACCTGCCTATATCATTATGAAAATGAATGCTCTGGTAGATGTTGAAATTATTCAAAAACTCTATGAGGCAGGGAAGGCTGGAGTTAAAATTAATCTTATCGTTAGAAGCATTCTCTGTATGTCGCCTGGTGTTAAAGGTCTGAGCGAAAATATCTCTGCAATTAGTATCGTTGATAAATACCTTGAACACGCCAGAGTATACATATTCGCCAATGGTGGTAAAGAAAAAATGTTCATGGGCTCGGCTGATATGATGACCAGAAATCTTGATAGTAGGGTAGAGGTGGTTTTTCCTGTCTATAGTAAACATGTACAAGAAGAAGTTATGGCAATGATTAATATTCAACTTTCTGATAATACTAAAGCCCGGATACTTGATGAATTCCAAATTAATGAATACAAGCCAAGTTCACTCCCAAAAATTAGAAGTCAGGCGGAATTCTACAATTACCTTAAAAATAAATACAACCAAATTACTGCTTATGTTTAAGTCAATAAAACTATTTTCCCTGACACTATCATTTTTCTTGACTCTTTCTTCTTATGCCCAGGAAATAGGTTACCTTGGAGGTGTAAGTAAAATTGGTGTTTCCCCAGTTTCTTTTCAACCTCTTTACGGTTTTTCTGTGTCAAAAGTGTTTTCAAAATACCTGGCGGCTGAAACTAACTGCTTTTATTCTCAACGTTTACTCAATGATATCCCTCAGGCGGATTATCTTAGCTTCTCTGCCATGCCCCAAATTGGATGGTTTGATAAAGATAAAGGTTATGGTGTTTATGCCGGACCAGCCTTGGTGCTCAATCCATGCCTCTATCATAGCAATCTCGAGAATCACACCTATCTCAGTGCCTATCTGTCTGCAGGGATCAGAAAAGAACTTATTAAAAAAGTGAACCTGGATCTCAGAGCTGGTTACGATCTGGGTTTAACGGGTGGCTATTACAATATTGTCTATTCTAAATATAAAGGCCTCATGTTCCAGGCGGGAATTAAATTCGACTTCTCCTGCCCATAAAAAAAGCCGTCTCAAAACTAAGTTTCAAGACGGCAGGTATAATGTGGGAACTATCTTTTGCGGTTAACCGCTTTATTTAATTACTGGCTATTCCGAAATAGAAAAAACATAGGGGCTCACTACCAGTATTGATAAGCGAATGCTCCGTTTTTTCAGGAATAATCACAAAACTTCCTTTCTTCAAAGAATGTGTTTGCCCTTCAATAATATAATCACCAACTCCCTCAGTGAAATAAAAATACTCCGTCATCGTTTGGTGGCTGTGTGTTTTAACACTTTCTCCAGTCTCTAATTTTCCGAAGGCAATCTGTGTAATAGAATTACCTGTCTGTTCGGAATTTAAAAAAACTTTCTTAGTGCCACTATCGTGCGCAGTTAGAATCTCACTAATATCATCAGTGTGATAAACCAAAGTTTGACTTGTTTTATCAGGCTTCAAGGGCAACTGCTTGTTTTGCCTCTATTTGCTTTGCAATCCACTCATAAGTTTTTTCCATACCTACTCTAAGTGATTGTGATGGCTCCCAGTTTAACTTAGCTTTTAGCAAATCGTTGTCTGAGTTTCTGCCTCTAACGCCGGTAGGACCAGTGATGTTGTTGATTGAAAGATTTTTTCCTGAAATCTCAATAGCCATTTTGGCAAAATCGTTAATAGATATCATTTCTTCAGAGCCAATATTAACCGGACCAGCGAAATCAGATTCCATTAGACGACGAACACCCTCTACACACTCATCGATGTATAAGAATGAACGGGTTTGCTGACCATCACCCCAAACTTCTATTGAAGTGCCGTCAATAGCTTCTGCTGCTTTTCTGCACATCGCTGCTGGTGCTTTTTCTTTGCCACCTGTCCATGTGCCTTGCGGACCAAAAATATTGTGGAATCGGGCTACCTTTACATCAATGCCATAGTTTCTGTTGTAAGCAAAATATAAACGCTCGCTGAATAATTTCTCCCATCCGTATTCACTGTCCGGAGCAGCAGGGTAGGCCGATTCTTCAGAACATTTCGGATTGTTTGGGTCCATCTGATTGTACTCAGGATACATACACGCTGAAGAAGAATAGAATATCTTTTTAACGCCTGCATTCTTCGCAGATTCAAGTACGTTAAGATTACATAAAGCTGAGTTGTGCATAACGTCAGCATCGTGATTGCCTGTAAAAATATAACCAGCACCACCCATGTCTGCAGCTAACTGATAAATTTCAGTGAAGTTTTTACCAGAAATAATGTCTTCTACTACTTTTGGATCTCTTAAGTCGCCCAAAATAAACTCGTCGGCATTGTTATTGCCATACTCGTTGTTTTTTACGTCGACACCAACTACATAATAACCTTCAGATTTAAGACGATTAACTAAGTGGCCGCCAATAAAGCCGCCTGCGCCACATACCAATGCTTTTTTGTGATTCATAATAATTTTTTAATTGTATTTGTATTGTTTGTTTTTGTATTTGAAAAGTAAATTGATGAGTTTAAAGGCACTCATATACCTTGGGATATACATCTTTGGTTTGGCAATACATCTGGCTAGCCAACCAATATAAAGCTTGTCCATCCATGAACTTACTTTAACCTGGCGTCCTGTTTTGAATGCCAATGCAGCACCCGTGCAAATTATCGCAGGTTTGTAACTTAAATTTTGTCTCAGATATAAACCTAACTTCTCTTGTGTGCCTCCACCAATATTAATAATTACCCAGCTTGGTTTCGTGACTTCAATGAGTTTTAATAAATCCTCGTCTTTTACCTCCTGCTTGTAAAAAGGCGCTTCATAAGATAATTCCTTTGAAGTGTCTATGCCTTTGCTGACCAGATAGTCGGTGTTGATCTTTGCATCTATAGCCCCTGGATTCACTGTCATCACTTTTCCCTTCACTTCTGTACTGTGCTCTAGAAAGTAATTGATAAACTCCAAACCTGAAATACGAATGACCTTGTTGCTGGAAATAATGTTCCAAATCAATGCCATGAATCCACTGTCAGCTATAACATAATCAGAATGAATCAGAGAATCATAATAAGGCTTGTCCTTTGGAATTGTTACAAGTGCAGGCGCCGCAGGTACAGTTAATAAACCTCCTGACTCATTCAGAGAATTAAATAAATTCCCCGTGCCTGAATTGTAAAATTGAATACCTAAAATTTCACTCATTTTGCTTCTTGTGTAAATACTTTATTTGTACTTAGCAATTTCTTCGCAAAGTTAAGCTTTAATAGAGTTGTTTGAAAATTGGAATTGATTCAAAAACCTATAAAACTGACATTTAACGGATTAAAAGCTAATACTTTAATCTTTATTGTTAATTGCCTTTATAATTAGGTTTTCTTTTCTCAAGAAATGCTCTTATACCTTCTTTCTGATCTTCTGTTGAGAATGTTAAATAATAGTTCTTTCTCTCAAATGTTAATCCGTCTGATAAGGTAGAATTAAAAGCTTTGTTTACTGATTCTTTTGCCAGTCTAACGGCCAATGGTGGTAATTCAGCAATTTTTCTTGCTATTTTTAAAGCTCCTTCTAAATATTGATCTACTGGATAAACATGATTGATTAGGTTGATTCTTAATGCTTCTTCAGCGTCAACATAATCACCTGTTAGAATAATCTCCATGGCTTTTGCTTTTCCTACAGCTCTTGGCATTCTCTGCGTGCCTCCTGCTCCCGATCCAATACCTCTTCTGATTTCAGGTTGTCCAAATTTGGCCGTATCAGAAGCTACTACCATGTCGCATAACATGGCTAATTCACATCCGCCTCCAACTACCCAACCTGATACCGCTGCAATCAATGGCTTCTTAAATCTGCCCATCTCATCCCAAATACTAAATTGGTCGATGATTAATAAATCTATAGTCTTGCTCGATGCTACTTCTTTTAAATCTGCTCCAACCGAAAAAGCTCTGTCACTCCCGGTTAAAATTACAGACTTTACTGAATTGTCTTTGTCTAGGCTGGTTAATGCATCCCCTAGTTCTTCCATTAAGGTAAGTGATAAGGCATTTAATACCTCCGGGCGATTTAATGTCACTAATGCAATCCCATCTTCATAAGTCGGGTCTACCTTAATGTACTTGTACTGCTTGTACTTGGCTGTTTTAACAACTTTAGCCTTTGCTAATCCTGTCATTTTGTGTTTTGTGTTTATGTTTGGTTTAGAGTTCAGTTTAGTTGATCTCTCACGTCGTTCGCTTTGTCTGAATGAATACAAGTCTGTTAATTCTGCTCTGGCAAAATCATACAGATGGTCATAAAAGTGGGGTGCTTTTGTGTGTGTTCATCCGTGTTTGTTTCAATTTTTAGTGTTCTGAAGCTTGTGTTAGGACTTCAGCCAAAGTGTCTAGTATTTTTTACTTATAAACTTCGGTACTGCAATATTAGTTGAAAGCTTGCTCATTTCCAAAAAATATTTGTGGAAAAACAGTGGGTGAATCTCTTTTTTAATATTTTAATTGCTGATTATTAAATAGTTAAAATTATACAATTTGCTGATATTCTAAATCTTTTATTTTAATTGTTTTTGAAAATATTTATTTGTTTAAATTGGGTATTTGAGTAAAAAAACTTTAAAAACTCAGATGCTTGCTGAAAAAGGGTATGACCTTTCGAGCTAGTCTACCATCTTTCCCGGTAATCTTGTCTATATGCTTTCCTTCGTATTCTTCCTGAATATGTCTGATTTGTAAACTGTCTAATTTATGGCATAATTGTCTGCAAGAACTCGGAATATGAGAATAATCGTCGTTTTTACCCCAGTCTATCGCTAACCCATTTAAATGCCTTAAACCTTCTCCCATTGAATTAAGCATGTTGTTTACAAAATTAGCTTCCCATTTTTTAACAATACTACTGTCAATCTCAACCTTTCCTGCATTCATTTTTAATGGCAACAATATGCCAAATGGACGGTCTAATGGCTCCGGACTAAATACTCGGCCCATGGCGGCAAACGCCAATGCATAAGAATCTTCTTTTAATGCTTCCATAGTCTGTGCCTTTAAGGCCTTCTCAAATGATAGATGCTTTGGGTGGAAGTCGCCTCCCCAATTTAAAATACTCGGACTCATTGCATAGACAGATCCAAATACATCTGGAAATAACATCGCTACTTTTAAAGCGCCCTGTCCACCCATGGAATGTCCACAAATGCCTCTGCTGTTTTTATTCGGAATTGTTCTGTAATGAGCATCCATATAACTAACCACATCTTTTCCTATATAATCAGTCCATAATCCATTAATTTCTGAATTACTGTAAAAACTTCCTCCGAATTTGTTGCTGCTGTTAGGAACTACTAATATAAATGGCAATGTCGTTTTTCCTTTTATCGCTTCGTCCAAAAGTTTATCTATGTCTAAAAAATAATAATCTTCCTGACTGCCCCCAAATCCATGTAAGTAGTAGACTACTGGATATCGTTTTAAACTACTGTTATAGTCGGGTGGTAAGTATATGAAAAGCTCTCGCATGGCTTCTTCGCCTGCTTTGTTGTTTTTCAATGACGCGGACTCAAAATTTACTTTCACAACCCGATGTGGGTTTCGAACTGGTAATACGACTAAGATAAATACCGATAATGACAAAATAAATCCAATCAGCAGGAATTTTTTCATGCTTTTATTTTGTCTTTAATTTTTCTGGATAACCTAGGATAAGTGATGACTTTTAATGCCATAGCAACAGGACTGTAACTTAAAAATAAAGTTATGCCAATGGCACTTAATATAATCACCAGTTCTGTGAATAAGGGTTGGTATACACCCGCTAATTTTATAATCGGAAATACCAGAAACATATGAAATAAATACACATACAATGTGTTTACGCCCATTTTTGTGAAGAATACTCGCTTTTTTGGAATTAGATAAAGAAAACAATACCCGCAAATTATTGAACTGAATAAAGCAATATTCCTTAAAAAAAATGAATGCCAGTCGCCATTGTAACCAAAGTTGGGTAAATAAGCGTAAAAGATATCATCAGCTTTGAATTGGTCATTATAAGAAATAATCCCTAATGATGTTGTAAACCCTAAAAACATTAACAATGCAACATACCTCTGCCATTTTGGTCGCTCTGTTATCTTGTAAATATCTCTGGCATAATAACCCAATAAAAACACAGGTAAATAGAAAAAGGTTCTGTATAAAGAAAGAAATTCTCCAAACTGACTGACAAATCCAGCCGATATTGAAATTATAAAAGCAATAATTATAGCAAAAGTTGGCTTTATAACTCTGAAGTATGGAACAATAAGTCGCCAGAAAAATAAAGATAACAAATACCAGTTCTGATAGGTAGGTGTTAATAAACTCTTATTGCCATATCCCATATGCGTAACTTTTGAATATAGTAAATTCAGAATCTCTAAAATGAAATAAGGAATCAGTAATGATAAGATGTCTTTACTCCTCTGTGTTCTTATGTTCTTAGATAAATAACCGGAAATAAAAATAAATACCGGCATGATAAATCCACACATACTGTTAAATAAAGAGATCATCATTGGTGTGTCTCTGTATTCAAATAAAAAATGTGTGCAAACAACACATAAAACCAAAATGAGTTTTAGGTTGTCTAAATAGGAGTCCCTTGTGTCCATGAATGTTTAGTTTTTTCGCCTTAAATAAGGCTTCGTTGTGCCATGTTTTCAGGGCGCAATTTACAAGAATTTGACAATTTGTGCTATTGAAAATTTTAAAATAAAAAAGAGTAATTTATAACTCTATTTCTTTATGGCATATATAATATAATGCTTATGCAAATACTGTTTTAAACCAAACATTTGATTTATTACTTCTTTTTTGATAGAGGTCTTGATGGTCTTGATATATAAATATTGAAAAGGTGCAAACAATAAAATAAACGGCAGGAATTTTAAATCTTTACGGTAAAATGAAGTGTATTCAACTTTGTCAATCTCAAATTTATTAGCCCTCAATAATCTTACTACCTCCTGAATCGGAATGTTTTGTGTGATACCCTGATTGTCTTCAAATACTAAAGGAAATTGTCTGTGCCTTCCTAAAAATAAAAAAGCTAGTCGGTCGATGATCGTGGAGGCATTGTCGTTTGTTAATACCAATAAGCCCCCTGTCTCTAATCGACGTGAACAGTTCTCAATGAAATTCTGAGTATTCCCAAACATCATTATACCACTGATAGAAGTTATTAGGTCGTATTTTTCGGTTTCTGGAATGTTGAAATCTTTGGTCAAATCCATCTGAAAACATTGTGTGTTTTCAGGAACATCCACTGGCATTATTATGTCTGCTCCAGATAAATTGGCTTTTGGGAAGATAGCATGGATGTATTTTAAAAAACCGCCACTGCCACAAGGCAAATCAATTGCTCTGAATATTTTATTGCGGTCAATTCTTTTTATTAGCTCTTTTAAAACAGAGGTGTTGACATCTTTCTGAGTTTCTCCTCTCTCTACTCTTAAGTGAAATGGAAGTCCCGTTTTAGGATTAATACTTGCTTGTGTGCCGGATGTCATGTGTTACTCGTCTAGTTTTATTTAGTTGATGAAAAAGATATTTCAAAAAGGTCAATCCCTTTCACGTGTTTTCGTCGCAAAAATATCTTAAATTGTCTTATTTTTACTATTGAAACTAAAAATTTTGTTTTAGAAATGAAATCTTCTTGAAGATGAGTGTGTTAATGACTCTCTTTGAATCAATAATTGGTGAATGTCAGACACTGAATCCCTTTACTATCCTCGGTTTTTATTAAATAAACACCTGATGTCTCTATGCCGATTTTGTTCTCGCCTTGCTTTGCATAAGTTTCAAACATGCAAATGCCAGTACTGTTAAAGATGCTTAATTTGCAATTCTCTCTACATTGTATTGTGAAAAAACCACTCCCTGGATTAGGAAATAAAAAATTCTTGTTTTTGGTAATATACTCAATGCCAAGTGCTTCTACCTTCATGCTATCAATACCTATACATTGTTGATCATTCGCGACTTCACAATAATACATTCCTGGTTTTTGAATTTTAAATGTTTTATCTGATCCTATTACCTGACCATTTAATCTCCAAATATTCTTATTGTCGAAATTTGAAACTAATGTATCTCCTTGTCTCGTAATTGAAACCGATGGAAGGGGAGTAACATAAAGTTGGAATGTGTCTGAACTTACCTGGCATTGTCTGCTGTCTGTTCCATTAATAAAATAAAAACCACTTTTGCTGTAAATGGCACTGCTGCTCTTTTCTCCATTACTCCATTGATATTTGCTGAGTTCGCTACATCCAATATCAAGTTTATCTCCTTCACATATGCTGTCTTTTAATGTGCCTCTCATATATTCTGTGCTAATTCCACTGATTGTCAACGAACGAATGCTCAGTTGATGCATGGTTCTTGGTTCTGATCCTTTGAAAGACATCTCTATATATCCCGGATTTTTCCAGTTGGCATCTATGTGCTCATACGATACATGTACTGGTAAAAAATTGCTTAAATAAAATACAATACCACTCTCTTTAAATTCAATTCTAAACGGCATAAACCTGCCAATGAAACGCTTGGTTTTTGGAAATGATTCATTGTATACTGGTGATCCGTTTATGCTGATACTGCTCGGGTACTGATATTCTGGATAGGGTAAATAGGTGTGTCTAATACTGCATAATGATTTTCCTTGTTTGTCAACTACTCTTATGCTTGTGCCCCATTCTCCGTTTGATGGTGAATTTTGCTCCAAATTTATTTCTCCATTTAACTGCCAAGCTTCCTTACATACTCTAATCGGTTTTAACTGTCGGGTAATTTTAAAGGATGAATCTTTACTCAAAAAATGAATACATATATCAACTGGCTTGTTTCTGGCCGATTTTATGCCAGTCTCTAATAAATAACGATTGCTGTCTCTGTCTTTTGGATTTGTATACCAACCATATAAACTATCGGTAAATTCATGCCCACTCTCTATGCCTTCCATTAAATTAATTTCTTTGATCTTGCTGAAATCATCTGCAATGAATTTAGATGCGGGTATTTTGGTGTAACTGGTATTTCCTCTCGACCACTCTAATTCACATGGCATGCTCTGTGTCTCGATTACCACTGAAACAATGCCATTCAATAGAATACTAGGTGTTTCAATTAACGTTGTTGTAGTAGTATTCCACAGATTGATTAGCAATTGACCGTTGATGCGAAGCCTGAATCCTCCTTTGACTAAAATTCTAAATCGGTATTGTCCACTGTCTGCTATTAAAAATCCTGACCACCTACTGCTCTTGCCTTGTGCCGTTATTCTTGCGCCTAAACTATCTATGGTCTCGTATAACATTCGAACTGGATCTAAATGAGTACTGCTGTATATTTTTCCTCTTAATGAGCCTGTTTTAACAGGTGAAGGATGTAGGCTGATGGTCTGCTCCGCAATACTGCCTAATCCTTTGATCTTCCATCTGTGTATGCCGCCATGTACCGATTCATCATTGTGGTAAATGTAATAATCAGAACCAACTTTCACTACGGTCGACGAAAATACATTGCCCGCACCTTTAGCAAATGCTTCGCTTTCTACTGCTTCCGCTTCCGGACTAACGATGCCGAACTGACCAAGCATCAATCCACTCTCATGGAAATGATTCCAGATATTGGTCTGTGAGTTTTTCCAAAATTCACCGTGATAATTCCAAAATATCTGATTGTCGATTGCATAAACATTGCCCCCTGCATATTCAACATTATTGCCGATGTCAAATGTGCCATCCTCTGGCATTTGTCCGCTGTAATTTGTTTGTGTTGATACACATGTTTTCCAACTATAACTATTGCTTCCAGACTTAACTGCTCCAAGATGATAACCTTGCTTGTTCTTGTTTCCGTTAAAGACAATATTGTATTGCCCTGATGTTATTACTGGAGAAGCTATCTGAAGATAAGCTGGATCTTCTTTTTTGATTTCAGGTAGTCTGGCTGTAATGACTGGTGTTTGCCATATTGGGTTGTTATTGCCATCAAAACTATTTAAAGTTTGTACCTGCCAGTATCCGCTGTCGCCAATGTTTCTGCTGGATATAATTCTTCTTAATGAACCGTCTTGTCCAAGGATATCCTGAGCAAAATCCTGAAGTTTAATGCCAGTGTATCGTATTTTGCCGTTTGGTATTAATTCTACTACCTCAGGTTTTCTAATGCCGTTGACATACTCGTCCATTAAGGCGTATGTTCTGTTGTTTGACAGAGTAACTAACTGAATGAAAATGCGCAACATGTCGTTCTGGAAATAATTGGCTTTAACGCCTCTTCTCC
>JACCDH011776467.1_pt1 | contig 13174 bp, 10 predicted proteins | sample 7442481 | NCBI WGS metagenome assembly JACCDH01 (sample SAMN15323433, study PRJNA562643) | freshwater metagenome | isolation source: river surface water | place: USA:Blue River Watershed | collected 2017-08-15
GGCGTTAGTAATGTAGCTACAAAAAAAATGGCTAGATTAACCAATGTTTTTACGGAAATTATGTTGGCTTCGCGCACTAAATCTAAGTGTGATGTAATTGCTTCGGAAATTACGGAACAAAAAGTGCAAACCGCTCAATTAGATGCGGATAATGTTCAGGAAACTATTGATTTAATCAATAAATTTAAGCCTGATTTAGTTGTAAATTTAGCTTTACCTTATCAAGATTTAGCTATTATGGATGCTTGTTTAGCAACCAAAACACACTATATGGATACGGCTAATTACGAGCCTATTGATGTTGCTAAGTTTGAATATAGCTGGCAGTGGGCTTACCAACAAAAATTTAAAGATGCTGGTATAATGGCATTATTGGGTTGTGGTTTTGATCCTGGTGTAACACAAGCTTATACTGCTTATGCAGCTAAACATTATTTTGACGAAATTCATTATTTAGATATCGTAGATTGTAACGCTGGCGATCATGGTAAAGCTTTTGCTACCAACTTTAACCCAGAAATTAATATTCGTGAAATTACTCAAAATGGAAGATATTGGGAAAATGGTGAATGGAAGGAAATTGCTCCTTTAAGTATCCATAAACCAATCAATTATCCTAATATTGGTCCGCGCGAAAGTTATTTGTTGTTTCACGAAGAATTGGAAAGTTTAGTTAAAAATTTCCCAACTTTAAAACGTGCGCGTTTTTGGATGACTTTCGGTCAGGAATATATCAAACATTTAGAAGTTTTACAAAATATTGGGATGACAAGCATTGAGCCGATAGTGTATGAGGGCAAAGAAATTGTGCCTTTACAGTTCCTAAAAGCTTTATTACCAGAGCCATCTAGCTTGGGCGAAAATTACACTGGTGAAACTTCAATTGGTTGTCAGATTAAAGGAATTAAGGATGGTAAGGAGCAAACTTATTATGTTTGGAATAACTGTAAACACCAAGATGCTTACGATGATGTAAAAGGTCAAGGTGTTGCATATACAACTGGTGTTCCTGCAATGATTGGTGCTAAAATGATGTTAACTGGCGAGTGGATGAAACCGGGGGTTTACAACGTTGAAGAATTAAATCCTGATCCGTTTATGAAAGATTTAAACGAATATGGTTTACCTTGGCACGAGGAAATTAACCAACCGTTAGCAGTTGAGTTATAATTTTTAATTGGATTAAAATTTCCAGAAAATCATAAAATAATGAGTAATACTTTAGTTAAAAGCGATTATAATTTTCCACAACAAACGAACGTTTATAAAGGAAAAGTTAGGGATGTTTATTCGGTTGGAAATGATTTGTTGGTAATGGTTGCTTCGGATAGAATTTCGGCTTTTGATGTAATTTTACCTAAAGGAATTCCGTTTAAAGGTCAGGTTTTAAACCAAATAGCTGCTAAATTTTTAAATGCTACATCGGATATTGTTCCCAATTGGTTGTTGGCTACCCCTGATCCTGTAGTGGCTGTGGGTAAAAGAGCCGAGCCTTTTAAAGTGGAAATGGTGATTAGAGGTTATTTAACCGGACATGCTGCCAGAACTTATGCAAGTGGTTTACGAACTTTATGTGGAGTAAATTTGCCTGTAGGGATGCGCGAAAACGAAAAATTTCCCGAGCCAATTATTACGCCTACAACTAAAGCTGCTGTTGGACATGATGAGGATATTAGTAGAGAAGATATTTTAGCTAAAGGTATTGTAAGCGAACAAGATTATGTTCAATTAGAAAAATATACTCGGGCTTTGTTTCAACGTGGTACTGAAATGGCGAAGGAAAGAGGTTTGATTTTGGTTGATACTAAATACGAATTTGGAAAAGATACTAATGGTAATATTATTTTAATCGACGAAATTCATACGCCAGATTCTTCTAGATATTTTTATTTAGAAGGTTATGAGGAAAGATTAAAAAATAACGAAGCTCAAAAACAATTATCCAAAGAATTTGTTCGCCAATGGTTAATTGCCAATGGTTTCCAAGGGAAGGATGGGCAAAAAGTTCCAGAAATGACTGAGGAATATTGCCAAGAAGTATCCGAAAGATATATTGAATTGTATGAGCAAATCGTGGGTGAAAAATTTGTTCCTGCTAACAATCAAAATATCGAGGAAAGAGTGTTGAATAATGTAAACAATTGGTTGAAAAATCATTTGTAAATCAAATAATTACAAAAAAATATGTTGCAGATTAAGGAAATTGTAAAAAATCCAAATTATTTTATCGAGGCTTTAAATAAAAGAGGAATTCCTGCTCAGGAGTTAATTCAAAAATTATTGACTTTGGATGAACAACGAAGATTGCTGATTGTAGAGGTGGAAACTTTAAAATCAGATGCCAATACTTTATCTAAAAATATCGGTAAATTAATTCAATCTGGCAACACAGAAGAAGCAAATCAAGCAAAAGCTCAAGTGCAACAAAACAAAGGAAAAATTCAGGATTTGGAAACGCAGTTAGATGAATTGTTAAATCAGTTTAACGATTTGTTGTACCAAATTCCAAACGCACCACATAGCACTGTTCCCAACGGTAAATCGGAGCATGATAACGAAGTGGTTGCTACGCATGGAAATATACCTGTTTTACCCCAAAATGCTTTGCCGCATTGGGATTTGTTGAAAAAATTTGATTTAATTGATTTTGAATTAGGAGTTAAAATAACGGGTGCGGGTTTTCCTGTTTACAAAGGAAAAGGTGCTAAATTACAGCGCGCTTTAATTAATTTTTTCTTAGATGAAGCTACACAAGCGGGTTATAATGAGGTTATTCCGCCTTTGGTTGTAAACGAGGATTCGGGTAGAGGAACGGGACAGTTGCCAGATAAAGAAGGACAAATGTACCATGTGGTTAAAGATGAATTGTATTTAATTCCAACTGCCGAAGTGCCTATAACAAATATTTACCGCGATGTAATTGTAAACGAAAAAGATTTTCCGATTAAAAATGTAGGTTATACTCCATGTTTTCGTCGTGAAGCAGGTTCTTATGGAAAGGATGTTCGTGGATTAAATCGTTTACATCAGTTTGATAAAGTAGAAATTGTACAAATTGCTCATCCAAATCATTCGTATCAAATTTTAGATGAAATGGTGTCGTATGTAGCGTCATTATTACAAAAATTAGAATTACCTTATCGAATTTTGCGTTTATGTGCAGGCGATTTAGGATTTACATCGGCTTTAACATACGATTTCGAAGTATATTCTACTGCACAACAACGATGGTTGGAGGTGAGTAGTGTTTCAAATTTCGAAACTTTTCAAAGTAATCGATTAAAATTAAGATACAAGGACGAAGAAGGTAAAACACAATTAACACATACCTTAAACGGAAGCGCATTAGCATTACCAAGAATTGTTGCCGCTTTATTAGAAAATAATCAACAAGAAGATGGCTCAATCAAAATTCCAACAATTTTACAAAGTTATACCAAGTTTACACAAATAGAATAGTAATCTTGTGTTTATATATAATATTTTCAAAACACTCTATCAATCGATAAAGTGTTTTTTTTAGTTCAAAACTGATTTAAGAAATATTCAATTAAAAAAATAAAAAGCTAAATATTCAATATACCAATAAAATAATATTACCTTTGGAACCATATTAATTTTTTAAGAGAACTTCTGTTTCTCGTTGTATATTATGTCGTTTAGTTCATTTTCATTATCACCCCAAATTTTAAATTCGTTACAAGATCAAGGTTATGTTGAGGCTACGCCAATTCAACAAAAAGCTATTCCGATTATTTTAGAAGGAAAAGATATTTTAGCTTGTGCGCAAACAGGAACAGGAAAAACTGCAGCTTTTTCATTACCTATAATTGAATTGCTAACTCGGAAAAACATTCCTCAAAAGGGTAAAAAAATAAGTGCTTTAATTTTAACTCCTACAAGAGAATTAGCTATTCAGATAAAAGAAAATGTGGATGTTTATGCCAAAAATACACCTTTAAAATGTGCTGTAATTTTTGGAGGTGTTCCGCAGACAGCCCAGGTAAGTACAATTAAAAATGGTGTAGATATTTTAATTGCTACGCCAGGAAGATTAATTGATTTAATTCAACAAAAACTTTTAAATATTCAAAATATTGAGTTTTTTGTTTTGGATGAAGCTGATAGGATGTTGGATATGGGTTTTATAAATGATATTGAAAAAATAATTAAAATCATTCCTAAAAAACGCCAAACTTTGTTTTTTTCGGCAACAATGCCGCCGGCAATTAAATCTTTGGCTAACAATATTTTAAATCATCCTGAAGAAATTGCTATTACTCCCGTTTCATCAACTGCAAACACTATCAACCAATTGTTATATAAGGTAGATAAGGATAATAAATTATGGTTGTTGATTGATTTAATTAAAAGTAACAACATGCAAACTGTTTTGGTTTTTACTCGAACCAAATTTGGAGCGGATAAAGTGGTTAAAAAATTAGATAAATACAAAATAAAATCCGAAGCTATCCATGGTAATAAAAGTCAGAATGCACGCCAAAGAGCATTAAATAACTTTAAAGATGGAACAACAACAGTTTTAGTAGCAACCGATATAGCAGCAAGAGGGATTGATGTAGACCAATTGCAACATGTAATTAATTTCGAAATTCCTAACGAGCCAGAAACCTATGTACACCGAATAGGCCGAACGGGTAGGGCTGGAGCAAGTGGTACTGCGTATTCTTTTTGTGATATAGATGAAGTGGAGTATATCAAACGAATAGAAAAATTAATTCAAAAACCTATTCCAGAAGCTACGCATCCTTTTCCAATGATGAATTTAACGCCTACTCCACCTGTTGCGCCAAAAAACAAAAGAAATTTTAGTCGTAAAAGATAATTTTTTATAAAATGAAGTGGTGGTATTACTTAAAAAATTATGTAAAAAACGCTTTACCTAGTTTTTATTTTAAGTGGAATTACTTTCGTTTAATAAAAAAATCACAACAATTTAATTTACAAGAAGTTAATGATCGTTTAAATTATTATTGTAAAATAAATCATAGCTTTGTTTTACCTCAAGAAATTTTGCCAATTAGTTACTTTTCTAAAACTAAAGGAACTGGGTATTATTTAGATTTAAAGGAGTTTTTTCATTATTTTAGATCCAAAGCAAAATTTGCGTATCATTTTGGTGATGAGTTACATATTAATTCATATCCTACACTTTTTAAAGCACGACCACTTGTAGTAAATAATCAAAATTCAGTTTTGTTTAAGTTGAATAAAAAGCGCCATTTTTATTTTGTAAATGACATACTTTCTTTTGACCAAAAATTAGATAAAATGGTTTGGCGTGGAGGAGCGTATCAGGAAAACAGAAAAAGATTTGTTGAGATGTTTTGGAATCATCCATTGTTTGAAATCGGACAAACAAATAAGCCAGTTCAAGATGTTCCGTGGCAAAAAAAATACATGTCGGTAAAGGAACAATTACAATATAAATTCATTTATTGCGGTGAAGGTAATGATGTTGCAACCAATTTAAAATGGGCTATGAGTAGTAATTCCTTAGTGTTTATGCCGCAACCAACCTGTGAAACGTGGTTTATGGAAGGTGTTTTAGTTCCTAATGTTCATTACGTAGAAATTCAATCAGATTTTAGTGATTTGATAACAAAAATGAATTTTTATATACAAAACCCAAATCAAGCTCAATTAATAATTAACAATGCCCACCAGCATGTAAATCGTTTTAAAAATCAAGATTTAGAAGATTACTTGTGCATTAAGGTACTGGAAAAATATTTAGAACTATCTAATCAACACGAATTTATTAAGTTTTTAAATTAATCTTCCACATAAAAAGGAATATCCAGCTGATTACCAAATTCATCTACTAAAACCAATTGGTTTTTTCCAGGGAATGGCTGTATAGCTTGTTGGTGAGGTTGTTGGGTTTCGCCAATAAATTCGTTGTTTAAATGCCAAAATAATTTGGTGTTTTGCAAAGTATGGGCTTGAATAATCATAAATTCCTTTTCTCCTTCGATATTTATAGGGATTTTTACTCTCGAGTTTTTACTAGGATAATCCACATTTATACTATTTTCTGCTGTATAACACATGGGGTGTAAAGGTGGTAAAGGAATGTATTCCATGGAATTCATTTTATAGTAATATGCAGCTAAGGCATTGATGTTTAAATAAGGAGTTGATAATTTAGTGTTTCCAGTATAACAGTCTTTAAAAACCCTAAATTCACCTTTTTCATCTAGCCAAAATCTTTTATAAAAATTTTGAACTGGTAAATTTTGTGCGTTTTCGGGTAAAAGTATATCTGTTTTTTCTGGACTATCTTCGTTGGCTAAGTAACCAGTTTTTTTACAAATTGTAAAGCTTTGCAATTTAGTTTTAGGCGCTGAAAACCATGATGAATTGTTTAAAGCATTAAAAATACTAAATAAAACCGGACCAGCATAAACAGTACCAGTTAAACCTGTTTTGCCCTCGCCAGTTGCATTTCCAACCCATACACCAACAGCATATTTTCCATTAACACCAACTGCCCAAGCATCTCGATGTCCGAAACTAGTGCCTGTTTTCCAAGCAACTTTTTTACTCCCACTAAAAAGTTTCCAGCCATCTTCTTCTCTAGGACGGTTTACATTACTTAAAATTTCAAGTATTTGATATGCACTAAATAATGATATGGTTGAAGGAAGTTGATATATATGATCACTTTGTAAATTATTACCAAATTTGATATTTCCTTTAAAAGCTTTTTCATTTCCAACGGAGTTTGCTAAAAGTGCATAAGCTGCGGTTAAATCAAACAAACTACATTCAGCTCCTCCTAAAATTAAAGACAAACCATAATGTTGTGCGCTTTGGTTAATGGAATGAAATCCGATTTTTTTCAGTTCGTCTTTAAATCGTGCAACGCCATATTCGCCCAGTAAAGTAACAGCTGGTAGATTTAATGATTGTGTTAAAGCATCTTGAAAACTCACTAAACCTAGAAATTTTTTGCTGTAATTTTGTGGACGAAATCCTCTGTAACTAATTGGTATATCGTACAATAATGAAGTTTTAATTTTTGTTCCATCGGTTAACATCATTCCATATAAAAAAGGTTTTAGAGTACTTCCAGTACTTCTTTTAGCTTGTGCAATATCTACGTAGTTTTCGCTAGTGTTTTGTGGAGATAATATATTGCCTAAGTAGCCAATAAGTTCCATTTTTTGTACATCAATTACAACAACACTAATGTTGTTTACAAAATTATTTTGAAATTGCTCGCTAAATCTTGTGGCTTTATTTAAAACCATATCCTGAATATTTTCCTGAATAGAAGAGTGAAATACTTTTCCTTTTCCATTTAACTGCTCCATGTAATTTAAAAAATGAAAACATTTTTGTTCGATAATAGGAGCTGCTAAAGGAATTTTTTCTTGTTTTGCTAAATGTAAATCTTCTTTACTAATATACCCTTTTGTGTACATTTTATCAAGTAAAAAATTCCGTTTTTTTTCAAGCTGTTCAGCTCTCACACCAGGGTATAATAATCCAGGAGCATTAGGTAAAACAGCTAATAAACACGATTCTGCCCAAGATAAATCATAAGGCGAACGTTTGTAATATCTCCAAGATGCAGCAGATACCCCTACAATATTTCCGCCCATTGGTGCATAAGATAAATACATTTTTAATATTTCATTTTTACTGTATTTTAAATCAATTAAAATTGCAAAATAAATTTCTTTAATTTTTTGCCAATATGTACGTTTAGGATTACCAAAAGCTAATCTAACCAATTGCATTGTTATAGTACTTCCACCTCTTTTTTTTCTGTTGTTTTTAAAGTTGTAATTAAAAGCTTTTACAATTGAAATTGGATTGATTCCCCAATGGTGATTAAAATATTCGTCTTCAAATGTGGTAATTGCTTTGGTTAATTTGTTGGGTAAACTATCAATTTCAGGGAATCGCCATTGTTCATCATTTGCTATTTTTGCCGACAATAACTCTCCGTTAGAGGAAAATAGAACACTAGAATGAGATTTATTAAATAATGGTTTAGGTAAAAACCAATACCCACTAAAAAATAAAAATAAAGCAATAATAAAAACAATTATTGTTTTAAAATATTTTTTAGCTTTAATAATCTGCCAGTTTGTCATTTAATTTATTAACTTTGCACTCGATTTAATCATTAGTTTACGAAGATATTTTAAAAAAATGGAAGAAAAAATCATAGACGAAAACCGTCAGGGTGAAATTTTAATGCACGATAGTTTAAATAAGGGCAATAAAAAAATGTTTATCGAGAGTTATGGATGTCAAATGAACTTTTCAGATAGCGAAATTGTTGCTTCAGTTATGCATGAAGAAGGTTATTCGCCAACAGATACTTTAAAAGATGCAGATATAGTTTTTATCAATACATGCTCTATAAGAGAAAATGCAGAGTTAACGATACGTAAACGATTAAAACAAATTAGTGAGGATAAAACTAAAAATCCAAATTTAAAAGTTGGAATTTTAGGTTGTATGGCTGAGCGATTAAAAAGTAAATTATTAGAAGAAGAAAAGCTAGTTGATTTAGTTGCTGGACCAGATGCTTATAGAAAATTACCTGAATTGGTAAATGAAGTAGAAGGTGGTGATAAGGCGGTGAATGTGGTTTTATCTCGCGAAGAAACATACTCCAATATTGATCCCTTCCGTATTAATTCTAACGGTATAACAGCTTTTGTATCTATTATGAGAGGTTGTGATAATATGTGTACGTTTTGTGTTGTTCCGTTTACTAGGGGAAGAGAACGTAGCAGAGATCCTTATTCTATTGTAGAAGAGGCTACTAAATTATACCAGCAAGGATATAAAGAGGTAACTTTATTAGGACAAAATGTGGATAGTTATAGATGGTCGGACAATCCAGATTTAATGGGTAAAGCTTTAAAAGAAGCTCCAAGAGATGAAGTAGTTGATTTTGCTAAGCTATTAGTTATGGTAGCTGAAATTTCTCCAGAATTACGCGTACGTTTTACAACATCACACCCTAAAGATATAACGGATGATGTTTTGTATGCAATGGCAAAATACGAAAATATATGTAATTATATTCATTTACCTGCCCAAAGCGGTAACTCTAGGGTTTTGGAATTAATGAACAGAACTTATACTAGGGAGTGGTATTTAGATAAGGTAAACAGAATTAGAGAATTAATTCCAGATTGCGGAATTTCTACAGATATTATAACAGGTTTTTGTACAGAAACTGAAGAAGAACATCAAGATACTGTTAGTTTAATGGAATTGGTGGGGTATGATATGGCTTATATGTATTATTACTCTGAACGTCCGGGTACTTTGGCGGCTAAAAAGTACAAAGATGATGTTTCTTTAGAAGATAAAAAACGAAGATTACAAGAAATTATCAATATTCAAAACCGAAAAAGTTTAGAGAATTACCAAAAAAGTGTTGGTAAAACATATAAAGTTTTAATTGAGAGTGTGGCGCGTAAATCTGATCAGCAACTATTTGGAAGAAATTCGCAAAATCAAGGAATAGTATTTCCAAGAGAAAATCACCAATTAGGTACTTATGTATGGGTTAAAATTAATAAATGTACTCAGGCTACATTAATAGGTGAAGTAGTAGAAGCTCCTCAAAATTAATGTGATTAATCATGAATGCAACGCTTACAGGAATTAAACAACGTTTTGGGATTATTGGTAACTCTGATAATCTAAATCGTGCTTTGGATGTGGCTATGCAAGTTGCACCAACCGATTTAAGTGTTTTGATTACAGGTGAAAGTGGAAGTGGAAAAGAGGCTTTTCCAAAAATTATTCATGCTTTAAGTGTACGTAAACATAAGCAATACATAGCAGTAAACTGTGGAGCTATCCCTGAGGGAACAATTGATTCTGAGTTGTTTGGACACGAAAAAGGATCTTTTACTGGTGCTGTAGAAAGTAGAAAGGGTTATTTTGAAGAGGTGAATGGGGGAACAATTTTTTTAGATGAAGTAGGAGAGTTGCCTATGAGTACTCAAGCAAGGTTGTTACGTGTTTTGGAATCAGGTGAATATATTAAAGTGGGTTCGAGTAAGGTTTTAAAAACAGATGTTAGGGTAATTGCTGCAACTAATGTAAATATTCCTGAAGCTATAAAAAAAGGGAAGTTTAGAGAAGATTTATATTATCGTTTAAATACTATTCCGATAATTGTGCCTCCTTTACGCAATAGAGGAAACGATATGGTTTTGTTGTTTAAAAAATTTGCAATGGATATGGCAGAGAAATACCAAATGCCACCCATAAAATTAACAACTGAGGCAGAGGAAGTTTTAGTTCAATATCGTTGGCCTGGAAATATCCGTCAGCTTAAAAATATATCGGAACAAATTTGTGTTTTAGAAGAAAAAAGAAGCATTGATGGTGATACTTTGTTAAAATACATTCCAGACGCCCAAGGTGATTCTCTTCCAGTTTTGTTCAATAAAACCAATTCATTTTCTTCAAATGATGGAAAGTTGGATGAGGAAGAATTTAAGCGGGAAAGAGAAATATTTTATAAGGTTTTGTTTGATATGAAAACAGATATCAATGAGCTGAAAAAATTATTAGTTGATATTATTCAAAATGGAACCGAAAATATTAATATAGAAGATAAAGCATTGGTGCAAAAGATTTTTGAAGAAGTACAACAACAAGATAAGTCTCCTTTAGTTTTTAATGCTCCGATTCATAAAAACACTGGTTTTGTTAGGCCCTCGGTTGATTTTGTAGAAGATGAATTTGAGGATTCGGAAGAATTGGTGGAAGAATCGTTTTCTTTAGTTGATAAGGAAAAAGAGTTGATTGTTAAGGCTTTAGAAAAATGTAAAGGTAAACGTAAAGTTGCTGCTAAGGAATTAGGTATATCTGAGCGTACTTTATATAGAAAAATAAAAGAATTTAATTTAGATTTATAATCATGTTTAAACGTTTTGTTCAATATTTCTTTGCTTGTTTAGTTTTAGTTCAACTGGTTTCTTGTGTAGGGGCTGGTTATACTTTTAAAGGAGGAATTATTCCTGGTAAAACTTTCAGTATGAATGCATTTCCTAATAATGCTTCAATTATTAATCCAAGTTTAAGTTTTTTAACTGTAGATGCTTTGCGACAGAAAGTTTTGAGTGAATCAAGTTTAAAATTTACTGAATTAGATGGTGATGCACATTTTGAAGGAACGATAACAGGTTATACAATTACACCAATTCAGGCAACCGGTAATAGAATTTCAGCTCAAAGTAGATTAACGATTAGTGTTCAAGTGGTTTATACTAATTTAGCAAACGATAAAATTAATTACAATAAAACTTTTTCGGATTTTGATGATTTTGATAATACAGTAGATTTTGCATCTGTAGAATCTCAATTGGTTGATAAGATATTGAAAAAATTAGTTGATCAAATTTACAATGCAGCCATGGAGGATTGGTAGTGCTTATTTTATTGGTTTAATGTGAGATATGAATAAAGAAATTTTACGCAATTATTGGAAAAATCCTCAATCTGTTGATTTAGCTCACTTAAAAGAGTTGAATCAATTGTGTGAGGAATATCCTTATGCTGTAGGATTAAAACAATTGTATTGTAAAGCTTTAATTGTTCATCAGGATTTAAATTTCGAAAAGGTTTTAAAATCAACTGCTATTCAAACCGCACAACGTGGTACTCTGCGTTCGTGGTTGATTAACGATTTTCAATCCAACGATAAATATTTGTATCCTATTTTTCCTACTATAGAAGAGGAGGAGGAAGAAGAGGATTTTTCATCGCTTACAGAGGTAAAAGAGGTGGTGCTTGAAAATGTAAAAATTGAGGACGAAAAGATAATAGAGGATATTAAAGAAGAGGTTGTTTTGACTGTTGTTGAAACGAATGATGTGATTGATGTTGAGTTGCCTAAAAATGAAGAGCTAGTTTCGAAATTTGAATTACTTGAGGATAAGAATATTAAAGTTGAATCGGAATTAAAAGTTCCCGAAATATCTACTTCTGATGAACGAGTTAGTAATGAAGTGTTTGTTGAGCCTTCTAATACCGCTAAGGAAACGAAAAATACTGTAAACTGGGACGATATCCAACCTGTTCAAATAACATTATTACCTGTTCCAGAACAAACTAAAATACCTAATTTGCCAGTTGAAACGGAACAAATTGTTGAGGAAAATGAACATATAAAGCCTTTGCAATCTGATGAAATTAGTGCCATTGAGGAGGTGAAAAATTATGAAGTTTTACTTGAGCAAAACAGTTGTATAAATACTGAAAATGAATTAGTTGATAAAGTTGGAGTATTTAGTGCTGTTGAGGAATCGGATATTTTAGATCAACAAATTTTAAATGCTGCAATTTTAGGTTCAAGTTATCAAATTTCTGAGTCGGATAATCTCCCAGAAAAACCGAATAAAAAAAATAAAACAAGTTTTGTAGATTGGTTTGATAGAATAGAAAAGGGGGATTTAAATGATGAAGAATTTGAATTTAGGAAAAAAGCCGAAAAAATTATTGATCAGTTTTTAGCGAAACAACCTAAAATAAAAATTAAAAAAGAGTTTTATTCTGCAGAAAATTATGTCAAAAAAGGTTCTGAGGAAAATGATGACATTATATCCGAAACTTTAATAAAAATATATATCCAACAAGGTCATATTCAAAAAGCAATTGATGGCTATAGTAAATTAGCTCTTAAATTTCCCGAAAAATCCAATTATTTTCTTTCTGAAATTGAAAAATTAAAAAAAGTATAATTTTCTTTTTTTATTCTATTTAACATCATTTTATAACGAATAAATTAGAATGTTTCTAAATAAAGTGATTTTAATAAAATTTACCAATTTTAAACTAAGGCATTTTTAAGATTTAAATACTTGTTTAACAAATACTTATAAATATAAAACAATAGTAAACATTATATTGTTTATATCAAAATAACAAACTCCTATTTAAAGCTAACAATATGTTGCTTAAATTTGCACCCAAAATAATTTATAACCTAAAAATAATTCTATGAGCAATTCTGGTTTGGGAAAATCATCAATCGGTAGAAAAGTCTTGATGGCACTTTCGGGATTCTTCCTTTTATTTTTCCTTTTACAACACTTATTAATTAACATGTTATCTGTAATTAGTGCAGATTTATTTAATGAAGCTTCTCATTTTATGGGAA
>JACCDH010643246.1_pt1 | contig 13173 bp, 11 predicted proteins | sample 7442481 | NCBI WGS metagenome assembly JACCDH01 (sample SAMN15323433, study PRJNA562643) | freshwater metagenome | isolation source: river surface water | place: USA:Blue River Watershed | collected 2017-08-15
AGCCAATTTTAAGCGGCAACGAGAAAAAATATTTGAATGAGTGCATTGATACTGGCTGGATATCTTCAGAAGGGCCATTTGTGAAAAAATTAGAAGAGGATTTTTCTAAAAAAGTTGGCCGCAAGTATGGGATAGCCGTTGCAAATGGGTCCGTAGCGATTGATATAGCTATAACTGCATTAAACATTCAAAAAGGAGACGAAGTCATAATGCCTACGTTTACAATAATATCGTGTGCAGCTCCAATAGTTAGAGCTGGCGCTATCCCGGTTTTAGTTGATGTGGATCTAACTAATTGGAATATGTGTGTTGAGCAGATAGAAAAAAAAATTACAATTAAAACTAAAGCTATAATGATAGTACACATTTATGGTTTACCCGTAGATGTTGCACCAATTTTAGAATTAGCAAAAAAGTATAATTTAAAAATCATTGAAGATGCAGCAGAAGTAATTGGACAAGAATATAATGGCAAACAGTGCGGAAGTTTTGGAGATATTTCAACGGTAAGTTTTTATCCAAATAAGCATATTACTACTGGCGAAGGAGGTATGGTGTTAACTAATGACGAGATGTTGGCTAATAAATGTAGAGAATTACGCAATTTGTCTTTTATTCCACCAAGGAGATTTATTCATGAGGAATTGGGTTGGAATTTTAGAATGACCAATCTTCAAGCCGCCATTGGTGTAGCACAATTGGAGAGACTTGATGAATTCTTAATCAAGAAAAGGCTAATCGGTAGTTGGTACAATGAATTATTAAAAGATATTCCTGGAATACAACTACCTCAAAAAAGAACAGAATATAGTGAAAACATATATTGGATTTATGGGATTTTAATATCAAAAGAATCTTCATTAATTGCACTTGATGTGATGAAAGATTTGAATAAAATGGGTGTCATGACCCGTCCATTTTTTTATCCTATGCATGAACAGCCAGTGTTTAAAAAAATGGGTTTATTTAAAAATGAGCAATACCCTAATGCAACTTATCTATCTGAGAATGGATTTTATATTCCTTCGGGTCTTGGATTAACATATGATCAAGCTATACAAGTTTCAAATTCATTAAAAAAAATATTTAAATGAAAAAATTAGTTTTTAATAAGTATTCAGAGTATTATGATTTAATTTATGAAGATAAAAATTATCAAAATGAAGTTAAATATATTCATGAATTAATACAAAAGCTGAACCCAGGTGCTAAGACTATTTTAGATATTGGCTGTGGAACAGGTGTTCATGCTAACATGTTAGCTTCAATGGGATATGAAATTTTGGGAATTGATTATTCGGATAAAATGATTGAAATTGCAAACTTTAAAAAAAATAATATATATATTTTAAATTCTGAATTATTGAATTTCAAAACAGGCGATATTAGAAGTCTAGATTTAGGCAGAAAATTCGACGTTGTTATTTCGCTATTTCACGTTATTAGTTATTTGAACACAAATGAAGATGTATTTAAAGGGTTAGATACAATATATAATCATCTTAACCCAGGAGGTGTTGCAATTTTTGATTTTTGGCATGGTCCTGGTGTTTTGACAGATCTTCCAACTAATAGGCTTAAAATCATAGAAAACGATAAATTAAAAATTACCAGATTTGCAACACCCAAAATCGATTCCTTACATAATACCGTAGATGTTAATTATGATTTGCTTATATACGATAAAAATGAAAATAATTATTATGAATTAAGTGAAAGCCATATTATGCGTTATTATTTTAAAACGGAATTCGACATTTTTTTATCTAAATATAAAATTAATAATATATTTTTTTTAGATTGGTTGAGTGACAAAAAACCAAATTTACAATCTTGGACTGCTTGTGTAGCCTTTGTAATTTAATTTTTTGCTTTAAAAGTTTATTTTGAATAAAGGGATTGCTCGTTCAACATTACATGTAACATTTTTTTCAATTGTTACAATTTTATTAAACTTAATTTCACAATTAATTATCGCCAATTATTTTGGGGCTAAATTTAATCGTGATGCCTATCTTGTTGCTATTTCAATACCACTTTTTGTTACAACTGTTATTAATGGTTCTTTAGGCTATATTTTCATACCACAATTAATTGACATAAGAGAAAAGGAAAGTCAAATCTCAGTTCAACAATTTCTTTTTTCAACATTTATATTTTTAACCTTTCTTTTATCTAGCATTTTATTTATAATATTCTTTTTTAATAAAAATATAATTCACTTATTATTTCCAAACTACAATTATACAGAAATAGAGCAAATTTCTCATTTACTTATCATTCTACTCCCATCAATTATTTTTAACGTTTTTTCAACATTTTTAAACAGCCTTTATCAAGTCGAAGGTAAATTTGTAATTCCAGCTCTTTCTAATATTTTAAGTATATCAATTAATATATCATTATTTTTAATTCTATATAAAAAATATGATATTAATGGACTAGCGATTGCATATTTGACCGGATCTTTCATTTCTTGTATATTTCAATTGCCAATATTATCTAACTTTCATTTCAATTTCAAAAGTGGATTGAATAAAAAAGCTTTAATAAGTTTTATAAAAATTTCTCTTCCTCTTTTGATTGGAGGGCTATTTTTTAGATTTACAAATGTTTTTGAAAAAATCATCGCATCGAATCTTTCGAAAGGTAGTATTTCTTATTTAGGTTATTCAAGTCAGATCATAACTGTTTTAGGAACTATTACATCAAATGGAGTAAGTATAGTTATTTTCCCATTGCTTTCAAAGTATTGGTCTAACAATAACAAAGAAATAGTTGGTTATTATATTCAAAAAAGCCTTAGAATAATTCTATTACTTACAATTCCAATTTCTATTTATTTAATATTTTTTGGAAATTTCATTATTTCTCAAACATTCCAAAGAGGTGAGTTTACAAGTGAAACTAGTTTGTTTGTATCTTTGGCTTTAAAATATTCATTAGGAGCATTTGTTTTTCAGAGTATAGGCTCAATAATTGTAAAATTGTTTTATATTTCTGGAAATACTAAAATAAATACAATTATTTCTTCACTTGAACTAATTCTTTATATCTGCACTGCTTATTTTTTAGTAGATAAGCTATCTTTCATTGCACTTCCTGTTGCACTTACAATTTCATCATTATTAAGCATAATTGCATCTTTTATTTTTCTTAATAAAAAAATTATTTCCATTAAATATTTAAATATTGTAAAAGATTTTATTCTTATTACAAGTTTAAGTTGTTTTTCAATTTTATTGATGTTTTTCATTAATAAAAATTTTGTTTTATTAAACATTTTGACAACAATGATTATTTCTACGATAATTTGTTGTTTATTTTTCATTAAAGTTGGATCGGTGTTTAAAATTGAAGAATTAATGTGGATTGAAAAATATTGCATTCAAAAATTGAAAAAAAATTGAAATGAAAATTCGAATAGTGTGTTATGAAAATCCAGACCTATGGATATTGGGTAAATTTGCAAAAAAACTAAATGAAAATCTTTTAGAATTAGGAGTTGACTCCGATATTAGTAATATTACAGATCATTCAGCTGATATTAATCATCATATAATATTTAGTAATTTTAACGGAAAGGCAAGTAGAAATGACACTCTAATGATAACTCATGTTGATAACATTGATAAACTAAATAAGTTAAGAAAAAGTTTAGATAATGTAAGTTTAGGTATTTGTATGTCATCTGATACAATGTTTGCACTTTCTGAAGCTGGATTGGTAAGAGATAAAATATGTTTTATAAAACCCGCACATGATCAAAAAGTTGAAATAAAAAAAATTGTTATAGGAATTTTTTGTAGAGTGCAACCTGACGGAAGAAAAAGAGAATATTTTCTCAATAAACTTGTTGATAGTATTAACAAAGATATATTTAAGTTTATCATCATGGGTGATTCTTGGGATCCGCAAGTTCAGTATTTAAAAAAGATGGGATTTGAAATAGAATATTACAATACTTTTAATCTTAATAAATATTATCAATTATTTTACAACTTGGATTATTATTTATATATGGGAATGGATGAGGGTCAAATGGGTGTCCTAGATGCTCATGCAGCTGGAATCAAAACTATAGTAACAAAACAAGGCTATCATTTAGATTTAAACAATTCAGTCACACATTTTTTCACAACATATCAAGAATTATTGAATATATTTCTTGAAATTCAAAAAAAGAAAGAAATATTGATTCATTCAGTATCAGATCTTACGTGGCGTGACTATGCAATTAAACATATTGAATGCTGGAAATATGTTCTTACTGGTGAGAAGATAGAATCTAACTATTCTGATGGAATTAACTCATTAGAGTTAAAAAAAATAGACAATAGAAAATACAAGTTATCAAAAAGAAAATTAATACTTAACAAGTACTTGCATTATTTTTTTATTTTAAAAAGAAGGTTTTTTAATTAGATGTCTTTGCTAAACAATTGGTATACATTACAACTAGTTATATTATTTTTTGTAATTTTATTACCTAGATTAATGATAAAAAAATATGACATATATATTTTTTTATCATTAACTATACTATCAATATTGTCAATATTGTTAAGACCACTTACTTTTAGCGATGATGAAAATTATTTGTCCATTATAGATGGTTTTAGAAATTCAACCGCAATTGAGCTTGGCAAAATTAGCACCTTGTTTTATTATATGAATTTAATTATTTTAAGCATTTTTGACAATATTGAATATACTTTAAAATTTAATTTTATTTTAGTCTGGCTAATATTTGCATTTTCATTAATAAAAGAAAGGGTTAAATATAAAACAATGTATTTTATATTTTTCTATTTGTTGTTTCAAGTGCTTTTTTATATTCAATTAAGGAATGCATTGGCAATTGTATTTTTAGCTTGGGCAATAATTAGAACATTTTCACATAAAAATGGCCTATTGCTTTTTATTATTTCTATCATGTTTCACTATTCTGTTCTACCATTTGTAATACTTTTTTTTCTATTTAAATATTTTTATAGTCCAACTACGATTACTCCCCAAAAAATAGTTCTAATTATTTTGTCGTCAATTTTTCTTTCATTTTCGGTTTATAATATTTATTTAAATTACATCCAAGTAAATCCTTTTTTTGAAAAATATTTCTTAGAATACATTAACACACCAGAAGTTGGCAACACTTCGATCTTGCAATTATTTTTACTTTTTTTGCATTCTTTATTACTCTATAAAACAAAATCTGAAGTGAAAAGTAATTTATTTATTGATAAAAGTTTAATATTGACATTAACTGGTTTATTCTTTGGAATTTTATTATTTACAATGCCATTATTTCAAAGAATTATTGTTCCTTTTTATTTGTACGCGATAATTTCATTCGTATATATTTTTAAAACATTGAATTATAAAATATATAAAATCCCTTATCTTATTTTAATTTCTATATATATTGCTATTTCAATCAACCGAATTGCTTATTTTGAAAACTGGTTTATATTTTGAAAAAAAAAATTACATATCTTTCTTATGATGGAATTTTAGAGCCTCTAGGAAATTCACAAGTATTAAACTATTTAATTTTATTATCAAAAGAATTTGATATCACTTTGTTTACTTTTGAAAAGCAGAGTGATCTTCAAAAAATTGAAAGAATAAATCGCATTCAAGATATTTGTATTGAAAACAATATTATATGGAAATTTGAATACTTTATTGATTTTGGCGTTTTTCGTTTTGCAAATCCATTCCGTTATATTTTTTATATACTAAAACACAAAAAGGATTTTTCATATATATTTCATGCAAGGAGTTTTATACCAGCATTTTCAGCGATGTTGGTATCGTATATAAATAGCAAAACAAAATTTATTTATGACATGAGGGGTTATTGGGTTGAAGAAAAAGTTGATGTTGGAAAAATAAATAAGAACAGTTTTCCTTATAAAATATTAACTTGGTTAGATAAGATTATTATTAATAAATCATCTAGAGTAGTTACTCTTTCAAATATTTCCAGAAATTATATAGTTGATAGATATTATTTACCAATTAATAAGGTGTCTACAATTTATACTTGCACCGATTTAACTAAGTTTCATTTAAGTAGTAATCGTAATATGAATACAACTTGCTTTGGATATGTTGGTACAACTGTAGGGTGGTATAGATTTGAAGAAACTTTAGATTTTATGAGAATCGCATTGGATTCTGTTCCAAATTCAATATTTAAAATAGTTTCTAGGGATAATAAAAATGATTTAATAAATCGTATTATAAAGAAAAATATTGACATCAATAAGGTTCAAATTGTTTCTGCGAATTTTGAAAATATTGAAGATGAATTTATTGATATTGACATAGCAATTTTTTTTATAAATCAAAGTTTTTCTAAGACAGCTTCAATGCCAACAAAATTTGGTGAATTTCTAGCTTCTGGTATTCCATGTATTGTTAATTCTCAAATTGGTGATATGGGTGATATTTTAAAATCGTATCCTGAATGTGGTTTTGTAATTGAGAAATTTAACGATCTGGAATACATTAATATTATTGATAAAATTAAAACGATTTCATTATCAGAATTGTCATTAAAATGTAGATCTGTTGCAGAAGAATATTTTTCACTCGATTCGGGGGTGAAATTTTATAGTGAGATATATAATAACATCTGACGTAATGAAAAATATACTCATATTAAGTCGTTATGATACTTTAGGAGCAAGCAGTAGGGTAAGAATATTTCAATATCTACCACATTTAGCATCACAGGCAAATTTTACAATTTCCCCATTTTTTTCTAACAAGATTATAGAGGACTTATATAAAAATAAAAGGCGTAGTTTTCTATTGTTGTGCAAATCTTATTTAAAAAGACTAAGGGTTCTTACAACAATTTCAAAGTATGATTTAATTTGGATTGAAAAGGAAGCTTTACCATATTTCCCAGGTTTTTTAGAGATGTTATTTCTTTACAAAAAGAAAAATTATTACCTAGATTATGACGATGCAATTTTTCATAATTACGATTTTAAAAATAATTTTTTATTAAATAGATTGTATTCAAATAAATTCAAAAAATTAGTTGAAAATGCAAATCATATATATGTAGGTAATCAATATTTGTATGATTTTGTGTTTCAATGGAATAAAAACATCAGTTTCATGTATTCAGTGGTTGATGAAAATATTTTTAGAAAAATAAATATGACATCGAGTAATCTTTTTACAATTGGCTGGATTGGTTCTCCGTCTACAACAAAATACTTATTTGATATAATAGATATTCTTAATAATTTCTCTGAGAAAAATACAATTAGATTAATTACTGTTGGAGCTTCTAAAATTATTAATGCTAAATTTGAATTAATTCAGCTTCCATGGAAACTTGAGGAAGAAGTTAGCAATATTAATCTTTTCGATGTTGGAATTATGCCACTGGTTGATAGCCCTTGGGAAAATGGAAAATGTGGTTTTAAATTAATACAATATATGGCATGCTCTATACCTGTTATAGCATCACCAGTTGGTATTAATCGAGAAATTGTAACACATGATGTTGGTTTTTTAGCAAAAAATAAAAATGAATGGCTAGACGCTATTGAAAAATTAATGCATGATAAAAGTTATAGATTAACTCTTGGTACTAATGCTAGAAAAAAAATTGAAAAAAACTTTTCATTTTATAGAAATATTAATATTTTTTCTAAATTAATTGAAGATTCTTGAAAAAAATTAAAATATTTAGATTAACAACAGTTCCGCTAACATTGAAATTATTACTTAAAAATCAATTAAGATTTTTAAGTAATAATTTCGAAATTGTTGCTATTTCTAGTCCAGGTGAAGATTTACATGAAGTGAAAAGAAGAGAAGGTATAAATGTTATTCCGCTTAAAATAAATAGAGAAATTCATATTATACAGGATATAATCTCTTTATTAAAACTATTGTGTCTTTTTTATAGAAAAAAACCTGACATCGTTCATTCTAATACACCAAAATCTAGTTTACTATCTATGTTAGCTGCTAGAATTTTGTATATAAAAAGAAGAGTTTATACTGTTGGTGGCCTTCGGTTTGAAGGAGAAAAAGGGCTTAGTAAATTATTTTTAATATTATTTGAAAAATTTACCTGCAGCTTAGCAAGTCATGTATTATGTGAGAGCATAGGAGTTAAAAAAAAATTAATTAGTATTGGTGTAAAAGCAAATAAATTAACAATTTTAAGGCCTAGCAATTTAAATGGGGTTGATACATTGCATTTTGATCCTAGTCTTTTTAATAATAAAGATCTAAAATATAATTTAGGTTTAAATGAAAATGAATTCATATTTTTATTTATTGGTCGTATAGTAAAAGATAAAGGGATTTTTGAATTGATTGATGCATTTTTATTATTTGAAGGTCAATATGATGATGTTAAGCTTATAATAATAGGGCCATTAGAAGGCTCCGAAAAAGACATTAAAATGTTTAAAAATATTATATCATCACATAAAAATATACTTTATATTGATTTTTTAAATGAAGTTAGAGAATACTTGTCAATTTCAAATTGTCTAATACTTCCTAGTTACAGGGAAGGATTTCCTAATGTTATTCTCGAAGCTGGAAGTATGGGCAAGCCTGTTATAATGACTGCTGTAAATGGCCATGAAGAATATCTAAATTCTACAAATGGTCTTTTAGTACAAATCGCTGATACTCATGATTTATATAAGAAAATGATTGAAATGTACTCAAATATAGAAAAGTATAGTTCTCACTTAATAAGAGAACAAGTAATTGATAAATTTGCATGCGAAAAAGTACATTTAACAATTGATTCTTTTTACAGAAATTTGTATAAACATGGAAAGTAGAAAACAAATTTTAATTTATGGGGCTTCTGGCCATTCTAAAGTTGTTTCTAGTGTTGCTGAATCAATCGGGATTGAAATAAATGCAATATTTGATGATTTTACTAGTTTAAAGTTTTTAAATAGTTACAAGGTTCTAGGAAATTATGATTCTAAATACGAACCTTCTTTGAATATAATAGTTGCAATTGGTAATAACTCAATTAGAAAAAGAATTACAGGAACTATATTTCATGATTTTACAACAATTATCCACGGCTCTTCAATATTTGATAAATATTCTAAAATTGATATTGGCTCAGTTGTTATACATAATTCTGTAATTCAAAGAAATACTACAATTGGTAAACATTGTATTATTAATACAAATGTGTCAATAGATCATGATTGTATTATAGAAGATTTTGTGCATATTTCACCTTCTGCTACACTCTGCGGAAATGTGGTTATTGGTGAAGGAACGCATGTAGGTGCTGGTGCAACCATAATACCAAATATTAACATTGGGAAATGGTGTGTAATTGGAGCAGGAGCAGTAATTACTAAAGATGTACCTGATTATTCCTTAGTAGTTGGAGTTCCAGGTAAAATAATAAAAATAATAGGAAATGAATGAATCAAAAATATGGCTCTCTTCTCCACATATAGGTAATAACGAACTTCAGTATGTAAACGAAGCTTTCGCTACTAATTGGATTGCGCCATTAGGTCCTCATGTAAATGCATTTGAACAAGGCTTACAAGAACAAATCCAAACTAAACATGCAGCTGCTTTATCATCCGGTACTTCTGCAATTCATTTGGCATTAATATTACTAGGAGTAAAATCTGGAGATACTGTATTTTGTCAATCAATTACATTCTCGGCTTCTGCTAATCCTATTGCATATCAAGGTGCTACACCAGTATTTATTGATTCTGAGAAGGATACATGGAATATGGATCCCATTTTATTGAAAACCGCATTACAAGAAGCTAAGCAAAACGGAAATCTACCTAAAGCAATTATTCCTGTTCATTTATATGGCATGCCAGCAAAAATGAGTGAAATTATATCAATTGCAAATGAATATGGTGTACCTGTGATCGAAGATGCTGCTGAAGCATTGGGTGCAAACATTAATGGAAAACCTTGTGGTAGCTTTGGAACTTTTGGAGTTTTGAGTTTTAATGGAAATAAAATTATTACTACTTCAGGGGGAGGGGCATTATTGTCTGAAGATGCTGAAATGATTGAAAAAGCGAGATTTTTATCAACTCAAGCAAGAGATGTTGCACCACATTACCAGCATACACATATTGGCTATAATTATAGAATGTCAAATGTACTAGCTGGAATTGGTAGAGGGCAGTTAGAGGTACTTAATGATCGAGTTGCAGCAAGAAGAAATAATTTTGAAAGATATCGACAATATTTTTCGAAACTCAATAACGATGGCTTTGAAATTCAGTTTCAAGAAGAACCACATGTATACTTTTCAAATCGTTGGCTTACTTGTATTCTGTTAGATCCTGCTAAGAACAAAGGATTGACCAGAGAAGTAATTAGGTTGGCCATGGAGGCTGAAAATATTGAAACTAGGCCATTGTGGAAACCAATGCATCAACAACCAGTATTTGCAAGTGCAAAAAGCTATTTGAATGGTGTTTCAGATATTTTATTTGAGAATGGCTTATGTTTACCAAGCGGATCTAACTTAACTGAAGAAGAATTTTCTAGAATTTTTGATTGCTTGGATACTATTTTTTCAAAGTACTAATTTATGTACAAACACTTTATTAAGCCATTAGGCGATTTTATAATTGCTTTGTTCCTTTTAATAATTCTTTCTCCAATTATAATCTTAACCGCCATCTTACTTTTGATTGCTAATAATGGTAAAGTTTTCTTTTTTCAACAAAGACCCGGCTTAAATGGTAAACCATTCAAAATTGTTAAATTCAAAACAATGCGTGATGCCTTTGATGAAAGTGGTGCACCATTACCAGATGAGGTAAGATTAACCAAAGTGGGTAACATTGTAAGGTCTGCTTCATTAGATGAATTACTACAATTAGTAAATGTAATTAAAGGTGATATGAGTTTGGTTGGCCCAAGGCCTTTACTAATGCAATATTTACCAAGATATAGTCCCGAGCAAGCTAAGAGGCATAAAGTTAAACCTGGTATTACTGGTTGGGCACAAGTAAATGGACGTAATGCTATTAGCTGGGATCAGAAGTTTCTATATGATGTTGAATATGTAAACAAGCAAACCTTTTTGTTAGATATAAAAATTCTTCGGATGACTTTTATTAATGTTTTAATAAGAAAGGGTATTAGCGCAGATGGTCATGTTACAATGGAAGAGTTCAAAGGCTAATTGATAAATAGAACAGGATCAAATTAAATATGATGAACAAAAACAATAGAATATACATTATTGGGCATATGGGACTAGTTGGATCTAGCTTAGAAAGAAAATTTAGAAAAGAAGGTTATACTAACATTTTGATTGAATCATCCAAAGAACTTGACTTGAGAAATCAAGATGCAGTAAATAGATTTTTTGAAAAAATGAAGCCAGATTATGTAATTCATGCTGCTGGAAAGGTTGGAGGAATTAAAGCGAATAACACCTATCGTGCTGAGTTTATTTATGATAATCTCATGATGGAAGCGAATGTGATTCATGCCGCACATGTATATAAGGTAAAAAAATTATTATTTCTTGGCTCTTCTTGTATTTATCCTAAAATGGCTCCACAGCCTATAAAAGAAGAGTATTTAAATACTGGTTATTTAGAGCCAACAAATCAACCATATGCAATAGCAAAGATAGCTGGAATTGAAATGTGTGAATCATACCGCTTTCAATATGGTTCAAATTTTATATCAGCAATGCCTACAAATTTATATGGCACTAATGACAATTACCATCCAGAAAATTCACATGTACTTCCTGCATTAATTCGCCGTATCATTCTCGCTAAAAAAAACAATGAACCCGAAGTTATTATTTGGGGTACCGGCACACCACGTCGTGAATTTATGCATGTGGATGATTTAGCAGATGCTTGTTATTTCTTATTTCATAATTATAATGAATCTGGGCATGTAAACATTGGCTGGGGCGAAGATGTGTCAATAAAACAACTTGCAGAAATAATAGCAAATGAAATAGGTTATATGGGTAATCTAGTTTTTGATTCAAGTAAGCCAGATGGTACACCTAGAAAACTATTAGATACCACTAAGCTTACCAATTTAGGTTGGAAACCTTCCATAAATCTAGAGGATGGAATTAGGAGGACTATTAAGGAGGTGAGGGATTTGTTTTAGACACTTTACTTTATAATTATTGAATACCCTAGCACTTGTGTTGGGGTATTTTTGTATGAGGATTGTGTCATTTTAAGGAGTTATTTTTTCGATTATGATCTCCATATTTTAGTGCCAGAGGTATACAACAAATCAAATTTTGTAAAATCCTGAATAATTGGTAGATGTATTATACGATGATGGCTATGAAGTATAATGGGAGATAATGAGCACAGTTAAACCGTTGCTGAGCTTAGAGTAATTGATAGACTTATTGCTTGGATCACCCAAATAAATTATGCGCATGATGAAATTGAAAATCAGAAAATCATGCATATCGAGTTCGCAGATTATGACAAGTACTATCTAATGATAACAGAAGCTAATGAAGGCCTATTGGCCTACAGAAAGCTCCATCCCGACGGCATAGACTTTTTTATAAAGTCACACTGGAACAAAGTAACATTAAAGCATTGCCGCTATCATCAATTTCAGGAGCTATTACTATATAAAGTAGGCTTCCTTACCGACAGGATCGACGGGTTTTTCTAAAGCATTGATTTTGGGTTGGTTAGTTTCAGAGCCACTCGCGAAAGCGGGTGGTTTTATTGTTTAGGTATAAGTACTGAATATATTTCAATTTTATTATGTAAATCCCAATTTGTGAATAATTGAATTCTAAAAAATCTTTTCTTTGGCCTAACTTCGTATTATAAATAATTATATATAATTTTTAATACATGAGTAATCAAAAAGGAAATGCTTCATTTTCGATAACTGAAAAAAATACATCTAAAAATTTTAATCTTATTGAGCTGGGCAAATTAACATTTGGACAATTGGAAGGAGAAAGGGATAGTCAATTAAATTCAACAACATTTTTCCCAACTGAATCTATAAAACAATTATTATGTAAACATTATAATTATGTACTATCACCAAAAGGGGTAGGTAAAAGTGCAATTTTTAATGCAATAACCAAGAAGTATATATCTGATACATTATTTGAATACAATAAACATAGCATCGTTTCAATTA
>JACCDH010720816.1_pt1 | contig 13172 bp, 5 predicted proteins | sample 7442481 | NCBI WGS metagenome assembly JACCDH01 (sample SAMN15323433, study PRJNA562643) | freshwater metagenome | isolation source: river surface water | place: USA:Blue River Watershed | collected 2017-08-15
CAAAATATTTAGAAAGAATACATTTAATATTTCATAATAATTTTAATATGAAAGAAAGTGAATTTTAACTATTTACACTATTAAATAATATTAGAAAAAATAGTTAATAATATATGATTAATGATATCAAAAAAAGCATTAAAAATAAAGCAATTAAAGATTTTAAAACTATGTATGATTGTCATTAAGCACTCGGAACATTAACCAAAACTAAATCAGGATAATCTTTAATGTAAAAAATGTCAGATTAAACTATTAATGTTAAATCTCATTATATAACTTTACTAATTATTATTAAAGATGTTTTAGATAAATTATTATACTTTGTAAATCAAGATCCATTACATGACTATATTGAATGTTGAATTTTTTAAAAATAGTTTTATAAAATATTTTATATATAAAATATCAATAAAAATAATATTATATAATTAATTTAAATATGAGTGTTTAAGATTTAAATGACAAATAAATATAAAGAGCATTATAACATTATAATTTAACTAAAAACTTTATTAATGAATTAAATGCAACTCAATAATTACATAGTCCAGGAACATTCTATAATCTATATAGAGATGAAGAAAGAAGTTTAATGAAATAATTTGATAATATAGATTAATAAACTACAAAAGTTTTAGATTAATATTTACAAATAAAAGATAGTGGAATGTATAATAAAGCAGTTAATGTTAGTAATAGCAAGTATCATTGTGAATTTCCAAAATATGTAAATAATGATACAGGATTGAGAAATGGACGTTGGTATGGTTTTAATAATAATTTCTTACCTTCCCAAGAATAAAGACTTATACGCCGTAATGGAGACAAGGGAACTAATAGTTTATAAAAGATATTTTAATAAACATAAATATAAACTTAATTAAAAAACATGTTTGATTAACCTACACTCGGAAATACCATTCGTGATTCAGGTATTTGAATAATTTATGAAAAAAAAATTAAAAATTAAAAATTAAAAATTATTCACATTATTATATAATAATCAACTATAAACAACATCAAATTTTTTCACAAATGATGTTCCGGTTCCTACACCTCCAAAACGATTTCCAGCAATTTCATTTCCAATTTCAACTACTGAAATATATTCTTCTCCATTTGCTAAATTATTTTAAACTAAATAATCCATATATTTTTTAATATTAATAGTAATTTTACATATTTTTGAATTGAATGATGTTTTTTCACATAACATTTAAGGAGTTGCAAATGTTTTAAAATCCCAAAAAACACCAGTGTCATCTCGTGCTAATTAATATAAATTCCATCCAATATTATCAATATTAATACCTGTTCTAATAATATCACCACCTGGTAACAACGAACCATCAATATCAATAATCCACATAATTTCAGTTTTAATATTATCGATAATTGCGGCATTTGATGGTTTTAATATATCAGTAGTCCATAACTCTAATGCTAAATTATAAGCACCATTGAGATTATACATTTCAAATTCGATATGAACCGCTAATGAATTAAAATCTTTAATTTTTTTATTAAAATCTGGGTCAGTTGAAGCCATATTGCTCCAAGGTTTATCACCATACATTACTTCTGGATATGCAAAAATCCCTTAGTCAAATCCACCATATTCCCAAGTCCATCCATAATATACTTGTGGTGGAGTTTCTGTTCCAAGCGCTTCCAATAAACACTATGTTGGTGGAAATGGTGTTTTTGCAAGTCCCCATTGGTTATTACTATATAGTAAAGGGGGATCTTCGATTTCAGCATAATTTTCACAAGAAACTTCTTCAATTGTATCTCTATTAATTGGAGGAGCAGCACTTCCATCTTATCCAAATGGATCATCCGGATTATCATCAATTTATGGTGATGGTACCGGACTCGGACTCGGAGATGGAATTGGACCAGGTGATGGTACCGGACTCGGACTCGGAGATGGAATTGGACCAGGTGATGGGGGGCGCTATGGGGGCACAGGTGTTGGAGAATACGGCGGAGGGGGTAATGGAACATTACCTCCTTTATATATTGAATCTTTTCTCATCATACATGCAAAAAATACTTATGCTGCATCTGGTGTCAAGTATTCAAAATCTTATCTCAACAAAAATTATACATTTTATACTTTATCTTCGTCATTTAATAGAACATATGGTTCAAATGGTTTTTATTAATTATTTTTAATTGTATTTATTGTTTCTGTTAAACAATAATCGAATATAGTAATATATGATTAACAACTTTCTAATTCAATATTTTCAACTAAACTCTAAAGTATTGATTTATATGATATAGGACAATATTGATTATTAAGAAGACTATTAGTCTTTTATATAACACACAATGTTGATAATATTAATATATTATTTAGTTTCATTTTGTTATTTTTTATTGATTATAATTACTGAATAAATAATTTATAAAGAATAATAGTTAATATTATGAATAATAAAATAACTTATATATAAATATTTTAGATATAATTTTTCAAATTTTTGTTTCTATTAAATTCCTCATTGTTAATAATATTCAATCAAATCAGAATGTTTTTCTAAAATAGAAAGAACTTGACTATCAAGAGTTTTAGTTACATTTCCATGTTTAGAAATAGCACCTTTGAGTTCTTTAATAATACCTTCAAGTTATACGCGAGAATTATTTACAACTTCCATCATAATTTTCATTCTTAATTCTGCAACTTATACTTTTTCTTCAAGAGTTAAATTTTCCTTACCTTTATTTAAAAGAGTTGATACTTATGATAAAAGAGGAACAACTTATGGTATTTATGATACATTTGAAACTTAATTTTAGAATTTAGCAAAAGTTTGACTGAAATTTTCAGTATTTTTTCCAACAACATTTTTAAGTTCTTTAAGTTGAGACAATACAGATGGTGCTTCTTAATCAATTAATCTATCAAGATTGGATGATAGAGCAATTTGTTCTTCTTATGAATTTCCAATTTTTTATATAAGTTTAGAAATAACATCAACAAGTTTCTTTTTATCAGATTAAGACATTTTTAAAGCTTTTTTAACAGTCATTGGACTTGATAAATCAACATTTTTAACTTATTATATTACTGGTTATTATATTTTTACATTTTTAGTAATATTTAAAGTATTCATACCGACTACATTTCCAGCAGAAGGCAATTGAGTAATATAACTTGGTTCTCCGAGTTTTGCTTATTATGTTGGTGGCATTGGTAATAGTTTTGATAATTTTGTTAAATTTAAATTAGAAGTAGTCCCAACATTGTTGAATATTTTAGAAATACTATTATTAATATCAGCAGTTTCTGTTCCATATGTCGTTTAATTCATAATTACAAAAATTAGAATTTTTTATTAGTATTTTATTATTAAAAATAAAAAAAATAATAAAAAAGAATAAAAAAGAATAAAAAAAATATAAATTATTTGAGACTTTTTTCAAAAGTCTCCATCATCGTCTTCTTCGTTTCCAATTCCTGCAATCTAATATTCTGTTGCTCTGTTTTCAAAAAAGTTTTATTTAATTTCCATATCAATACTTTTCATAAATTCAAATGGTTATTTTGCATTATATATTTTTGTATATCCCATTTATTAAATTAAAATATCGCCACAATATTTAATGTATTCTGCCATATCTCTTTTGTTCATTCCCAATAATTCAACTTTTAATGCTTCGTTAATGTATTCTATTTCTAATTCAATTGCTTCTTAAAACATATCTTTAACAATATCTTCCGGTATTTTATTAACTACATATTAAGTATATAATAATACAGCAAATTATGTATGAACACTTTCATCACGAGAAATAAAATCATTACTTTTTCTTAATCCTGGTAAAATCTTTTTAGTTCTAATCCAAAAAATGGCACAGAAACTTCCACTAAAGAAAATTCCTTCAACAATTGAAAATGCCAATAAACGGAGTGGAAATGGTGCTTTACTTTAATCCATCCATTTTATCATCCAATTAGCTTTTTTCTAAATAATTGGCATAGTCTTAACCGCATTGAAAAGGAAATTTTTTTCTTCTTCATTTTTAACAAATACATCAATCATTAATGAATACATTTCACTATGGACATATTCAATAAAGTTTTAAAATGAATAAAATGCACGAGCTTATGGAATAATTACTTCATTTCCAAAATTAGTTGATACATTTTCACTTACAATTCCATCACTTTATGCAAAAAATGCTAATACATATTTTAAGAAATTTCTTTCATGGTCATTTAATTTTTTTCCCCAATCTCTTGCATCTTCTTAAAATTATATTTCACTTGGTCTCCAAAACATACTCATATGATCATTATATGCTTTATATATTGGTTCATATTTGGGATGGACTGGATAAAAACAATAAGTATTGATTTTATCAATTTCTTCATTTAAGAGAGGTTCTTCTTTATCTTTTTCTAAATATTCTTAACAATACTTTTGTAAGCGTTATTGTTATAATTCTTTTTTATTTGTTTCTAAATTAAGTTCTTGTTAAACCATTGGGTTTGATATGTCTTCTCTCTCCATTTGTAATTATATGGTCTTTTATAATACTAAATATTTTTTATATTTAATAATTATATATTTAATAATTATATATTTAATAATTATATATGTATTATGTTTTATATAAAAATTTTTAATTAAAAAATCAATTTTTTTATTTTAAATATTTTATAAATAAAATATAAATAACAAAAATAACCAATATAAATATGGGTAATTTTATTTCTACATATATATAAGAAGATAATGTTTTCAAATAATTCCCTCAATTATATAGACTAAATACAATTGTTGATAATATGATTACAAGTGGAAATGTTTATAAAAATAAACACTATAATATTAACTCAAATAGTTGTTATAAATATTAAATGGTTTTATAATCAGAAATAGAAAAAGCTTTTTAAGTTGATTTAAAGGGTTTAGACTAAAAAATATATATGATTGACCCCGAATTTAAAGCAAAAATTTAAGGAAAAGAATATAGTAAAAAACAACTATGTTAATAAGTTTATAATTATTATAGAAAAATTTTAAATATTTTAGTAAGTATTAAACTTATTTTTGATTTAGAACATGAAAGTGAAGATAGTTTAATTAATGTAATATTAAACAATATGGTTTTTGATGGAAAATAATTAGGTGTATATTATTGTTCTTAAAAATAAGGTTTGAACGGAATTGATATGACGCAATTAAGTGGTGTAGATTTTATAACTAAAAATCTTTATACAAAAGAAGAATCAAAATAATTTATGTAACATATTAAGAATATTATCCAAAATGAAAATTTATCAAAAGTTAAAGGTATTATTGGTAAAGAAGAGTTATTGGGAGACACTGATATTAATAACATATATAGAGGTTTTTTTGACGAAAAATTACCAAAGATTAAAGACTAATAATTAGAATTTACAGATGAAGATATGTAAGATTATTTATAACCAAGTAAATCTGGTATATATGGGAATATTGACACTACTGTAAAATGGATTAAAAACAATTTTATTATTAATACTGAATTATGTGGAACAAATGATAGAAAAGTAGCATTAGTTGGATAAGGAAATTGGGCATTTAAAAACTCATTAAATACTTTAATTAACAATGCTAAATATAATATTGGATAATTATTTAATATTATTAGTAAAATGATTCAATATGATATTAATTAAAAATAATTTAAATTAGTTTTTATTGAGGTTGGATAATTATAATTATTTGAATATCAAACTAAATTATTTATTTAACGATTTTATTTATAAATGTTAAGCGATTATAAACGCCTTTTAACAATTGCTATTAATTCAAATAATAATTTAAACATTGAAGATTGAGATTTTTATATTTTTATTTATTAAAAATAATAATATAAATTTTATATATAAAATAGTTTTAAATATGTAGTAATAAGATTAAATTTCTATTCCACTTTCTACCAACATATCTAAATCAAATAATACTATAATTTAAAAAAAGAAATAAAATATTTAAGGATTAAAAACTATTCACAATAGCAAAACTAAAAAATTATAATTAACAAAAAATTCTTTAAAAAAAACACTATAAAATTAATAAAAAACTATCACAAATAGCATACTCGATTAAGAATAAATAATATCTAAACTTTTAGATATTTCTAAGGTAGATAATGATTATATTTAAAAACTTTTAGATATAATTAAAAATTTAGAAAAAGTAGAATTAGAAAAAAATACTGAATTAAAATAAGTATATTAATAAATATAATAATTATAAAATAATCTAAATAATATCGAAACATATAAATAATCACTTTAATCTGCATCTTCAAGTGTTTAACAATAATTATAATAATTACAATAAACACATGACAATTTAACTCAAAAACATGATTAATTAATGAAATAATATTAAAATATAGTTGCTGAACTATAATAATGTAAATAATTATAGAATCAAAAATAATAACAATAATTATAGAATCAAAAATAATAATAATTATAAAAAGTTTAAAATACTATTCTATAATTATAAAATTAATTGAAATAAGTTTCAGATTAACTTATTGAAAAAGATAATTAAAAAAATGCATTAATGAAAGAAATTTTTGATAAAGATATAATGATATAAAAACTTAAATCATAAATTGAAGAATTAGAAAAATAACCAAAAGGTATGGATATGAATAGCATATAAGGTGTAATTGCCCAAATGCTTAAAAACATAATTGAAAATAATAAAGAATATAAAAACATTAAATAGTTAATAAATGATAAAAATGGAACATAATTATAATAACTAATTGATAATACAATCAAGAATTTTGAAGAATTTTACATTAATAAAAATAATACAAAAATGTAACCTTAAAATATTTAACACAAAAAATAACAAATATAATTATTATAAAAACTTAAAGAATTACATTAAAATTCTATCAATAATAATAATATTGATTCATCATTATTGTTTTATACATCACTAATTTATCTTTCTTAATTTTTATAATCTGGATAATCTCTTGATTTAACTATTTAATAAATTAAATATTTATACAAAACATTAAATCTTTTTAATAATATTTATAAAGTATATATTACTTCAAATAAATATATTAAAATATTAACAGAGGATTATAAAAGTTTAAAATAAATTATTAAAAATTCAGAATATGAAGCAACATATGATTAATATAGAAATATAATTGATGATTATAGTTCTATATTTTTGAAAGCAAATAATTTATAATAAATAATGTCAAAATATGAAAACGAATATAATTAATATAAATCTGAACATTTATAAAAGGGTTATTTAGATGACGAAGTTAATTTTAATTAATTAGATGGAAATTAAAAACTTGAAGTTATTATGTAAGTTATTAAACCAATTAAAAAAGCATTTGAATATTTATTTGTTGAACATAAATTTTTAGGTATATTATCTAAAAAACTTCAAACTCAATAATTATTATAAGTAAATGGTTTAAATACTTTAATAAATTCCTTTTAAGAATATTATTAACAAGTGAATACTTAATCATTCAAAACAATGTAATCATAAGTATTAAATTAAAAATATTAATTTAACATTTAAAAAGACTAATTATATGTATATTCTTTTGATAAATATGCATAATAAGTAATAAAAAACTTCTATGATGTAAGCAATAAATTAACTAAAATTCGTGATACTCCTTAAAATTAATTAAATATAAAAAACACCGTTTCTGTAAATATTTAATATCCAAAATAACTTTAACAATAATAAATTGATTTTAAATAATTAAATAAAAGTTTAGAAGTTTTAAATAAAGCAGTTATTGGTTTTAATTAATATATTGATAATATTCATAAATCAATTAAAGGATTACCAACTGTGTTAGTAAATATTAATTATAAAAAATATACAAAAAATATTAATGAAATGAAATAAAAACTTATGGAATTTAGTTAATCTAATCCAAATGTTATTAAAAAACAAATTGAAAGTCTTTAATCATAAGATATAGAAAAACTATATAAATAATACATAGGATTATTTTATGTCACCGAAATAAAAGAAAACAAAAATGGTTTAGAATAAACTATATATAAATAAATTGATTCATCAAAACTGATTAAAAATATTATAGAAAGTGTTGATATTAGTAATAAAAATGGAATCAACGCAGTATCAACCTATAATGAAAATGTATATTAATGCCACCCTTCACCTTATGAAAATGAATAAAAATATATACTAAAAACACCAAAATATTACGATATGTAAAATAGTCTATAAATTTTAGAAAATGTAAAAACAGAATAAATATATAACTCAAAACCTATAATTGATGGTTAAGAAGAATTGTCGGTTAAAGAAAATTTAGAATTAGCACTTCAAGGACAAAAAACTATATTATTTGGTTACGGTTCAAGTGGTTCTGGAAAAACATATACATTAATTAATAATACTAAAACTTTATAAAAAGAACCAGTATGTTAAGGAAATAATTGTAGTTCTATTATGTTTTAATTTGTAAAAGATATTTTAAAATAAAATGTGTAAATATAATTATTTAGTGTATTTGAATTATATGGAATGGTTATTCCAAAAATTTTAGATAATAACAATGTAATTTAAAACTTAAATTAATAAAAAATCAATATGAATTAAGTAAAAAATTAAGAAGCATAATTTACAGTAATGACTAAATAAATTGATCATGAAATGATAATCTAAAAATATTTAGGTTAAAATAAATTTATTTAAGATATTGATACTTTTAGAAAAGTTTATAAATTAATTGACGGACATCGATAATATTAATCACACACAGTTTAAGCAACAAACAATAATCCATAATCTTCAAGATCACAATTATTTATTATACTTAAAATCTAATAATAAAATTAAGCTTCTAATTAATAACCGGGATATTCTATATTTGTAGATATGGCGGGTATTGAAAATTCTTATGATATTTTCATTGAAAATTAAGAAGGTTAAAATATTTAATAATTTTTAAATAATACACAATAACATTTAGAAAAATTTAAATTTCCAGAAATTACTAATGGTAATTTGGATTCAATGTATAAACTTTAAAATGATGAAAAAGAACTTAGTCCTTCAACATTTATTGAAATTAAATAATCTGAAAATGATAAAATTTAATAATTGTTAAAACAGGAAAGAGAAATTATTAAAAATATTATTAAAACAAGTGTTTTGGATGTATATAACAAATAATTTTTCAGTACAAATAATAGTTAAGTTAAATCAAAAATATAAAATATATTATCTATTACAACAATAGAATATTAATAAAACTTAAAAAATATATTTAAAAACATTGTAAATAATCCATAAAATATTACAAATTATACAAATGATTCTGACAAATTATATAATCTATTCATTAGTTTAATTGTATAATTACAGGAAAGTATATTGCTTGTAGAATAATTATATTAATAATTTTCATTGGGTAAATAAGATTTAATTAAAATAGAAGATAATGAAAATAAATTAAAATAATATTAATAAGATATATTGATTTTATAAAGAGTAATATAAGATCTAATTTTAATTATTAACAATAACAATCAATTATCTAAATAAAATAATGAATTTATTGGACATATAATGGAATTATCTAAATTATATTCATCTGTGTTAAAAATGATTAAGTTATTTAGAGTATATATTGGAATAATACCAACAAATTCAGAAGATGGTTAAAGGTTTGTGAGATTTATAAGTCAAAATAGAATTTATAATGTTTTTATGGAAGGATTTTATATCAATGAATGTATTAATTAATTAAAGAAATTATTAAAACAAGGTTATAATAGCAATGAACGAACATAAATTGATTTGAATTATTAACCATAAAAATATTTAAATATGGGTTAATAAGATTAATAAAGAGAAAACATTTTTGGATTTATTAATATAATTAAATTTATTTTAAGTGATAATATCAATAGTGTTTAAAATGGTCAATAATTATCTTAAAAAATACAATACATTATTAATTATGATTAATAAAAATAAAATGATTATAATTAAATTTAAAAAGATTTTAAAACATAATAAAAACCAAATATTTTCTTATTATCTGTTCTTGATCCAAATGCGATAACATATGATCAATAATTGGGTGCTTTCGATACCTTAGAATTTATATAAAGTATTGTTGGTATTGACGCGCAAAAAATGGCATTATCCAGAAAATCATGTATTAGATTTCCAAATTATTCTTAATATTTATTTAATTTTACATCTTTTATGATTATTGGTTAATTATTAGCAAATAATGTTATATAAGATTTTATGTTATAATAAAAATTAAAAATTTAAATGATGATTGATGATGAAGCAACAAATTCTAAGTTTTTATAATAACAAGATGCAGCATTAATTGATTATAATGATAAATAAATTTCTAATTTAGAAATTAAAAAACTTAAACGGGGAACACGATATAGATAATTTATAGATTTATAATTTAATTCTACATAATAAATATAAGAATTATTTTAATTTTATTTTAGTATTGCTACGATTATATTTACAATTGCTTAAAATATAATATAAAATCTAAAATTATAATAATTTTAAAGGGTTTATACTGAATATGTAGAAATAAATTATTCCAATTAACCTAATTATTATAAAAATTATTTGAAAAATGTTCTTAAAAGTTAAAATATTAAATAAGATGATTAATAAAATATTGTTAATAATTTTAATCACATATAATCAAATTTACCAAATTATTATAATATGGATTTATATATTTATACTTCTGCTATTGTTAAAATGCTTAACGGTAATGCAGTAGATAGAACTAAATTAAAGTAAATGATTGCGGATAATAATAAAAAAGATTCAACAACTGGATGGGAAAATGTTTATAAAGAAGGTTTTGCACAATTAAATTAGTTTTTAAATAATAATGCAAAAGATAATAACATATCTGATAAAAATTAATATTATATGAGTATAATGGTATATATTTACAGTTTATTGTTTTAAACAAAATAATCAGAAACTAACTTTTTACAAAAACTTAACAATATTGCATTAATATTATATAGTGATAAATTTACTACTCTTGGAAGAAATATTAATGAACTTTTTGCACAGGGGACAGGTTTATAGGCAAATGATACGAATACAAAAGTAAAAAACGCTCTAAATACAAAAACATAAAAAGGATTATTAATTAAAACTGTTGGTGATAGATATTAAAAAACTATGTCATAGACTGTAAATATGTATAATGTAGAAAATAAATAAAATTTCAAAACACATTTTATTTAATCATTAAACTATTATATATATTAATTAAAAGAACTAATTAATATATATAGTTATAAAACATTAGATTAATTCAATAAAACATTAAAAAGATAATGATTTTTATTCTTTCACAAAAAATTGATTTATATGTATTCTTTTTATTAATACATAAAGTTTATATATATTACATAATACTAAATATTTAATATAATATGAAATTACAAGATATTATAATATAATTAGAAAATTTAAACGAAAGAATATAAATTTAAAAGTTATAATCAAGAATCATGAATATTGCTAAAAATACTAATAGTAAAATTAAAGAAACTTATAGTTAATATAAGTAAAAACAATAATTAACATAAGAATGGAATTATTTAAATAGTATGTTTGGTGTAATGGAAAAATAAGTTGAATATATATAATATAATATATAAGAAGTAAAAAAAGAAATTGAACTATTATAAATTTAAGAAAATAAACTTAAAAAATAAAAAATAATTCAAGAAGAAAATTTGGAAACAACAAAAAAATGAATAAACTAAAAAATATTTTTTTAATTTTTATTATAAATAAATATTTATGTATATAATATTTTTGATTTTATTAATCAATTGGGATCAGTAATTGGTGTTGTTATTGTTTTACTTGAATATGTTACAAGGACAGTAACTGTACCTGATTCTTCTTTAAATATTTAAAATTCATCATTGTCTGTTACTCGCATTCCCATTGTTACTACTGATAAATCTGCTTTAACATGTTTTAGTCTAAGGTGTGCAGGTGCAATTTCCCAATATGATCTATTATCTAATGCAACAGTTGAACCAGTTGTATTAAAACCTCCTTGTTTTACAAATTTAAGATGTTTATTATATAGTTCAGCTGCATCTTCTGCGTCTCCTTCTGTTGCGCCTGTTGGTATAGACCATATATGTATTCCAGAAGTTGTTGGATCACCTATTGTTTTTTCATTGGCGGTTTATGGAGAAGGAACTGCTAAACGAATATCAACATCAACAACATCTAAGTTGGTTACATTTGAAGAGTTAATATTACCGATTATATTTACATCTCCTCCAATATTTACATCACCAGTAACTATTACATTTGAAGAAAATGTTGTAATATTTGAAAACGCAATTTCTGTGCCAGTAAAAGCAGATACAGAATCAACTTTAAAATTGGAAGTAGCAAGATTTCCAGAACCAACATCAACCATTAAACCATTTGGATTATTTGTATCATTTGTTGTTAATACTTAAAAATTTGATTAATTTCCGGTACTTCCATCTAAAAGTGTTAAACTACCTACATTTACAGTAATAGATGTATCGGAAGGAATTAAAGATAATTTATTACTATCATTTGCTGTTAAAGTTGTAATTGTAGAAGTACTATCAATAGTTAAAATTGAAGTAGCGTCATCTTATAAAATAAATGAAGCAGCATTTAAAGTCATATTATCTGTACTTGGTTCGAGTGTTTATAAATTTAAAGTGATAAAGTTATCTGCCCTAACTTCACCGTTTCCATAAAGTACAAGTTAATCTGAATTATATCCAGAACCCCCATCGATTTAAAATAATGTAGTACCGACACCAAGTGAAGTGCCATTATCATATGTTTCAGTTACGCTTGGATTTGGTCCAAGAATTTGAAATTTAGAATTAAGGGGGGTTCCTTGACTATCTGCTGTATTTAAAAATTCAATTTTTGGAAGAATTTGTGTTCCAGAAAAATCATCATCGGGAACAGTAATAGTATAACTTGTATCATTAATTGTATTTGAATTCCTACCAGTGATTGTGTTTGGTTAAGATACATATAATAAACCTGTTCCTCCAATATTAACATTATCTTAAAACCAATGACCACTTGTTTATG
>JACCDH011431128.1_pt1 | contig 13172 bp, 11 predicted proteins | sample 7442481 | NCBI WGS metagenome assembly JACCDH01 (sample SAMN15323433, study PRJNA562643) | freshwater metagenome | isolation source: river surface water | place: USA:Blue River Watershed | collected 2017-08-15
ATTAGAAGGTGCCATTTCTGCACTTTCAGATGACGTAAGAGAGGCACACTCCCGTTGGCGCAGCGCTAAAACTAGGGAAGCCCGGCAAGAATGGGAGCGACTCATGCAGGAGTTGACTGACTTGCAGGACGAATTGCGCAACATTAGGAAAGGCAATACTGAAATTTTGCTTGCAATTGAAGAACAAGCCCTGCAGCGTGCTAGCCAGTCAGGTCATCTAATAGATGGCCTGCGCTCCACGGTGGTAAGTGCCAACTTTGATGCGACTTGCTCTCAGCTTGAGATTCAAACCATTTCAGGTAAAAAAGTCATTGAGCGCCGTATAGATAAAAATATTTCCGTTATTTGAGCCAAAAGGGTTGACATATTGTTAATGTTTTGCTATCATAGATATGTAGGTCCAAGAAGCATCCTGATTTGCCATATTTACCTTTTACGGGGCATCTATCAGGAAGTCTTTTTAGTTCCTTCTAAGTATTAGGCATTGAAAACCGGAAACACACCGGGTAAGAATATACGCCACTCGACCTCCTTATGGATCACGTAAGTATCTGATTATTAAGGACTTTTCTCCAGTTCATTGAATTTTCATCTCGATTTATCGGGCTGTTCGGCTTTGTCGTGCCTGGAAACCCGCGCGGTAACTGGAAATCGACAGATGCAGAGGCTTTTCGGGGCACCTCTGCGGGATAACTACGCCCCTTATTTTTTAAAGGAATTTAGCGACGATGAAGCCCGAGGAACAACAAGCTGGCTAACTTGGAGTGGACATGCCCAAAGGAGAACAAGGAACATTCCCAGCTACTTAAAGCCATCAAGGAAGAGGCCAAAGGCAAGGGAGCAGCTACGGACTGAAGATAGGCTTTAGCTGTGAGAGCACAAGTGTCTAATAACCAACGATGGATGCTTGTGTCTCTCTTAACGTGGCATGTTGTATGGATCAACTACCACTGGAAATCAATGATTAATTCACATAGGAACAACCATACCTACAAGGCATAGAAGTACATATTTATCTATCTCCTTATGTAGGTATATGGGTTATACGAAAGATTAAGAGGAACACACATGGAACAGATGCTCAAGGGTGCCTCATACCTACAAGTACAGTGCTATTCAGACCACCCAGAGGTCTATCGCATGGCAGATCAGCTGGTGGAGTCTTTTCTGTCCACCAAGGAGAGACTGCATAGGGACAAGTACGTCAAGTCAGCCCGTAAGTTAATAGCCTCCATCTGGCTACATCCCTCTGACCGATTCAGGTTCAGCACAACGACAGGTCATTTCGGGAAGCAGCGCAAACAGGTCTGGATGAGTCAGAAGGTCTTGACACTGTTTAACCATATGAAGGTCATGCAGCCTGCCTTGGTTAGCCTTGCTGCGTCCGCTATCGCGCCTGCTATGGCGAAGGATGGCGTAGGTCGTTCGGCTGTCTACACCCGTACACCAGAGTTCATGAATCAGCTCAAGAATCTGACGGTTCGGGATGTGGTTTTCGATCCAGATGCACCACGAATCACCCTTAAAGTCGGAGAGGGCAAGAAAGGGGTGTTTCAGCCTATTTCAGAACAGGTGAAGGAGGAGAAGTGGTATCGCTACACAGAGGAAACTCTCAAGCGTCATATTGCTTTGCTTGTTGCTTCAAACATTACCTATCAAACCGGTGAACTTCTGTCGATCACTGACCTGACCTACAACAGGCGGTTCAGGAACTCACTGGAGAAGACTGGTCGTTTTTACTCTTCATTCATCAACCTGCCCAAGGCAACTCGGAATGGTGTCTTGTTCAATGGAGAGTCGGCGATTTCGATTGACTTCAGTGGGCTGCATCCGCACTTGATCCTTCGACTTGTTCACGACAAGGACACTCACGCAACAGGACTATTTGGACTGGCCACTGACCCCTATGATGTCCCGGGTTTTGGGCACCTACCGAGGGATGTTCACAAACAGCTGATCAACAGCCTCTTCAACGCCAAAGACCGTGATGGCGCATGGAGAGCACTGAATTCTGCCTACTACTTGAAGGATGAAGAAAAGCAGGGTTACAAGGTGAAAATTTACAACGGCAGAGGTAAGCGTCAAGGGCATAAAGCCTTCCCGGGCAACAAAGCAGAGGCCGAAAAGTACATCGAGTCATTTAAGAACTACTCTCCTGATTTGGCCGTAGGAATTGCCACTGGTTTGGGGAACTTGCTTCAAAAGATCGACTCGGACATCATGCTTGTGGCTATGCGCCTGTGTACGGATGCCGGAATACCTCTTCTGCCAGTCCATGATGAGGTAGTTGCACCGCGATCCTGCTATGCGGAGGTTGTCGAGGTTCTAAAAAGAGCCTTCAAGACTGTTTTGAAGGAGTCTGGGACGTGGGGAGGTGTACCTTTCAAGGTCAGTGCCTTGGGGGAAGGGCCTGTCAAGGCAACTTTGTCTCTAGACTAAGCTCATACTTTGTGAAACAGTCACCTGCGACGGAGGATGTATGAGGGCGATTACCTTATTGCTAGCATTTGCCTTTTTCCCTTTGATATCGACAGCATCCAAGAAATCTGAATACGTGTGTACACCTGATGATGCAGCCACCCAAATTGCCTTCGGTGCCAAATCGTTTGCAGTAAGCATCACTGAAAACTGCATTAATTTACGAAGTTTAGAGGACAAAACAAGAGACTGGTCTTGGAAGGTCACACTTAGAAATTCACTTGGCGATAAAGAAGGGGGGCGCCAATTTTGCAACAGGCCTGATGACGGATTCATCGGCTATCCGGCAGTATGGAGACAAGACAAACTTAAGCTAATAGCATTTGACCCCTCACGAAGCCCAAACTCATTCACCTGTTATGAATTCAATCAAAAAAGATAATCTCGTGCGTACCAATGTGAAACAGCGACTCTTCGTCACCGCAACTGTGACAGCGATTGTTTTTTGTATTCGATAGCCCTGTTCATTACGACCGATATTGATTCAACAAGCCAAGAAGCGCTTTGACTAATTGCCGTTAGAAAACAGCAAATTTTACTTAGACATATGCAGGAGTCGCAAACCGTGCCTCAACTCACTTGAGCGCAACCATGATCTGGATTTCGGTTAACTTTGACTTACTCATGTAGAGTCTCTTTCTTTGGAAAAATTCTACTTCTCACTCTTTAATTTTATGGAATGAATACCTCAGATGATCCATGCTGCTATCCATACGACGAGTGAAATTTAATTATTTATTTTTATTAATTAGCTCATTTCTTTGCTGTAAATTCTTCAGGCGCTCTGCGGATCTCTGCTTGTTGAATTCACCCCACGAAATCTCACCCTTGAACAGGGACGCAGCACGCCCATTCAACGAATCATTCAACTGTTGCCTCAACAATAGCACCATTGGATCCCTCAAGGGCTGAAGAACATAATTAAATGTAATAGCAATCTCTCTATTTGCATATTCCGTAGAGATTTTTACCCATTGTTCAAATATAAGCCTCTCATCTTCTGAAATTTTAGAATTATCCGACAAGTGTGACAGTGAAATTTCATTTGGATTACAGGGAGTTTTATTAAATACAGACTTAAATTTTTCATCAAAACATACGTATGAATTGTATTCATCGCCTAGACGCTTAATCTCAGCATTATAAATATTAGATTTTTGTGCAGCATCGTTAGAAGATTGACTACCTAATTTTTGTTTTCTATATCCAAGAGATACCATACAGTTCTCAGCAAACTGCTGACGTGCAATTCCTGTTCCTATATCAGCACCTGCCTGGGCCATGTTTTGAGCGTTTTGTTGTGCAAGCTGTCCAGCGTAATTGCCTTGCGAAGTAGTGGAGCAGTTAAGGGAATTACCGATCCTGTAGCAGCTAGTGTCGTACTGGGTTGGAGGGGCATAGCCAGGTTGAACAGGGGCAGCCATCTGCCTCTGAACGTTACGCATCGCTTCATTCTGACAATAGGCAGAGTCCATTTGGAATTGAGATTCGTTCTTTGTGGGGTGAGACCACTGTGTCTGAGCGCATCCACCGAGCATGCCAGCAAGAACAACAACAATAGCTATCTTTTGCATCAAGTACTCCTGATCTAATTTTCACAATAATATCCCTAAATGGGATATCCCGTCAAAGGATCCACGATGACCAGATGCAATTGGTCAGAGATAGGCAAAAAAGACTTCGCGAGCTCCTTAAGCAAGCTCGACTGTCTGCTGGACTACGCCAAATCGACGTTGCAGAAATCCTCTCCAAACCTCAGTCTCACGTTGCAAAGATCGAGAGCGGTGAGAGGAGGGTAGATTTCATCGAGGCGCTAGACATATGTACTGCTGTAAAGCTAGATCCCTGCGATTTGGTGAGAAAACTTTCGAAGTAGTCAAGTCAGCTGAAATCTCTCTCTTGTGTGGCTAGGGGGTAGCTGAAAAGGCAGCTCTGCAGGCCTGCCCCTCCCCCCCTGTTTGTTTGACGACCTGACAAGTCAATAAATTTTCAGGGTACTTTTACATTTCTTGCTGATGGTGGGGCCGCCCGGCTCGGGCAAGTCGATGCTGGCGCAGCGCCTGGCCGGCTTGCTGCCCCCCATGTCGGTGCAGGAGGCCCTGGAGAGCGCGGCCCTGCACAGCCTGAGCGGGCACTTTGACCCGCGCCACTGGGCCGAGCGGCCCACGCGCGCGCCGCACCACAGCGCCAGCGCGGTGGCGCTGGTGGGCGGGGGCTCGCCCCCACGCCCGGGCGAGATCTCGCTGGCGCACCAGGGCGTGCTGTTTCTGGACGAGCTGCCCGAGTTTCCGCGCCATGCGCTGGAGGCGCTGCGCGAGCCGCTCGAGAGCGGGCACATCACGATCGCGCGGGCGGCGCGGCGGGCGGATTTTCCAGCGCGCTTTCAGCTGGTGGCGGCCATGAACCCCTGCCCCTGCGGGCACCTGGGCAGCGCGCTGCAGCGCTGCCGCTGCACGCCCGAGCAGGTGGCGCGCTACCAGGGCAAGTTGAGCGGCCCGCTGCTCGACCGCATCGACCTGCAGGTGGAGGTGGCGGCCCTGTCGCCGCAGGCGCTGATGGACGCCGGCCCTGGCGAAGCGAGCGCGCTGGTGGCCGAGCGTTGCGCGCGTGCCCATGCCCGCGCGCTGGCGCGCCAGGGCGTGGCCAACCAGGCGCTGCAAGGCCAGGCCCTGGCCGAGCACGCCCACCTGACCGCGGCGGCCAGCCAGTGGCTGCAGCGCGCGGCGCTGCAACTGGGCTGGAGCGGCCGCGGCCTGCACCGCAGCTTGCGGGTGGCGCGCACCATCGCCGACCTGGCGGGCAGCGACACCATCGACACGCCCCAGGTGGCCGAAGCGGTGCAGCTGCGGCGGGCGCTGGTGGGGGGGTGAGGGCTGCTCAGTGACCACAGCCTCATTGGCACGTGCCAAGATGACCCGCAATATGCCCTCCACCTCTGACCCCGGCGAAAGCGCGGTGTGCCTTGTGGGGGGTTTCTCTTTGGTGCGTCCATGAGTGTCCAAGGCCCTCGAGCACTCAAGCCCTTCAAGACCTGTCCAGAGCAACTGCAAGTGTTGCGGCAGCGGGGTTTGGACATAGAGGATGAGGCGGCGGCCCTGGCGGCCCTCGGGCGTATCGGGTACTACCGTCTTTCAGGGTATTTCTATCCCCTCAGAAAGACCAAGCCAGCAGGTGAGAGCGGCCGCCTTGACGAATTCGTCGACGGGGCCAGCATGGATCTTGTCATTCAAATCGCGGACTTCGACAAGAAACTCCGGCTGTTGACCCTGTACGCCATTGAGACCATTGAGGTCTCTGTCCGAGTCGCCGTGGCACACCGGCGAGATCTCGCTGGCACATCAGAGCGGGCGCAAAGGGTCTTCTAGCCGGTAGACGCGGCGTGCGTTCTCGCCCAGCACCGCCTGGCGCTCGGCCGGCGACAGGGGCGCCAGCAGGGCCTGGGTGTGCGCCCACCAGGCGGCATAGGGGCCGGCCTGCTCCAGCACCGGCCAATCGCTGCCCCACAGCAGGCGCTGCGGGCCCCAGATCTGCAGCAGGGCTTGCGCCCACGCCTGCACATGGGCGCAGGGCTGGCCCGCCGGGGCCTCGGTCCACAGGCCCGAGAGCTTGCAGACGATGCGGCCGTGCGGGGCCAGATCGGCCAGGGCCTGCAGGCCCTGCGCCCAGGCCTGCCAGGCCGCGCTGCCGGGCGCGCTCGCCGCGTCCATGCGCGGCTTGGCCCCGTGGTCGATGACGATGCGCAGGCCCGGGTGCGCGCGCGCCACCTGCTGCAGCACCGGCAGGTGGCGCGGCTGGATCAGCGCGTCCAGCACCAGGCCACATTCGGCCATCGCCGCCAGGGCGGGCTGCACCGCCGGCTGCGCAATCCAGTCGGTGTCGGCCAGGTCCTGCAGCATCGGCCGCAGGCCCACCAGGCGCGGCTGCGCGGCGCGCGCGCGCACCTGGGCCGGGGCGTCGGGCGCGGTCAGGTCGACCCAGCCCACCACGCCCAGCACCCTGGGGTGGGCGGCCGCCTGCGCCAGCAGAAAGTCGGTTTCGGCGGCGGTGGGGGCGGCCTGCACCAACACCCCGCCCTGCACGCCGTGCGGCGCGGCCTCGTGCCACCAGTGCGGCACCTGCACCTCGCGCCACAGCGGCCCCAGCGCCGGCGTGAGCCAGCCGTAATCGCCGCGTGCGGGCTGCCAGGCGTGGAAGTGGGCGTCCAGGCTCATGCGGCCTCGGCCGGGTTGGGGGCATGGGCGGGCAGCAGGCCCTCGTGCACCAGCTCGGCCCACAGCGCAGCGGGGATGGGCTGGCGCGCATGGGCGCGCGCCTGCTGCCACTCGCGGGTGTGGCGCACGCCCAGCAGCACCATCTGCACCTGCGGATGCGCCAGCACAAACTGCAGCGCCGCCGCCGGCAGCGGGGTCTGGTGCCGATCGCACACCGCCTGCAGGTGCAGCGCCTTGTCCAGCCAGGGCTGGGGGGCGCGCGCATAGTTGAAGGTGGGCGTCTGCCCCGGCTGCAGGCGCTGCGCCAGAATGCCCGAATTGAACACGCCGCCCAGGGCCAGCGCCACCTGGCGGCGGCCCAGCTCGGGCAGCAGGTCCAGGGCCGAGGGGTCCAGCAGGCTGTAGCGGCCCGCCAGCAACAGGGCCTGCAGGTCGGCGTGCGCCAGCAACTGGCGCACCACCGCCTGGTCGTTCACGCCCAGGCCCACCGCGCCCACCAGGCCCTCGCGGCGCAGTTGGTGCAGGGTGGGCAGGGCCTCGTCGATCACCTGGGGCAGCACCTGCGCGGCCGGCCCGGCCACGTCGATGTCGTGCAGGAACACCGCATCCAGGCGCGCCAGACCCAGGCGCTGCAGGCTGTCCTCGACGCTGCGGCGCACGCCCGCGGCCGAGAAGTCCCAGTGCTGCACAAATGGCAGGGTCTGCACATAGCTGTGCTGCTCGGCCGGGGCCGCCGCGTCGGGGCGCAGCAGCCGCCCGACCTTGCTCGAGAGGGTGTAGTGCTGCCGGGGCTGCGCGCGCAGCGCGTCGCCGATGCGCCGCTCCGACAGGCCGTGGCCGTAATGCGGCGCGGTGTCGTAGCAGCGCCCGCCGTCGGCCCAGACCTGCGCCAGCAGTTCGCGCGCCTGCGCGTCGGGCACCGGGGCAAACAGATTGCCCAGGGGGGCACCGCCCAAGCCCAGGCGGGTCCCGTCGGTACAGGCGTGAAACACCAGCTCGGTCATGGCAGAACAGGGGATGGATGGGATGCTGACATGTTAGCGATCTGACCGGGCTTGACAAGCGGGCAGACGGCGCGCGGCCTCAGGGTTTGACCGCATGCGCAGGCTGGGATGGCGGGACTAACATGTCAGTTGTTTGCATCCACTTGCCCCATTGTGCGTCCCGCCCCCACCCTGTCGCTGCGCGCCCGCGCCTACGAGAATTTTCGCCAGCAGATCCTGGGCGCGAACATCCGGCCGGGCCAGTTTGTCTCGCAGCGCGAGCTGATGCAGCTGCTCGACATGCCGCTGGGCGCGGTGCGCGAGCTGATCCCGCGCCTGGAGGCCGAGGGCCTGTTGCGCACGGTGCCCCAGCGCGGCCTGCAGATTGCGCATGTCGACCTGGCCCTGATCCACAACGCCTTTCAGCTGCGCGGCCTGCTCGAGCGCGAGGCGGCGCTGCGCTTTGTGCAGGTGGTCAGCGCCTCCGAACTCGACGCCATCGAGCAGGCGCACCGCGAGATCGTCGAGCGCGCACGCCGCGGCCCCATCGACGACGAACTGCTCACCGACGCGACCTCGGTCGACTGGGGCCTGCACGACCTGATGATCGATTCGCTGGGCAATGAGCTGATCTCGCAAACCTACCGCATCAACAGCCTGCGCGTGCGCCTGATCCACCTGGAGCGCTCGACGCTCTCGTCCGAGGTGCTGCTGCCGGCCATGCAGGAGCACCTGAACCTGATCGAGGCGCTGCAGCAACGCGACCCGCAGCGGGTGGCGCAGCGCCTGGCCTTTCACATCGACTGCGCGCACCAGCGCGTGCTGGGGCAGGACCGGCGCGTGCTCGCGGCCGGCGCCGTGCCGCAGGACGCGGGCGCGGTCTTCTCGTCCTGACCCCCCACTGGAATGCCCATGCACGACTTTCTCAACGATCGCAACGGTTTTCGCGGCGCCTGGCCGGCCCTGCTCACGCCCCTGGATGCGCAGCTGAACATCGACCACGACCGCTTTGCCGCGCACGCCCAATCGCTGCTGGCCGCCGGCTGCGGCGGGGTGACGCTTTTTGGCACCACCGGCGAGGGCCCGTCCTTTTCTGTGGCCGAGCGCCAGGAGGCGCTGGTGCAGATGCTGGCGCGCGGCGTGCCGGCCGAGCGCATCATCGTCTCGACCAGCTGCGCCAGCGCCGCCGAAACCGGGGTGCTGACCCGCCACGCAGTGGCGCAAGGGGTGCACGGCTGCCTGGTGCTGGCGCCGTTTTTCTTCCAGGGCGTGAGCGACGCCGGCATCCTGGCCTGCTACGACGAGGTGATCGCCGCTGTGGGGCACCGCGACTGGCGCCTCTACCTCTACCACATCCCCCAGGTCACCGGGGTGGGGCTGTCGCAAGCGGTGATTGCCGCGCTGCTGCAGCGCTACCCGGGCCTGGTCGTGGGCATCAAGGACAGTGCCTGCGAGCGCGCGCACTCGGTGGGCCTGGCGCAGGCCTTCATGCCGCCGATCACGGTGTACGTGGGCAACGAGCCCGATCTGCCGACCATGGGGCGCCTGGGCAGCACCGGCGCCATCAGCGGGCTGGCGAATTTTCTGCCGCGCGTGGTCACCCGCCTGGTGCTCACGCCCGATGCGCCGGGCACCGCGCACGACGCCGCACGCATCGACGCGGCGCTGGATCTGGTGCGCCCGCATGTCATGATCCCGGCCTTCAAGAGCATCATGGCCACCCTGAACCAAGACCCCGCCTGGCTGCGCGTGCGCGCGCCGCTGGTGGCCATGGACGCGGCCACACATGCCGCGTTTTCTGCCACCATTGGGGCGTTTGCCATCGACCGCGCACGCGAGTGAGCGCAAAGCCCCGTTCCCAACCCATTCCCTGTGTTCCAACCACCGCCTAGGAGACAACCATGAACCCCGCATCCACCCTGCGTCGCGGCCTGCTGGCCGCCGGCATCTGTGCCCTCAGCCTGTGCGGCGTCGCCGGCCAGGCCATGGCGCAAGCGAAGATCCCGCTGCGCATCTCGACCCCTGCCGTGCCCGATGACTGGCACGCCAAGATGTGGACGGTGTTCAAGGAGTCGCTCGACAAGTCCTCGCCCGGCCAGTTCGATGTGCAGATCAACCTCAATGCCTCGCTCTTCAAGCAAGGCACCGAGCCGGCGGCCATGGCGCGCGGCAACCTGGAGCTGTCCTCCATCTCGGCCTTTGACATTGCCAAGCTGGTGCCCGAGTTCTCGATCTTCACCGCCGGTTATGTGATCCGCGATCCGCAGCACCAGCAAAAGGTCTTCAACGGCCCCATCGGCCAGCAGCTGTTTCGCACCGTCTCGGAAAAAATGGACGTGACGGTGCTGTCGACGATTTACCTGGGCACGCGCCAGGTCAACCTGCGCGAGGCGCGCAATGTGAAGACGCCCGCCGACCTCAAGGGCGTCAAGCTGCGCATGCCCGGCTCCAAGGAGTGGTTGTTCCTGGGTGAGGCGCTGGGCGCCACCCCCACACCGCTGGCCTTTGGCGAGGTCTACCTGGGCCTGAAAACCGGCACCATCGACGGCCAGGACAACCCGCTGCCCACGGTGCGCGCCGCCAAGTTCTACGAGGTGACCAAGCAGCTGGTGCTGACCAACCACCTGGTCGACGGCATCTTCATCGCCATCTCCAACAAGACCTGGAACGGCCTGAACGCGCAGCAAAAGCAGAACCTGCAGGCCGCCGCGCAAGCCGCCGCGCAGTACAACAACGACAACCGCATCAAGGAAGAGTCGCAGATCGTGGACTTCTTCCGCAAGGAAGGCCTGCAGGTCGTCACGCCCGATGTGGAGGCCTTCCGCAAGGCGGTGCAAGGGGCTTATGCCAACTCCGAGTACGCCAAGGTCTGGCCGGCCGGTCTGCTGGACCGCATCAACAACACCCGTTGATCGGACGCGCGCATGAAGCGGTGGGTTCAGTGGGCGCAGCACCTGGGCGGGGGCCTGTTCCTCGCCCTGTTCCTGACCTTTCTGGTGCAGATCGGGGCGCGCTTTGGCCTGAACCGGCCGCTGCCCTGGACCGACGAGCTGGCGGTGGTGCTCTACCTCTGGGTCATCCTCTGGGCCAGCGCCTTCATGGTGCGCGAGCGCGAGCATGTGGTGTTTGACCTGCTCTGGAACAGCGCACCGGTGGGCGCACGCCGCCTGATGAAGCTGGTGGGTCACCTGCTGCTGGGCGGCCTGGCCCTGGCCGCGCTGCCAGGCAGCTGGGACTATGTGCGCTTCATGGCGCGCGAGGGCACGCCGGTGCTGGGCATTTCGTACCAGTGGGTGTTCATGCCCTTTATCGCCCTGCTGCTGGCCCTGGTGCTGCGCAGCCTGCTGGGCATTTGGCAGGCGCTGCGCGGGCAGGGCCTGGAACGACAGGATCTGCCGTCATGAGCCTTGCCCTGTGGGCCCTGGTGGGCGTGGTGCTGGCCGGCATGCTGCTGCGCATGCCGATCGGTTTTTCGATGTTGCTCTCGGGCGTGGCCTATCTGCTGGTCAAGCGCCAGGACGTGGGCCTGATGGTCGAGCAGGTGGGCAACGGCCTCTACAACAGCTATGTGCTGCTGGCGGTGCCGCTGTTTGTGTTTGCCGCCAACATCATGAACGCGGGCACGGTCAGCGAGCGCATTTTTGATTTCTGCCGCATCCTGGTCGGCCGCATGCGCGGTGGGCTGGCGCAGGTGGACATTCTGGTGAGCGTGATTTTCTCGGGCATGAGCGGCAGCGCCATTGCCGACGCCGCCGGCCCCGGCCTGGTGACGATTCGGCAAATGCTCAAAAAGCCCGAATACTCGCGCGGTTTTGCCGGGGCGGTGGTGGTGGCCAGCGCCACGCTGGGCCCCATCATCCCGCCCTCGATCCCGATGGTGATTTACGCCCTGGTCTCGGGCGCATCGGTGGGCGCGCTGTTTCTGGGCGGGGTGGTGCCCGGGCTGTGCATGACGGTGCTGATGATGGGCGTGGTGGCGGTCATTGCCCGGCGCCGCCAGATGCCGCGCGAGGCCCCGGTGCCGCTGCGCGAGTGGCCCGCCATCGTCTTTCGTGGCGCGCTGCCGCTGTCCATGCCGATCGTGTTGCTGGGCGGCATTTACTCGGGCGCCTTCACCCCCACCGAAGCCGCCGCCGTGGCCGCCCTGCATGCGCTGGTGCTGGCGGCGGTGGTCTTTCGCGCGCTGAGCTGGCGCGCCTTCTGGGGCGTGGTGCTGGAGTCGGCGCGCGCCAGCGCCGTCATCACCATCATCCTGGCCGGCTCCTTCATGCTCAACTACGCCTTCACCGCCGAGGGCGTGCCGCAAGCCATGGCGCAATGGGTCGACAGCCTGCAGCTCTCGCGCCTGCAATTCCTGTTCATGGTCAACGCCCTGTTCCTGCTGCTGGGCTGCTTTCTGGACGTCTCGGTGCTGCTGCTGGTGTTCGTGCCCATGCTGCTGCCGGCGGCCAAGCTGCTGGGCGTGGACCTGGTGCACTTTGGCGTGCTGGTGGTGCTCAACATGATGATCGGCCTGATCCACCCGCCCTTTGGCATGCTGCTGTTCGTGACCAAGGCCCTGACCGGCATCCCGATTGGCGAGATGATGCGCGAGGGCTGGCTCTTTTTGCTGATGCTGCTGGGCCTCTTGGTGGCGATGACGATCTTCCCCGAGATCGTGCTCTGGCTGCCGCAAACCATGGGCTACGGAAAGGCCAGCGGATGACGCATCCCGACGTGATGGTGGTGGCCAGCTGGAACGTGGACCTGGTCACGCGGATCCCCGCCCCGCTGCAGCGGGGGCAGACCCAGCACGGCGAGGGCCTGCAGCGCCTGGCCGGTGGCAAGGGCAGCAATGCCGCGGTGGCCTGCGCACGCCAGGGGGCGCGCACCGGCCTGGTGGCCGCCATTGGCGACGATGGCTTTGGCGACATGGGCCTGGCGCTGTGGCAGCAGGAACAGATTGACGCGCGCCACGCCCGGCGCCTGCCGGGCCAGCCCAATGGCACGGCGCTGATCCTGGTCTACGACGACGGTGACAACAGCATCGTGGTGGTGCCCGGCGCCAACGCGGGCCTGGCCCCCGAGCATGTGCAGGCGGCACAGGCCGAGCTGGCCGGCGCGCGCTGGGTCATGGCCTCGTGCGAGGTGCCGCTGGCGGCGGTGCAGACCGCGTTTGCGCTGGCCCGAGCCGGCGGCGCGCGCACCTTGCTCAACCCGGCACCGGCCATGCCGCTGCCCGATGCGCTGTGGCCGCTGATCGACGTGCTCACCCCCAACGAGGGCGAGCTGGCGCAGCTGAGCGGCTGCGCCCAGGTCGACGAGGGCGCGGCGCGCCTCTTGGCGCGCGGCGTGGGGGCACTGGTGGTGACGCTGGGCGCGGCCGGCTGCCGACTCTACCGCCCGGGGCAGGCCCCGCTGTCGGTGCCTGGCCACCGCATGGCGGTGGTCGACACCGTGGGCGCGGGCGACACCTTCACCGGCGCCCTGACCGCCGCCCTGGCCCGCCAGCAAGACTGGC
>JACCDH010728355.1_pt1 | contig 13169 bp, 12 predicted proteins | sample 7442481 | NCBI WGS metagenome assembly JACCDH01 (sample SAMN15323433, study PRJNA562643) | freshwater metagenome | isolation source: river surface water | place: USA:Blue River Watershed | collected 2017-08-15
GGCATATTTTTTCCGACACCCGGTATATAAAGAAACATGGACGGTTTTTCTGCTTCCGAGCTGCTGACTCGCATCATCAAGTACTTCCTGGAGGGTCTCGCCGTGGCTGTGGCCATGGTGATCATCCCCATGAAGACCCCTAAGATGGAGGAGATCCTGACCGTGTCCGTGATCGCCGCCACTGTGTTCGCCATCCTGGATCTGCTGAGCCCCTCCGTGGGTCTGACTGCACGCCAGGGTGCAGGATTTGGTCTTGGGGCCAATTTGGTGGGATTCCCCCGTATGTAAATTTGTATCGCAATCACGATACAAAAGTTAGCAAACTTGTAAATTTTTGAATTTACAGTAGGATCTTAGAAAATCCATCATCTTGGATTCTCTAAGAAAGTTTCAAACTATAAGTGGGCCTCAAATATGAGTAGTCTATGTAGCCTATCCGATTGCTACCAGTCGTATTGCCATACTTTGCGCCGAGATCCTTATTGCCCGCTGTCGTAATAAATCCGTCTTCTACAGGAACGAACTTCTTCTTATCTGTGGAGCTGACCCGGCTCCTCGCTAGCTCCGCTAGCGCTGCAGCCGCATTGGGAGAGAAGAACTGCACTGGACCTGCGCTTGTAGTCGGCTGTACTGATTGTCCGTCAGTTTGTTCTGGCATGCGTGCAACCAGACTTGATAATGACGACAAATTATGAGAATCTCCAACCGCCAAGGCGGTTGGAGAACCATCAAATGTGTCATATTTCAAGTCTGGCTGGGGTACCAGAGATTGTAAATGGCGACTTTTGTCGCCATTTACAAGTCTGCCTGCAACACAATCCTGTGTTGTACATGGTTCCTCGTAGTCTAAATGCAAATGATCCATAATCCTGCGAATATTATGTTCTAAGCAGCGAATACGATGTTCCATGAATTAGATTGGAAATGTATGAAATCCTTAAGCATAATTTTAATTCTAAATAATCATCACCCATTATAATACTATGAAACAAAGAAACGCATTTATTGTGTGTATTTGTTTCATCATATTATTCATCATTCTAACTTACAATTCATCTTACAAAGAAGGATTCCAAACTGCTTCTCTCAAGGTTCATTTCCACGCGTTTTGGCCCGGATTTATGGAAGATAAAATGCAGCCCTGGAAGTATTTTGCAGAAATATTGGAGAATGTGTATGGAGTTCCGGTTACTTTAGGAAGCGAATCGGATTCCGATATTCTTGTGGAAAGTGTATTTGGCGATTCCATTCTTTCCAACAAAAAATGGAAGAACACCTATTTATACAGTTGCGAGGCGTATTTGCGTTCTAATGCTGCCGAATACGATATAATATTGAGCGGACAAGCTACAGGACAACCCAAAAACAACATTGCATGCCCCTGCTATAGATTGTTTATGCATACAATTCCTCCACTGCCAGAACAACCAACACAATCCTCCGGCATCCCCGTGCCGAAGAAGGATGTTATTTGCATTATTTCCAATCCAACAGGTGAGGTCCGTAATACCTTTTTGAATGAACTGGACAAGCATTTTCGTGTAGATTATGGAGGCAAATACAAGAATAATATTGGAGGACCTGTAAAACACGCGTTTGGATCCCAGGAATTCGCCGACTTTATTTCGGAATACAAGTTTGTAATTTGCATGGAAAACAACAAACAGGACGCGTATATTACGGAAAAGATCTTTCATGGCATTCGTGCTAATACAATTCCCGTGTATTGGGGTGGAACCGATGTGGAAAAATACATCAATCCAAATCGGTTTATTCATCTCAAAACTACCGAGGACATTCCGCGCATCATTGGGGAAATGAAACAACTGGCCGCAGATAAATCGGCATGGCAACAGATGGTGGCACAGCCTTGGGAAATGCCGAATCAACCGGATGCCAAGGCATTGGCAATACAGATACGACAAATGTTGGGATTACAGCTCTAATCGGCGTGTCTTTCGCAGTTTCCTTTTCTTTGTTCTTGTCCTCCGCAACCCTCCCAAATACCGCGGGCTTTTGTAATCTATTTGTCTAGCCGCCGAAAGTTTCCGAAATGCTCCCCGCAAAAGCATATACTCGCATTCATTGCATCCAGCATATCCATCCAAATGCACTTCCTTTTCTTTGGCCTGTTTGCGATTCACCTTATATTTTTCACCCTCTACATAGTGATGGCCTGTTGTAACTCCTGCATGTGTCGTCAGATTTTGAATAAATTGTAGAGTTATTTCTTCCTCTGCTTCGTATTCCAAGAGATGTGTCCAATTCATTTGTTTGGCATGCTCTGGTGTGCTGGCAAACCACATACGATCCCTTCGTGATTCTTTCAAAGGCTCATTGAACCACATCGGTTTTCCTTTGGTAATTGCGGTTGCATGATACAGTTTTGTACCAGGAGGTAATTTAACAAGAAGTATTCCATTCTTTTCCAAAGGGGGTGGCATATTACAGGGCTTCGGGCCACTCGGTGTATTCCACTGGCATTCCCCTGGTTTTTTATTGAGTGTAGTAAAAAAGCTCTTTACAGAGCTAACGCTAGCGCTAGCTGATGCTGCGCTAGCACCAACACTTGTAGGTTTTCCAAAATTCTTTACTGTTCCTTTGGCAAGTGAACGAAGTAATAAACTCATTCTATTCTATTCCTAACAGAGTTTTCCGAAATACCGCATAATTGGATTTCGGATACGACTCATCCCAAATGGCAAACACCACTTCATCAAAGTCACCAGCACAGACTTCCAAAACTTTGCGAAAGATATGGCTAACATGCTCGGGTGGACACCGAAATCCACCACATCCAAAGGCTGATAAAACCAATCGCCTATATCCCTCGCGTTTTGCGACATCAAAGATCGTAAAGATTTTTTGCGTCATTTTGTAGGCATCTATGGTGCTCAGTGCCGGTCCCAGGCATGCATTCTGAATCGCAGAACAGGTGAGGATATCCACAGTGGTTGGCTCAGGCAACGGCGCATACATTTGACGCAGCCCCGCAGCCACTACTTCCACGCCTCGTGAAAGTATGACCTTTTTATGTAGGGGATACATGTCAGGCGTAAGATACCGATGGAGATTCGTGCGCCGAAAGAGATCCTCCTCTTGTGCCCCTACAAGCATCGGATTTCCACCAGGCACAACAGGATTCCCCATATTGAGTAAAAGTGAACCAGGGACGGCAAGTGCCGTATCTAATGTATCGGCATTTACAACCGATACATTCTCAAAAGCGGGAGAGGAATGTGTTGGTGTTGTAGGAAGTGAAGGAAGTACAGAAAGGGGAAAGATACTCTGGTTAGTTGATACATAACCAGAGTATCTTTCAAGTATAAATTGATATTGAGCTTGCATTGTTGCACACACCATATCAAAAACCAGATACAATAATCAATTTTTGCTTGTAAATTATTCCTCATCGCTTTCCGGATCTCCAACATCCTCCTCTGTATCCTCTCCATTTCCTTTTCCGTCTTTTTTCCCCTTGGCCTCTTTGGTCTCAGGATGGCGTTTCTTCCATTCTCTCGTGAGCGCCGATTTCTTCTTGGTTTCCATGGCGACCTCGGCCTCATCCCCGCGAAACGCGGTTTCCACCAGAGTTTCCAACATATCGTCCCGCGTCATTCCTAGCTCCGCGAGTGTATCGCATATGTTGGGAATTGTGGCATCTTTGGCATAGAGCACTGCCCTCAGCGCACACCGTGTATCCATAAGAGCGGGATCAGTCGCAACCATGCGACCCTGTAGGTCGCGCAGGAGTCGCTGGTGTTTGCCGCGTTTGGAGTTTTTACCGAGCCATTGTGGGAAGATCTGGTAGGGCGGAGGACCATTGGCGGCTTTGGCGGCCCCTACAACGGACATCATGGCTGCCGGTAACAGACCCCATGCCTGCGTGCGATGGATGCGGGCATCCAGAATGTCCCAATCTCCTAGGCGATCCGCAGCCTTAGTGGCGGCTTCCAAGCCCGCGTCTTTGCCGCCGCGGCATTTCTCTGCTGCCCCTAAATACCCTTCGTGCACCATGAGTGGCACGAAGGAGTGATCCACGAATGCCGCGGTTTCCCTCTCAGCCAAGGTGGCCGCAGTTCCAAACAGACGGCCCGTAGCCGAGAAGGGATCCATGCGCAGCGTCTCGTCTTTTTCACCGCCTACGGTATCGGAGCTGAATTGTAGGGAATTCAGGATGGATCGGATGTCGTTGCCGTTCCGCTCACACATCTCCTCCACCATCGCGATATCTAGGGGGATGCCCTCCATGGGCCTCAGGCGACCTACAAGTGCCTTTGCAATTGTGGCTTTCTGAGGCCGTGTGAAGCGACAGTCAAAGCAGAGGGCCGCGAGACCCTTGAGTTTGGGAGACGACCGGTCATTAGCTAGACAGAGGATGGGGAAGGCCACACCCTCGCGGATCCATTTGGCAATTTCGGCCACACCTCCGCGATCTCCTGCCGACATACCATCCACTTCGTCCAGAATCAAGATCCGCTTTGCAGCACTAGAGCCAACTGTAGGAAGCGTGGACAGTTTCGCCATTTTCTCAAAGACTTCACGGATCGCCTTGGCGGACCTCTCATCTGATGCATTGTATTCGGTAATCACATATCCTGCCTCCTTGGCCAGTAAATGCGCCACAGTAGTTTTACCGATGCCAGGGGGACCTGTAAGAAGTGCGGCTTTTGGTACAGTCCCTGTTGGACTCCATTTCGCCAACCAAGTCTGTAAATCCTTGATTATTGCTGCATGTCCAATGACCTCTTTGAGCGCCGTGGGTTTGTAAGTATCTACCCAGAGATCCCCGCGCGGCCTTGGAAGTCCCTCTTCATAGAGAATTTGAATACGGGATCCAATGCGGGCCGCTTGTTTGTACTTCCATCCCTGGGGATTGTAATCGGTTCCAACAAGAAGAAAGGAAACGCTGGGACTCCATATTACGGGGACAGCTCCTCGTGCCTGTATCCAAGCCCGTGGATCCGAAAGGACTTTAAAAGTTCCCGTGGTCGCGACGCGCGCGCCAGGAGGAATTGTTGGGAACATTGGATATGTTAGGGTGCATATGGACGGATAGTGAAAGCACATTTCAACTTTTCAAGGTTGTGCAAAAAATTGAAGAGAGGGGAGGGGATGTGTAGGGAGTTGTGGCATTCTTTCTGCATTCCTTTCTATTCCTTTCCTTTTCAAAGATGTATTCCTGCTATGATGGTTATGTGGTGTTTGGTGTGATGGAGGGTGATCGCAGCATGGTTCTGGAGCGTGACTGGCTGGAGGTTAACTTTCCTCAGCTGTCTGTGTATGCTAGCGATGTTGTTCGCAACACAATGGGCAATGCTGTGTATGGAATTACCGGTCATCTGGATATTGAGACTGGTCAGGTGATTGTGGCTGAGGTAGATAAGAAGTGTGTACAGGAGCTGTATTCACTTCTTGTGAAGTATTGTGAAGAGACAGGGCATGCGACGCCCAGTGTAGGATATTTCACAATTGTATCTGGGGATTATGAGGAAGAGCATGAGGCATATATTCCAGCAGTGGATGCTGAGGAGGATTAATGCCTTCTGCGGGTTTTGCGCTTTCGTTTACCACCAGCCATACCTGCCTCGGCTTCATTGAACTTTTTTCGGTAGAGTTCATACCATTTACGATACTCTGTATTTTCACCTTCCTCAGGCACTTCTGCTAATCCTAAGGCAAGCCGAACTTCGCGAGGATAAAGTTTCACACTGCATTTATTGTCTCCTTCTTCATGAAAGGCCCAACATTTCAAGTGTCCTTCATCTACAGGATTCACACCAACTGACTTAAGCCAGTGAGCAAAGCCATCTCGTGAGATTTGTTGTCCCTCTTTATCATGCATATTACCCTCATGGCGAAATTGGATAATATTCTTATCTGAGACTATAGTGGCATTTTGGAACTCCTCGGTTTCTTCAGGATGCACAATGGGATCAAGATGTGTAGGAGGTGTTGGGACATTTGGGGCTTGCGAAGTGTCAGATTCTTTTTTTGTATTTTCAAGAAAAGCATTGACAGAAATATTCCAACTGCCTGTTTCCAACATTTCATCAATATCAGGATTTGCTATAAGAGGCGCATCCCACATTGCCTCTACAAGAATTTCCTTTGCTTCCTTTTCGCTAATTTTGTTAATGTAGCGAGGTTTGTTGAGTTTCAAGGCAATTTCACGAACGCGTTGGAATCGCATAAGTTTTTCTTTAATGCCTCCACCTCCACTATGTGTTGCACAGGATTTATCAAATACTTGAGTGGGTCCGTGCGTACCAGGTTTTCCGTCTTTTGCTAAACCAAGTTTATAATGTTCAAAATGAGTACCGATGCCATATCCTATACGACCACAAATTGTGCACCAATGTATTTTATTATCAGATTTGTAAAGATCATAAAGGCGTTTGTGATAAAACCCAGGTAAAGCCCTACAGTTGTGATACATGTGCATACAGCCTTGATCTCGTGTCGTTGTTTTGAGACAAACAGGGCATAAGCTTATGTTGGGAGCAGCGGTTTTATTGAAAATTTCATTCATATGCACAACATCACTGCGTGTCCATCCTTGCCATAATTCTCCTTTTTCTTCTTGTTCTTGTTCACCAATAAGCAATTTAGTAATTTCTTCAGAAAATGAATTCGCTTCTTGAATAGCACGTGTTTTATCAATAGTGGGTTGATTTAATAATAGTTTTACAACAGTTATATGATTTTTTTTACATGCCATGTATAATGGTGTTGTGCCATCATTTCTAGGTTTGTTTATATCTGCACCAGCTGCAATTAATATTTCTACAATATCAGTAAATCCATTACTACTTGCAATATATAATGGCGATGCACCGGTATTTCTTGATTTATTTAAATCAGCTCCAGCAGCAACTAGTTTTTCTACTATTGAGGTAATGCCTGATTGACTGGCAATAAACAATGGCGTAGTTCCATCTGTTTTAGCTTTATTTACATCAATTCCGGGGGCGGATACTAATTTTTCAAAAATTTCTTCATATAAAAGTTCAATTGTAACATACAAAGGTGTTTCACCAGTATCAGTTCTTGCTTTATTCACATCAGTTCTGGAATCAGATACCAATGCTTTAACAACTTCTGTATGTCCATTACGACATCCTACTAATAAAGGTGTTTCACCAGTATCAGTTTTTGCTTTATTGACATCTGCTCCAGCAGCAATTAAATTTTCAACTACATTAATATAGCCTTTTTGACTTGCTATATACAATGGTGTGCTACCATCATGCATTGCTTTATTCACATCAGTTCTGGAATCAGATACCAATCCTTTAACAACTTCTGTATGTCCATTTTGACTTGCAACATACAATGGTGTGATACCATGGTTTCCATATGGTGTATTGACATCAGTTCTGGAATCAGATACTAACACTTTAACAATTTCTACATACCCTTTTTGACTTGCAACATACAATGGTGTGCTACCATAGTTTCCATATGGTGTATTGACATCAGTTCTGGAATCCGATACTAATGCTTTAACAATTTCTGTATGTCCATTTTGACTTGCAATATACAATGGTGTGCTACCATCATGCATTGCCTTATTTACATCCGATACTAATACTAATGCTTTAACAACTTCTACATACCCTTTTTGACTTGCAACATACAATGGTGTTGCACCATTATCTGTTCTCGCTTTATTCACATCTGCCCCAGAAGCAATTAATTTTTCTACTACATTTGTACGATTATTCAGACTTGCGATATATAATGGTGTTGTACCAATATCTGTCATCGCTTTATTCATATCCGCCTCAGCATCAATTAATTTCTCTACAATAGCAATATGACCCTTTTGACTTGCAATATATAATGGTGTACTACCATCTACCATTGATAAATTCACATCTGCTCCAGTAGCAATTAATTTCTCTACCACATTTGTATGACCCATTTCACTTGCGATATATATTGGTGTTGCACCATTATCTGTTCTCGCTTTATTCACATCTGCTCCAGCAGCAATTAATTCCTCCACTTTGGCGAGATTGTTATCTCTTGCTGCAATATAAAGAGCAGTTCGTCCTTGAGCATTTATAGCATCATTTATAGCACCACCACTATGTTTAGTACTGCGCTTAGTGGTGCGCTTGCTTAGCAATCGTCTTGATCGCCGGGTATATTTCGGCATTTCCTACATATCCTAAATATTATTCATTTCCTGCTTCTCCTACGTGTTCTATGTTTTCTAGCACCACCTGTTAGACCAGCTTCGGCTTCATTAAACTTTTTTCGGTAGAGTTCATACAATTTGCGGTAGTCAGCATTTTCACCTTCCTCGGCAGCTTCAGCCAATCCTAAGGCAATCCGAACTTCGCGAGGATACAACTTCACATTGCATTTGTTATCCCCTTCTTGACTGTATGACCAACATTTCAGGTATCCTTCATCTGTAGGATTTATGAGATTTGTTTGAAGCATGGAAAAGAAACTCTCTTGTGAGATTTGTTGGCCTTCCTTGTCGTGCATATTGCCCTCATGGCGAAATTGAATAATATCCTTATCTGAAAGTATCGTGGCATTCTGGAATTCCTCAGTTTCTTCAGGATGTACAATGGGATCAAGATGTGTAGGAGGTATTGGTGCGTTGGGTGCTTGTAAAGCTTCTTGTGAATTTGTTGTGGTTGTTGCAGTTTCATACGTTGTCGCAAAGGCGGTATTGGGTATTGTTATCCATGACTGCGCCTTTACATTTTTAGCTATTTTTGATTTTTCTCCAATCAACCCAAAAAACCTGGGATTTTTTATATGAAGTGGCGCATCCCACATAGCCTCTACAAGTTTTTCTTTAGCTTCTATATCTGTTAAAATATTAATATATTCCGGTGTATTAAGACTAAGCGCCATTTCGCGAATACTATAAAATCGCTTAATTTTCTCTTCTATACCTCCACCTCCACTACGTGTTGCACAGGATTCATCATATACTTGAGTGGGTCCATGCGTTTCTGGTTTTCCATCCTTCGCCTGACCCAGTTTGTAATGGTAAAAGTCCCCACCGTATTGGCTATACCCAATACGACCACAAATAGTACACCAATGTATTTTTCCAGCTGTCTTATAAAGGTCATATAACCGTTTATGATAAAATCCAGAAAGGGCCTTGCAGTCATGTTTCATATGCATACAACCTTGGTCTCGTGTCACAGTTTTGAGACAAATGGGGCATAATGATATGTTGGGAGCAGTAGTCTTATCAAAAATTTCATTAAGACGATCTACATCACTGCGAGTCCATCCTTTCCAGAGTTCCCGTTTTTTCGGCTGTCCAAGAAGTAAATCATTGATTTCATCTGAAAACCTTTTTTGTCTGGCTGCTTCAATTGCATTTGCTTTATCTATATCTGGTCGGGTCAAGAGTAGTTTAACCACTTCTAAATAGCCACTATAACACGCAATTAATAATGGTGTATAACCATCTTGTTTTGCTTTATTTATATCAGTTCTGGAATCAGATACCAATACTTTAACAATTTCTGTATGTCCTTCTTCACTTGCAATATACAATGGCGTGGCACCATAATGTGTTGCCTTATTGATATCAGTTCTAGAATCAGATACTAATAGTTTAACAATTTCTGTATACCCTTTTTGACTTGCAACAAACAATGGTGTGGTACCAGTGATTTGAAATGGTGTATTGACCACAGTTCTAGAATCAGATATGAATAGTTTAACAATTTCTGTATGTCCTTCTTCACTTGCAACATACAATGGTGTGGCACCATTTTGTTTTGCTTTATTAATATCCGTTCTGGAATCGGATACTAATAGTTTAACAATTTCTATATGCCCTTTATAACTTGCAATATGCAATGGTGTGGCACCATAATATGTTGCCTTATTAATATCAGTTCTAGAATCGGATACCAATAGTTTAACAATTTCTGTATATCCTTTATAACTTGCAATATTCAATGGTGTGGCACCATCTTGTGTTGCCTTATTGATATCAGTTCTGGAATCAGATACTAATAGTTTAACAATTTCTGTATATCCTTTTTGACTTGCAATATACAATGGTGTGGCCCCATTTGGAGTTGCTTTATTAATATCAGCTCCTGCAGATAGGAGAGACTTTACTATGGATAGCTTGTTGTCTCTTGCTGCTCTCAAAAGGGCAGTTTGTCCTTTATCATAAACAGTATCAACAATCTTAGAACGTAACAATCCAAAAATACCGCCTTTCTGTTTTCGCCGGGTATATTTCGGCATTTCCTACATATCAAATATATTATGCAGGCGCAGGAATCGTAGCCCACGGCTTTGCATCATCTGCCTCAGGCCAGCCACGAGCCGTCATATCACCAGGGTATGCACGGGCTCGCAGAGCCACCTCCTGATTGGCAAAGAGTGGCACTTCCTCGCGTCCCCCATAATACATGGCGCGTCCTGTGGAATCCTCGGTATTCGCAACAGGGGTCATGGTGTCCGGTGCGCCTCCAATCCACCGGAAAGGTGCAGCAGTCTCTGCAATAGAAAGCAGCGCTTTTTCAGTACGGCTTCCTATGGTGCAATAGAATTCAATTGTAGGGGGTACATATACACCACCGAGACCTGAGTAATATCCTGCAGGAATACCGGCGAGCTGAATGGTGAAAGAACCGTCCTGCGAATTCACTTTGCCTTTGTTGGGAGTTCCCTCCAAGGCAATATTGCGGTTGGGATACGGCTGACCGGATCCCGCGAAGCCAATGCCACGTGTTACGGGAGCAGCGGCAATCCATTCAATCGTCTGGGGTCCGCTAAATTTAGTAATGCGTCCTGTAACTGACACTTTGCCGGTTACAGGATCACGACGAGCTGTTGCACTTACACCTTGGCCTTCTGTGCGGTGTTCCATTTTCTATATAGCCTGCCTATTATGCGCGAGGGGCGGAATAAGGATGTGACTTGGCATTCATGGGTGCGCCCTTGAGAGCCCAGGCGCCCTCAGGATCGGCCAGAGCACACTTGCTCACCTCAGAAGGTGCCTCACGAGGGAAAGTGCCAAAGATGGCGGGGATGCTTACATCGGCGAGCATCTGTGGATCATCGGCTGCGGATTCAATGGAGGGTACATAGATACGACCGGTGCCAACACCTGCAGGATTGGCGGGCACCACCTTGCATCCCTTCCAGGTGCATACCCGCTTGTACATTTCGGGAACCATGGTATCCACACAGGTGGCCGCGGTAGCCTTGCGATTGTTCATTTGCCGGGCAGCATTCATAAGCTCATCGGCACCGTGAATCATGCGCTCGCGGTACTCGTTGTCGCCCCAGGCCGCCGCGGCTTTCACGGGGTACTGGTGGCAACGGGCACGATAATCGGTAAAGAGCCGACCGTCCATCATGCGAGCAGGGGCACCCGTGTTCGCATGATTGGGATTTACTGTTGTAAAACAGGCTGCATCAGAAGCGCCAACGGGGCACGAGCCAAGTGTACTCATTTCTTCTACATCTGCAGATTATTCTGCGGATTATTCCAGAAAGGATTCAATCGGGTTTACTCAAGAAAAGACTCAATTGGCACGGCACGAATCGCCTCAATAAGCTCCTTCTTTCGCAGATCATTGGCACCGGAGATGCCCTTTTGCTGTGCTAGCCGACGCAGTTCCTTGATTGTCATAGTATCCAGAGAAGACTGGATAGAAGGAGGCACAATACCACTTCCTACACCGCCTGGCTGAAGATCCTCAGCAACATCGGCCACCTCAGTTGCCTGTGTCACATAGTGACCCATATCAAATACGGGCTCGGAGAAATCAGGCACTGCCTCGGCAACTTCGGCCACCTCAGTAACATCGGCCACCTCCGCAACCTCAGCCACCTCAGCAATCTCGGCGACTTCAGCAACCTCGGCCACATGCGTAGCAAACTGTGGCACTTCACGAATATCAGCAATCTCGGCAATCTCCATGGCCGGCACAGAACCACCTTCCTGCACAGGGGCATAGGTTGCCACCTCCGCACTCAGCCGCTCATGCAGTAGATCCTCATCCTCGCCCAACACGGAAGAGGGAGCAGGCGGGTATTGTGTGGGGGCAATGGGACCGCTGTCGGGTGGTCTGGAACACAGGGTTTTCAGTTCATACACAATATTCTCCAGGACATTGACTTTACGCTGCACATATTGAATCTGTGTCCATACCCAATAAACGGCACCTACCAGTAAAATCGTCATGCAGAGCGCGATGTAAAAGGAATCGGGAAGATTCATGGTGAGGACCTCTGATACTGTCCACCGAAGATTAACTTCCATGGTTTCCGCGGCAGACTTGAAAATGATTCCGCGGTAATTAAACAAGTAATCCACGCTCACGCAAAATCTCCATTACACTGCTTTTATCCGAAATGCCCTCCACCATCCGATAGCTGTATTTCAAGAGCCCATCTGCACCTTCCTCAGCTTCCATAGCCCATGCCTGTGCCACTTCGCCAAACTCCGCCGGCAATTCCTTATAATGCGTGGAAATCAGTGAGACAACACCCGCCTTGGCATACAATTGTTTCAAGAATACGCGAGAGGCCGCTAAGCCATCGCGGGCATTCGTGGAATGGAAGATCTCGTCCATCATGACAAATGTACGGCCCTCTATAGCCAGCACATCCTTAGCAAACTCAATCTCCGCCTCAAAGAGGGACATCTCCCCCAAAGTATCCGCGGGATGTAGCGCCGTTTCCACCTTCTCAAAAGGTATAAACTCCATGCGTGCCGCAAAAGCGAATCCCCATGTCTGCGCACAGAGTATGGATACACCAATTGCGCGACACAGCGTGGATTTGCCACCACGATTCGGTCCCGTAAGAATCGCATGACGGTGGGTGTTCGGCGACCAAGAGACTGTGTTGGGAGCACAGGAATCCAGCGAAGGATGATAGACGCCCTCCAACAGTAGTCCAGCCCCTTCAAAACGGGGGAAGCATATTTCCGAAACACCCACAATTCCCAACATAGCATCCAACTCGCCGATCCACGCCTTCAACCCAACCAAACAGTCACGATGATTCCAAAGATATCCATAGGTGCGAAAGCCGCCTTCGGCAGGCACCTCCGAAAGATCGGCGCGCACCGATTCGCCACGCAACAAAAACGGCCGCAAGGCCGTTTGGAGGCGATCGGGGAGGGAGTGTAGGGAGTCCAGAATTCCCAC
>JACCDH011729533.1_pt1 | contig 13164 bp, 7 predicted proteins | sample 7442481 | NCBI WGS metagenome assembly JACCDH01 (sample SAMN15323433, study PRJNA562643) | freshwater metagenome | isolation source: river surface water | place: USA:Blue River Watershed | collected 2017-08-15
AAGGGTCGATTTGCCGGTATTCAGGTCGATCTTCGCACCTCACCGCAGCTGGCTCAGGCAATTGGCGTCAGCGAAGCCCCAGCGATGGCAGCAATTTTGGCCGGAGCGCCAACCCCGTTATTCAAGGGCGTCATCAACCAGGAGCAGCTCGTTCAGGTTTTAGGGCAGGTGCTTCAGATGGCAGCCCAGAGCAACCTCACCGGAACGGTAACCGTCTCAGCCACAGCAGCGGAACCAGCAAAAAAGCTAACCCCGGAGCACCAGGCTGCGATCGATGCGGTCGAACGCGGTGATTTGGTGGATGCACTCGCGAAGTTTGAGAAGTTGGTTGTGGAGTACCCAAGTGACCAGGAGATTAAGGCAGGTTTGGCTCAGGTTCAGCTACTGCACAGGCTGCAGCACCCGGTAACCGAGACCGAGCTCGAGAAGTTGTTTGCTCAAGCCGATCAGATTCTTATCTCTGGCGAACCGGCAGAAGCCTTCAACTTACTTCTGAATCGTTTTGCCACTGACTTCGATCTGCGGGATCAAATCAGGGCAAGACTCTTGGATCTGTTTACCATCACCGGAGATTCGCACCAGTCAGTCCTTGAGGCCAGAAGAAAACTCGCCTCACTTATGTTCTAGGAAAGCTTTAGCCAGACCGAACCCAGCGGCGGGACTGTGATTTCTGCCGAGTATGGTCTGCCGTGGCTCTGATGTTCTTGAGTCTTAACGCCACCAAAGTTCCCAACTCCGCTGCCGCCATAGATTTCGGCATCGGTATTCATAATCTCCTGCCACAAACCAGGCTTTGGTAATCCCAGTCTGAAGTTGTGATATGGGTGACCGGCAAAGTTCACTACAACCGCTATTGGGTTGCCCAAGGAATCGAATCGAAGGAAGCTCAAGATGTTTTGATCGGCATTACCACCGTCAATCCACTGGAATCCGGCGTGGTCGTGGTCCAGCTCCCAAAGGCTAGGGTTCTCGACGTAGAGCTTGTTCATGTCGCTAACCAACTGTTGCATGCCGCGGTGTGGATGGTGATCGAGTAGCCACCAGTCCAGATCCCTGGATTCACTCCATTCGCTGGGCTGAGCGAATTCTTGACCCATAAACAACAACTTCTTGCCGGGGTGAGTCCACATAAATGCCAGATAGGCACGCATGTTGGCCAGCTTCTGCCAGTGATCTCCTGGCATCTTGGCCAGCAGTGACCCCTTGCCGTGAACGACCTCGTCGTGGCTGATGGGAAGCACAAACTTCTCGTCGTAGGCGTAGAGCATCGAGAATGTGATCTCACCGTGGTGGTACTTGCGCCAAGCTGGATCGCGCTGGATGTATTCCAGCGAGTCGTGCATCCAGCCCATGTTCCACTTAAACCCAAAGCCCAACCCACCAAAGTCGGTCGGCGCTGAGACGCCCTGGAATGCCGTTGATTCTTCGGCGATCATGATGATGCCGGGGTTGCGACGATAGGCCGTGGCATTGGCTTCCTGCAGGAACCTAATCGCGTCAAGATTCTCGCGACCGCCATGAATATTCGGAAGCCACTCGCCATCCTTGCGGCTGTAATCCAAATACAGCATCGATGCCACGGCATCGACCCTGAGGGCGTCGATGTGGAATTCCTCCAGCCAGTAGCTGGCATTTGCCACCAGGAAGTTTCTAACCTCGGTGCGACCAAAGTTGAATACGTGCGTACCCCAGTCCGGGTGATCACCACGTCTTGGGTCGGCATCCTCGTAGAGTGCCTCACCGTCGTATCTAGCCAGCGCCCAGTCATCCTTGGGGAAGTGAGCGGGGACCCAGTCCAGAATTACACCGATGCCGGCATTGTGCAGTTCATCGATTAGGAACCTAAGGTCATCCGGGGTGCCAAAGCGCGAAGTCGGAGCGTAGTAGCCGGTGACCTGGTAGCCCCAACTGCCACCAAACGGGTGTTCAGCCAGCGGCATGAATTCGACGTGAGTGAAGCCTAGGTATTTGACGTGACCGATTAGCTCAGCAGCGAGCTCGCGGTAGTTCTTTGGTCCTCGCCAAGAACCTAGGTGAAGCTCGTATATCGACATTGGTGACTTCAACGCATCGGTTCTGGCGCGCTGGTTCATCCAGTCTTTATCGCGCCAGCGGTATTCGCTGATATCCACCACAGACGATGTGGCTGGCGGCACCTCGGTGCGCCTAGCCATCGGGTCAATCTTGGTGATCCAGTTGCCAGCTTTGGTGAGGATCTGAAATTTGTAGAGTGCTCCAGGCTTTACCCCGGGGATATAGAGCTCCCAGATCCCAGTGCCTCCCATAGAGCGCATCGGGTAGCAGCTGCCATCCCAAGAGTTGAAATCGCCAACCACCCGCACCGCCTGGGCATTTGGTGCCCAAACCGTAAAGCTCACGCCGGAGGTGTCTCCTAGCGAATCGGACTGATTTACAAAGTGAGCACCAAGTGCTTGCCAGAGCTGTTCGTGGCGACCCTCCCCGATTAGGTGTAGGTCGAGATCGCCAATCATCGGCAGGTAGCGGTAGGGGTCATCGCTTACCCAGTCCGGAGCAGACTCGTAGCTGGCAACCAAACGATAGTCGCCAGGAAGTTTGCCTTTGCCTTGATATTCCCAGACTCCGCCGAAGCGATGAGTTAGCTCAAAGCTGTCTTTTTTGCCATTAGCGGTAACGCTTTTCGCGAATGGTCGCAGCGCGCGAATTACCCAGTCTTTGCCGTCTTGGTGCAGCCCCAGAATTGAGTGCGGGCTGTGGTGTCTTCCTTCAGCTAGGAGTTGGAGTCCTTCGGCTTCTGGATTCATGACTCAACTCTCAGGATGTGGGCAGGCTCTGTGAAGGAGTCTAGGCGGACATAGTTGTGCTCGCCCCAGACAAACTTCTGTCCGGTAATCAAATCGGTCACCTTGATTTCGCCCTGCGCACCCAGTGCCTGAAGGTTTAGGTGCACAGTGGTCTCGCGCACTGAGTGCGGGTCGGTGTTGACCACAACCAGAATCGTGTTCGCCTTTCCGCCATTGTGCTCGGCGGCAAGGTGCTTGGAGTAAACCAATACCTCCGGATCATCGCTGTAGTGGGTCACCAAATTGCGAAGCTGACCTAGGGCAGGGTTCTCTTTGCGAAGCTTGTTCAAAAGGGTCACCCTTGGAATCAAGGTGTCCTGAGACTTTAGTGCCGCGTCCCAATCGCGAACCCTAATCTCAAACTTCTCGCTGTCGATGTTTTCCTCAGCCCCTGGGCGAGCTACTGACTCATAGAGCTCGAAACCGGAATACATGCCCCAGGTCGCACCTGCGGTGGCAGCGATGGTGGCGCGAATCTTGAATGCCGGCTTGCCACCAAACTGCAGGTAGCTGGTGAGGATGTCTGGGGTGTTTACCCAAAGCGCTGGGCGGAAGAAGTTGGCGCTTTCGTGCGCGAGCTCGTTTAGGTATTCAACCAGCTCATCCTTGCGATTGCGCCAGGAGAAGTAGCAGTAGGACTGCTGGAAGCCAGCCTTTCCTAGCGCGTGCATCATCGCCGGGCGAGTAAAGGCCTCGGCTAGGAAGATAACCTCAGGGTTTGCGCGGTTCACCTCGGCAATCAGCCTTTGCCAGAAATCAACCGGCTTGGTGTGCGGGTTATCGACGCGGAAGATCTTTACCCCGAAGGAGATCCACTTGGTCACCACGCGCAGCACTTCGTCAAAGAAACCCTGCGGGTCGTTATCGAAGTTGATGGGGTAGATGTCCTGATACTTCTTGGGAGGGTTCTCGGCATAGGCGATAGAGCCATCGGCCCGCTGAGTGAACCACTGCGGGTTGGATTTCACCCACGGGTGGTCGGGAGAGGCTTGGAGTGCCAAATCCATAGCGATCTCGATGTTGAGTTTGTTGGCGGCTTTCACGAAGGCCTTGAAATCGGCTTCGGTACCAAGCTCCGGGTGGATGGTGTCGTGACCTCCAGCAGTATTGCCAATGGCCCATGGGGATCCAGGATCGTTAGGCCCCGCAATCAAGGTGTTGTTTGGTCCTTTGCGGTGCGAAGTGCCAATCGGATGGATTGGTGGTAGGTACAGCACCTCAAAGCCCATCTGGCTGACTCGATCAAGACTCTTTACCGCGGTCTTGAAGTTACCGCTCCGGATGTTGCCGTCTTTAGTCCTAGTGGCACCCTCGGAGCGAGGGAAGAATTCATACCAAGCACCTGAACCTGCGAGTCGGCGCTCGCAAAGAACGGTTCTTGGGTCGCTGAGTGTCTCAAGGTTTCTCAACGGGTTACGGTCGGCCAGTTCGGTCAATCCGGCCTGCAGAGCTGTGCTTAAGCGCTGCGCGGGGGAAGTGCCTGAGGCGACCAACTGGCTTGCAAAATCGGTAAGGGCTTTTTTGTCTTTACCCTTGGTATTTTCGGCCAGTCGCCTAAGTAGTCGCTCGCCTTCGAGCATCACCAATTCTTCGTCGACCGAGGCCTGAAGCTTTACCTCGGCGTTGTGTAACCAGGTGTGGTATTCGTCCTCCCAAGCGCTGACTTGAAAACTCCAGTTTCCAAGTTGATCCAACAGGATCTGAGTGGTCCACTCATCAAGGCCTGGTCGGCCTTCGGCAAGGCGAATTCTTCGGGTATCGCCCTTTGGCGAAGTCAGCAATAGCTCCACGGCTATCAGGTCATGACCCTCGCGAAAGGAAGTGGCACCGAAAGTGATTACCTCCCCCAAAAAAGCTTTGGCGGGAAAGTCACCGCCGTCGACCTCAGGCCAGACTTTGCTGATTGGAATGCGACCGATGACTTTATTTACGTTACCCACATTGCCAATTTAGTGAGTTTGTTGAAATGTCGGGCGAAAACCACGCAAAAGGTTATCGAACGATAAATAGCTGCATGCTGGTTTCCACCATCCGAAGCTTGCTGCCAGCTGGAACCACGATGCTTCGCTTGGGCGGAAGTTCCAAAGCGCTATCCCAGAGCAACTCAAATTCCTTGACGCCCTTGAGCTTTGGCAGGGTCACATTCTTTACCTCTTCGGTGCCGTTCACCACCAGGTGAATACCCTGTTTTGAGCCATCATTCATCAGGTGATAGGCCAGTCGCTGCAGGGTTCGGCGCTCGGCGTTGTGCCAGTCTTCGATGCTCATCTCATCGCCACGTACCGAGAACCAGAGCATCTGATCGTGCTCCGGGGTTGGCTCATCAATCTTGGTGAAGCTTCTTGGTCGAAGGGCCGGATACTGCTTACGAAGCGAGATCAGGTGGGAAACGGTTTTTTCGAAATCCATTTGGTGACTGTTGGGATCCCAGCTTTGCCAGGTTATGACGTTGTCCTGGCAGTAGGCATTGTTGTTTCCACCCTGCGTTTTTAGGCGTTCGTCGCCCGCGGTAATCATCGGAACTCCGGCGGAGAGCAGTAGCGTTCCCATCAGGTTTCTGGCGGCTTTTCGGCGGGCATAGTTGATCGATGGGTTCGGGGATTCACCCTCAAAACCGTGATTGAACGAGATGTTGTGGTTCGCACCATCGCGATTGCCCTCGCCATTAGCGGAATTGTGCTTGACGTTGTAGGTCACCAGATCCCAAAGCGTGAATCCGTCGTGGGCTGTGACAAAGTTCAAGCTGGCATTAGGACCCTGCCGGTTATTCATCAGATCTTGCGAGCCAGAGATGCGGCCGGCAAGTTCCTGAACGCCACTGCCGTGGTTGCCATTGCTGCGAGCTTGGGCAATATCTGCCAGCCAGAACTTACGCACCGCGTCGCGATAGCGGTCATTCCACTCCGGGAAACCGGCTGGGAAGTTACCGGTTTGCCAGCCGCCCATGCCAACATCCCAAGGTTCGACGATTAACTTGGCCTGGGAAATGATTGGATCCTTTTGCATCGCTGCAAATAGCGGGTGGTTTGGATTGAAGTGGTTGTTTTCATCCCTGGCCAAGGTCGCGGCCAGGTCAAAGCGGTAACCATCAATCTGCAATTCTTCGGTCCAGTAGCGCAGTGAATCCAGTGTTAGTTTCTGCACCATGGGGTTGGCAAAGTTCAAGGTATTTCCGCAGCCGGTGGTGTCGTGGTAGTTGCCCTGGTCATCTTGGCGGTAGTAGTTGGAGTTATCTAGTCCGCGATATGAGTAGGTTAGACCCTTAGAGCCACCCTCGGCAGTGTGGTTGTAGACCACATCCAATATCACCTCAATGCCGGCTCTGTGCAGCTCTCGAATCGCAGTCTTTAGCTCTCGCAAAATGTGATCTGGCCCCTGCGCCCTAGTTGCCTCGGCGGCATAGCGCATGTGGGGTGAGAAAAAGTTAATAGTGTTGTATCCCCAGTAGTTGATTAGCCCGAGGTTCACCAACCTTGGCTCTGAGATAAAAGTCTGGATTGGCAACAGCTCAATCGCGGTAATGCCGAGATTCTTGAGGTATTCAATGGTGGCTGGATGGCCAAGCGCTGCGTATGACCCTCGAATTTCTTCCGGAATCGAGGGGTTGATTCGGGTCATGCCGCGGACATGCGCTTCATAAATCACAGATTCGGATAGTGCAATTCCTGGTTTAGCGACCGACTCCCAATCAAAGCTCCGGTCCACCGCAACGCAGTGGTAGTCCTTTGGGGATTCCCGCACCAAGCCCTTGGCATAGGGGTCCAGCAGGTTTCGCGCCGGGTCAAAGGCATGCCTTGGCCCATCTGGTCCTTGCGCCCTGAGCACATACTTGATGCCGGTTTGAAGCCTGTCGTCTCCGACCGACCAGAGGCCGCCATCGCCGCGCTCCAAAGCCAGCACATGCTGCGATAGGGAGGTGTCCTCGGGGTCAAGAATGTGTAGCTCGATGCCGGTGGCTGATTCGGACCAGGTCGAGAAAACACCGCCGCCATCCATAAGGGAAAGGCCAAGCGGTTCGGTTAGTTTCTCGGTTTGTGAATCCATCATCTAAATCAGGTTCTCACCCTAGCAACCCAAGCATCAGGGGCTATGGCAATTAGGCTGGAGTCATGTCCACCTTTTTGGACCACGCCGCCACCACACCGGTGCGACCTTTGGCGCTGGAAGCTTATCTCGAGGCTCTCGCGCACCTAGGCAATCCATCCTCAGTTCACGCTCACGGGCGTGAAACCAGAGAGCTTTTGGAACAGGCCAGGGAACTTTTAGCCAAATCAGCAGACTGCAATTCAGCCGAGGTCATCTTTACTTCCGGTGGCTCGGAAGCAAACAACCTGGCAATCAAAGGGTTCTTCTGGCAGCGTCAGGAGGACAGACCTCGCAAGTACATCATTTCGGCGCTCACCGAGCACCACGCGGTAATCGACCCGATCGAGTGGCTAGAGAAGCACGATGAGGCCAAGCTGCTTTGGTTGCCGGTTGATAAGTCGGGTCAACCGGATCTGGAAACCTATCAGGCATGGCTTTCGCAATACGGTGATGAGATCGCCCTGGTCTCGCTGATGTGGGTAAACAACGAAACCGGAGCAATTTGGGACATTCCAAAGTTTGCCGCGCTGGCGAACGAATATGGCATCCCTGTCCACTCAGACTCGGTGGCGGCCTTCGGTCATACCGAAATCTCATTTCGGAATTCTGCTTTGGCAGCAATGTCAGTCTCTGGCCACAAGCTCGGGGCTCCCATTGGAGTCGGGGCACTACTTGTTTCTCGCAGCCAAAAGCCGATTTCCCTGATTCATGGCGGGGGACAGGAGCGCGGTCTTCGCTCTGGGACCATGAACTACCCCCATGCACTAAGTCTTGCGAGGGCATCCGAGTTAGCGGTTGCTGACATGTCAGAGCGCGAGGCGAGGTTAGAGACTTTGCGCAATCAGCTCGAGCAGCAGGTGTTGGAGCAAATTCCGCAGGCTATCAAAACCATCAGCGGCCCAAGAATTGGCCACACCGCAAGCTTTATCTTCCCCGGGGTACAAAGCGATTCGCTACTTTTCCTGCTGGATCAAAAAGGCATCAGCGTATCCGCGGGCAGCGCTTGCCAGGCCGGAGTGTTGAGCGCTTCACACGTGCTATTGGCGATGGGCTATAGCGAGGCAGAAGCCTCCGGAGTGCTGCGAGTTACCCTCGGTCACACCACTACGGAAGCAGATATCGAGGTTTTCACATCCGCAATAGCCGAGGTTTACTCGATGGCACTTCGAGCCGGTCTCAACCGCTAACGCCATAAGCAATTTAGACTTGTCTAATGCGAGTTTTAGCAGCGATGAGTGGTGGGGTTGACTCCGCCGTAGCTGCCGCACGCGCGGTCGATATGGGGCACGAAGTGGTGGGTGTCCACCTTGCCCTCTCTAGGATGCCGGGAACACTGCGCACCGGCTCTCGCGGCTGCTGCACGATTGAAGACTCGATGGACGCCCAGCGCGCTGCTAAGAAATTAGGCATCGATTTCTACGTCTGGGACTTCTCCGAGCGATTCAAGCTCGATGTGGTGGATGACTTCGTAGCCGAGTATCAAGCAGGTCGAACCCCAAACCCCTGCATGAGATGTAATGAGCGAATCAAATTCGCAGCACTTTTGGAAAAGGGTCTAGCCCTCGGGTTTGATGCGGTCTGCACCGGTCACTACGCCTCAATCTTTGAGGATGAGGCTGGCAATCTAGAACTGCACAGATCGCTAGAAATGGCCAAGGATCAGTCATATGTGCTGGGCGTGCTTACCGCCGAACAGCTCAGGCACTCACTTTTCCCACTTGGGGCAACTGCGTCCAAGAGTCTGGTTCGCGAGGAGGCTGATCGCCGAGGTCTAAGTGTTGCCAATAAGCCAGATTCCTATGACATCTGCTTTATCCCAGAAGGCGACACCAGAGAGTGGCTGAAGGACTTTACTTCCGCAGAGCCGGGTGTGATCGTCGATCAAGATGGTAATCAGGTCGGCACGCACGACGGTCACGTCGGCTTCACAATCGGTCAGCGCAAGGGGCTAAACCTGGGCCGCCCCGCAAAAGATGGAAAGCCTCGCTACGTCCTTGAGATTCGGCCTAAGACCAAAGAGGTAGTGGTGGGGCCCGAGTCGGCACTTTTGATTGCTCAACTCGCCGGAACTCGATTCTCCTGGTGCGGCAAAGCACCCGAGAATCCGGAAATTGAATTTGAGTGCCAGGTGCAGGTGAGGGCTCACGGTGAAGCCATTGATGCCACCGCACAGCTGGTTGATGGTGAACTGGTGATTAACCTCAAGGAGCAGCTATACGGTGTAGCCCCTGGTCAAACCGCGGTGCTTTATGTCGGAACCAGGGTTTTGGGCCAAACCACCATCGATCGCACCGTAAGCGCTGCGGTGGCGAATGTCTAACATCGCAGAGCGCATCGAAGAACTTCGAAGCCAAATCGAGCGCTTCCGCAACGCCTACTATCTCGAAAACGAAACTCTAATCTCGGATGCCGAGTATGACCTACTAGAGAAAGAGCTGCGCCAACTAGAGGCGGAGCACCCAGAATTTGCGCAGGAAAGCCCAACCCAAAAAGTTGGTGGCGCTGCCTCTGAGGTCTTTTCTCCGGTTCGCCACCGCGAGCAAATGCTGAGTCTGGACAACGCCTTCAGTGAAGAAGAGTTCCTGGCCTGGAGCCAAAGGGTAGAGGGCGGTCCGTTTCTCTGCGAACCAAAGATTGATGGCCTGGCCGTATCACTAACCTACGAAAATGGCGTGCTGACCAAGGCTGCCACCCGCGGTGATGGCGAGGTGGGGGAGGACGTCACCGCCAATGTGCTGACAATAAAGTCCATTCCGCACCGACTTTCGGGGAGTAATCACCCTGAGGTAATTGAGATTCGCGGTGAGGTGTTTTACGGCATTGATGACTTTGCCAAACTAAACGCTTCGATAGTTGCCGCCGGCGGAAAGCCATTTGCCAACCCAAGAAACAGTGCCTCCGGATCACTGCGTCAAAAAGACCCCAACGTGACAGCCGCCAGACCGCTGCGCATGCTGGTTCACGGCTTCGCTCTCTGGCAAGGGGAAATTGCCAGCCAGAGTGAGGTTTATGCCCAGCTAAAGCAGTGGGGACTGCCAACCACCGACCGATTCGAAGTGAAGGCCACAGCAGCCGAGGCTTACCAATACATTCAAGCGCTCAATTCATCTAGGGCGCAGATCGAGCATGAGATAGACGGCGTGGTAATCAAAGTCGATTCACTTTCCCGTCAGAGTGAACTTGGAAAAACCTCTCGCGCCCCAAGATGGGCAATTGCCTATAAGTTCCCTCCCGAACAGGTGAACACCAAGCTTTTGGATATTCGGGTTTCAATCGGACGCACCGGTAGGGCTACTCCTTTTGCCGTTTTGGCTCCGGTGGTAGTTGCCGGCAGTGAGGTCGAGTTCGCAACCCTGCACAACCAGGATCAGGTGAAATCCAAGGGTGTGTTGATCGGCGACACCATCGTGCTTAGAAAAGCGGGAGATGTAATCCCGGAGATTTTGGGTCCAGTCGCAACACTTCGCGATGGTTCAGAACGTGAGTTTGTAATGCCTGAAGTTTGCCCGGAGTGCGGCACCAAGCTGGCACCGGCAACCGAGGGCGATGTCGACCTGCGCTGCTCGAATGCCCGCAGCTGCCCAGCTCAACTTCGAGAGCGTATCGCCTACATCGGCTCACGCTCGGCATTAGACATCGAAGCCCTGGGCTATGTATCGGCAACTGCCCTTACCCAGCCACTAGCGCCTCTGGAACCAGCGCTAATCTCCGAAGCAGATTTATTTGATCTCACCATCGAACGATTGCTTCCTATCAAATCACTGGTGCTAGATAGTGATACCGGTCTTCCAAAGCACGATGCTGAGGGTAATCCCAAGGTGGTCGATTTCTTCGCCAAGAAAGACGGCTCACCGGCTGAGGTAGCGCTCAAGCTGTTAGCAAACCTTGAGGAGGCTAAAACCAAGCAGCTTTGGCGAATCCTGGTCTCACTTTCGATCCGACACGTCGGCCCGGTCGCCGCCAGAGCGCTTTGCGATCACTTTGGTTCACTGGATGCGATTTTCAGCGCAAGTATCGATGAGCTTTCCGCAGTTGAGGGAGTTGGTCAAACCTTGGCCCAGTCGATTCAGGACTGGAATGCGGAGCCATGGCATCGAGAGATCATTGAGCGCTGGCGAGCTGCAGGTGTTCAACTCGCCATCCCGGGTCACCTCGGTCCTGGTTCGGTAGTGAAGTCAGGCATCTTCACGGGAATGTCGATTGTGATAACCGGAACCATGACCAGCATGACTCGCGAAGAGGCCGAGGCCAAGGTCATCGAGCAGGGTGGTAAAGCTGCCTCTTCGGTTTCAAAAAAGACCAACTTTGTGGTTGCCGGCCCCGGTGCTGGTTCAAAGCTAACCAAGGCAGAAGAGCTAGGCGTTGAGGTTATTGACGAAGCCACATTCCTGGCCCGATTGGGTGATTCCACAAAGTAAACTTGTGCCATTCGCTTTCTATACGAATTGAGCATCTAAATGTCAGAAATTACTCCCGACCTAGTGCGCCACTTGGCGTCGCTGTCGAGAATCTTGGTTACCGACGAAGAGGTTGAAACTCTTGCCGGTGAACTTGGTTTGATTGTTGAATCAGTCGCCACCGTAACCCAGGCGGTTAAGGGCGATGTGGTCGCAACCAGCCACCCAATACCAATGGCAAATGTCTTCCGCGAGGATGTTGTTGAGCCTTCGCTAACTCAAGAGGCGGCGCTATCTGGCGCTCCTGACAGCGCAGAGGGCCGTTTCCGCGTCGCAGCAATTTTGGACGAGGAGTAAGCCATGTCGGACCTAATTCACAAATCAGCAAGCGAGCTGGCAGAGCTAATCGCTTCTAAGGCAGTCTCCTCGGTTGAGGTTACCGAGGCGTTCTTTGACCGCTCGGTTGCCCTAAACCCAAAGACCAACTCGTACCTCTACCTAAACCGCGACACCGCAATCAGCGCAGCCAAGGCTGCCGATGCTGCGTTGGCAAATGGTGAGAAGCTGTCCCCACTGCACGGTGTGCCAATCGCGGTCAAGGACAACCTGACCACTACCGATGCGCCAACCACCTCCGGATCGAAGATTTTGGAGGGTTGGGTTCCGCAGTATGACTCAACCGTGGTTGCAAGACTCCGCAAAGCTGGTCTTCCAATTCTGGGTAAGACCAACCTGGACGAGTTTGCTATGGGCTCATCTACCGAGTACTCGGCTTTTGGTCCTTCCAAGAACCCTTGGGACTTAACTCGTATCCCTGGCGGTTCCGGTGGTGGTTCGAGCTCTGCGGTAGCAGGGCACCTGGCACCGATTGCAATCGGTTCTGACACTGGTGGTTCGATTCGTTTCCCAGCTGCGGTTACCGGTTCGGTAGGAGCTAAGCCGACCTATGGCGCTGTCTCTCGATACGGCCTCATCGCGCTCGCAAGTTCGCTAGATCAGATTGGTCCGGTGTCCAACACCGTGCTGGATAGCGCACTACTGCAGGATGTTATCGCCGGCCACGACAAGCACGACTCGACCTCGCTGCCACAGTCTCTGGGGTCAATGGCAGACGCGGTTCGCAATGCCGACGTGAAGGGATTGCGAATTGGAGTTGTAAAGCAGCTTGATTCGGATGCCTTCCAACCTGGCGTAAAAGCCTGCTTCGATGACACCATCGCGAAGTTGGTTGCCGCTGGTGCTGAGGTTGTCACAGTTGACTGCCCTAGCTTCGAGTATGCGATTGCTGCCTACTACCTAATCCTGCCTGCCGAAGCATCCTCAAACCTTGCCAAGTTTGACTCGGTGCGCTTTGGCTTACGCGTTACTCCAGATGGTAACCCAACCATCGAGCGCGTTATGGCAGCTACTCGTGAGGCTGGATTTGGGCCAGAGGTAAAGCGCAGAATCATTCTCGGTACCTACGCCCTCTCCTCTGGCTACTACGACGCCTACTACGGTTCGGCCCAAAAGGTTAGAACCCTGATTCAGCAAGACCTTGCCAAGGCATTCAGCCAGGCTGACGTGTTACTGACCCCAACCGCGCCGACCACCGCTTTCAAGATCGGCGAAAAGGTCAATGACCCACTAGCGATGTATCTAAATGACATTGCTACCATTCCGGCAAACCTTGCTGGAATCCCAGGTATGAGCGTTCCGAACGGTCTTGCATCTGAAGACGGACTGCCTTCCGGTGTTCAGATTTTGGCCCCTGCGATGCAGGATGCTCAGATGTACCGGGTTGGATCGATTATCGAGCAGATGTACATCGCAGAGTGGGGGACCCCACTAATTGCAAAGGCCCCGAAGTTGGAGGTGCT